>Ga0265780_10005687_pt1 | contig 15719 bp, 17 predicted proteins | sample P1T30metagenome_FD_192432 | JGI IMG/M metagenome (GOLD analysis project Ga0265780, IMG submission 192432) | Plant litter microbial communities from East Loma Ridge, Irvine, California - P1 T30 | ecosystem: Environmental > Terrestrial > Plant litter > Unclassified | place: USA: California... | reverse complement strand
TACCGCTTTGAAGCCGGTAAGGGCCAGCAGCCCCTGCGTGTTGATAAATTTTTAATGAATCTTGTAGAGAATGCCACACGTAATAAAATACAACAGGCGGCATCGGCAGGTAATATTTATGTAAATGATATTGCTGTTAAAAGCAACCACAAGGTAAAATCTAACGATGTGGTGCGTGTGCTTTTAGAGCACCCACCGTATGAGTATTTATTAGAGCCGGAAAACATTCCGCTTAACATAGTTTTTGAAGACGACCAGCTTTTGGTGGTTAACAAAGAGCCCGGTATGGTGGTACACCCGGGGCATGGCAATTACAGCGGTACGCTGGTTAATGCCCTTGCTTACCATTTTGAGAACCTGCCTAAAAACAGCAGCGACAGGCCGGGGCTGGTACACCGTATTGATAAAGATACATCAGGACTGTTAGTAATTGCCAAGACCGATCAGGCGATGGCTTATCTTACCAAACAGTTTGCCGATAAAACATCTGAACGTGAATATATTGCGCTTGTATGGGGTAATGTTAATGATGATGAAGGTACTATTGAGGGTAACATAGGCCGCCACGTTAAAGACCGTATGCAAATGGCTGTTTTTGCCGATGAAGACCAAGGCAAGCACGCTGTTACACACTATAAAGTATTGGAGCGTTTTGGTTACGTTACACTGATTTCATGCAAGTTAGAAACCGGGCGTACGCATCAGATACGTGTACACATGAAACACATAGGGCATACCCTTTTTAACGATGCCCGTTATGGTGGTGAGCGTATACTTAAGGGTACTACGTTTACCAAATACAAACAGTTTATAGAAAACTGCTTTAAAACACTACCACGCCAGGCACTGCACGCCAAAACTCTTGGTTTTGAACACCCTGTAACAAAAGAGTTCATTCGTTTTGATACTGAACTGCCACAGGACATGCAGGACGTTATTGAAAAATGGCGTAACTACTCAAAATCGCACACTCCTGAGGAAGAGGAGGCTTAGTGTAAGTTTTACAGTCGCAGTCACAGCTTACAGGAAGAAATGTCGTTCCGACGATATAAGGAATCTCACATAAAAAAAATAGCCGTACTTAATTAGTGCGGCTGTTTTGGCTTTGAGATGGCCTTGGCTTCTTATGATGTGGCTTTGCATCAGATTGTATTTTCTTTAATACAGCATCAGTTTCCGGAGAGCGGGATACTTTTAGATCGGGTTGCCAATTGCCATCCGTTAAATATCTTAACAGCGAGCTACTTTCAAACTTTGTGGTCTCGTTTATCCCTGTAAATAGTAACATATATACTGTGTTGTACTTCTCATAAAAAATAATCTCTGTAACTTTACCTTTACCTCTTGCGCTTATTCCAAAATCATCTTTGCCATTAAGGCTTATTGTAAAATCATTTGATGGCATAAAATATTCATGGATAGTGTCGTTTGTGATGCCTGTCTTTATACCATCGGGATTATAGAGGTCAATATTTTCTATTATGGTATTGGAGGTGCCTCCGGTATAATAGTTTAATTCAAATCCGTCGCCGTTAATCCCGCAGAAGTGCGAATACAAAGAAATATCGTCATCAGATACCTTATAGTTTATTTTGTTTTTTATCGTTCCAACAGCAAAGACATCAATGTTTAAACCCGAACCAATATAAAATTGCGATGTTATAGGTTTTTATCAATAGCGTAAGACCCTATAATTTCATAATCTTTTTTTGAACTTATAAAATTTTGCAAGGGAATAAATTCTTTATCATACGTAAAATTTGCTGTAGGATAATCGCACGACAGTATTGTAGATAGGATGATTATATAGTAAGGCCAGTTTCTCATAAAATTTAATTGGTTTACAAATGTAGTAAAGATACTAAATCAACTCCCTCAAAAACTCATCCTCATTCCCAGCCTTTACCGCCTTTAAATACGCCGTACCCACAATAACACCATCTACACTTTTAAAGGCCTGTTCTTTCTTTTGTTTGGAGTCGATACCAAAGCCAAGAAAAAGGGGCGTGCTGCCACACAGGGTTTTAAGTTCAGCATAGCGGCTGGATAGCGTGTTGCTAATATCATAACCCTGGCCGGTAATGCCGTTTTGACCTACAAGGTATACGAAGCTATTCTGGCACACCTGTGCAATGCGTTGTACTCGGGCATCGGGTGTTAGGGGCGTAACCAAAAACGTAACAGGGATGCCGTACTTTTCGAATGTAGATTTGTATTTTTTTTCGTATAACTCAATCGAAAGGTCGGGTAAAATAAGCGAGGCGATGCTCAGCGACCGGCATTTTTGCAGAAAGGCATCCAAACCAAATTGCAATACAGGGTTTAGATACCCCATTAGCACCAACGGAATATGGATTTCGTTTTGCATTGCCTCAAGCTGGCTTAACAGTATGCCTAACTTCATGCCGTTGGCAAGGGCTATGCTGCTGGTTTCCTGTATTACAGGACCATCGGCCATTGGGTCAGAGAACGGGATGCCAACCTCGGCAAAATCAATGCCCAGTTCCTGTAATAGCAAAAGCTGCCCTTTTATGCTGTCGAACTGGGGGTAGCCTGCCGTTACAAAAATGCTTACCTGCTTGCTATCTTTTTTAAATGGATTCATAAGTTTAAGAATTTTTCCATGTATGTATTCATATCCTTGTCGCCGCGCCCCGAAAGGTTTACCACAATGATATCTTCTTTTTTTAGTTCCATTTTGCTCAGCGCCGAAAGGGCATGTGCGCTTTCTAACGCCGGGATAATTCCCTCTAAAAGCGACAATTCTAACGCCGACGCCAGTGCCTCATCATCGGTAATGGCAATGCTTGTGGCGCGCCCGGTAGCAATGGTATGCGCATGTAGCGGCCCGATACCCGGGTAATCTAACCCTGCCGAAATAGAGTGCGGTTCGGTTACCTGGCCATCTTCGTCCTGCATTAAAAGGGTAAGGCTGCCGTGCAATACACCCGGTGTGCCCAATACGCTGGTAGCTGCTGATTTACCTGAATTTACACCCAAGCCTGCCGCCTCTACGGCCACAAGTTCAACATAAGGGTTATCGTAATATTGGTAGAACGCACCGGCCGCATTACTGCCGCCGCCCACGCAGGCAATTACCTTGTTTGGGTAAGTCTTGCCGGTTTTTTCTAACAACTGCTGCTCTGTTTCTTTAGAGATAACCGACTGAAAGTACGCCACAATTTTTGGGTAGGGATGTGGCCCCACCACACTGCCGATTAAATAATAAGAATCCGGGTGGTTAATCCAGTGGCGAATAGCCTCGTTAGTGGCATCTTTAAGGGTTTTACTTCCCGATGTTGCGGGGCGTACTTCGGCACCAAGCATTTTCATGCGTTGCACATTAGGAGCCTGGCGTTCAATATCTTTTTCCCCCATGTACACAATGCAGTTAAGCCCCATAAGCGCACAAACCGTTGCTGTTGCTACGCCATGCTGACCCGCCCCGGTTTCGGCAATAATATTGGTCTTGCCCATGTGTTTGGCAAGCAAAATCTGCCCAACTGTATTGTTTACTTTATGTGCACCGGTATGGCACAGATCTTCGCGCTTTAGGTAAATGGTGGCGCCATATTTTTCGCTCAGCCTGCCTGCAAAATACAGCGGGGTAGGGCGGCCTACAAAGTCTTTAAGCAGTTGTTTATAATCGGTTTCAAAAGCTTCGGTAAAGCAATAAGCGTTAAAAGCTGCATCCAGTTCTTCTACATTGGGGCGAAGCAGTTCCGGCACATAGGCACCGCCAAATTCGCCATAAAAGCCAAGTGCATCGGTATCTAAATAAGAGGGTGTTTTCATTTTAAGTACTTTTAAAAAGTTGGCAATTGCCGTTGGGTCTTTTTGTTTTGGGGCAACCTCAAAACGGCTGTTAAGATCGTAACCCGCTAATTTTGGGTGGCTAAACTCCTGTAGTGCCAGTACTGAATCCGGCCCGATGCCGCCACTCAGCATAAAAGGTGTGTTACCGTTATAGTTATCTAAGATATGCCAGTTAAACACTATACCTGTGCCGCCATGCCTCTCGCTTTTGGTGTCGAATAGAAAATAATCAACCAACTTTTCGTAGGCCTTTGTGGCTTCAAGATCAGCTTCGGTAGCAATGCCAAAGGCTTTTATAATTTTAAAACCTTCGGGTAATTGCTTTATAAACTCAGGGCTTTCGCTGCCATGCAATTGCACTACATCCAGTTTATGCTGCGCAACCTGTTTTATAATATAATCAGCGGAAGCATTTACAAATACCCCCACTTTTTTCTTGGTGGTATCAAAACTTGTAGTGGTAAACCGTTGAGAGCCCTCATAAAATATAAAGCCCAAGTGGTCCACACCGTTGATGTCGGCTACAAGCCTGCTGCTTTCGTTATCGGTTAGTCCGCATACTTTAATCATGATTTTATATGTTTAACCAGCTCGGCCAAATGGCCTTCACGGAGGATGCTCTCGCCAATTAGCGCGCCTTTAAAACCGGCAGCTTTTAGTGCATCGATATCTTCGGTTGTCCTGATTCCGGATGCTGATATGGCCGGAATGTGTTTGGGCAATATCTTTATCAAATCGAACGAATGCTGTAACGTAGTTTGCTGTGCTTTAAGGTCGCGATTATTAACAGCCACTAGGTCGACCTCCGCAGGAATAAATCCGACCTCCTCAGCCGTATGCACTTCATACAAAACTTCTAAGCCCAGGTTGCGGGCCACATTGGTAAGGTAGGTAGCCTCCTGCGGCTGTAGTATGGCGCCAATAAGCAAAACGGCATCGGCACCTGCGGCTTTGGCTTCATACAGCTGAATTTCATCAATTATAAACTCTTTGCGCAGCAGTGGCAAATGTGCTATACGTCGTGCCGTTGCAATATCGTTAAGGCTTCCGCCGAAATAATCTTTATCGGTAAGTATCGAAATGCCGCTTGCACCGTTGTGCTCGTACAATGTGGCCTGTTCGGCTACGTCTAACCCTAATTTTATATCGCCGCCACTGGGCGATTTGCGTTTTATCTCGGCAATAATGCCAAAACCCGCTTTGGTTATGGCTTCGCTTAACGAACGAGTCTCACGGTTGAAATGCTCGCTTTCGCGGAAGCTGTCTATAGAAAACGACTGTTTAACCAACGCAACCTCACGGCGTTTGTTGGCAACTATCTGTTCTAATACGTTCATGATGTAATTTTTTTTAGAGGATTAATGGCGTTGCCCGATAGCACGGCCTCATGCGCTTTGGCGAAAGCTGCTTCAAAACTTTTTTCGGGGTGGAAGGTTTGTAACGCCAAGGCTACATTGCCTGCCAAAACCGTGTTTTGCTGTTTTGTACCTTTGCCCTGTAACAGGCTGGCCAGTAATTTTGCAGCAGCATCTACCGTATCGCCACCTGAAATTTCGGATAACTTTATTGTTGATTTTAACGGCGAACCCTCAATAAGTTCATCGCGCTGCTGACCCAGCACACGCGTTACCCCAATGAAGGTAAGCTCATCAAAACCGTCCATGCCGTGCAGTACGGTAAACTCTTTACGTTCTTTACGCAGTGCATGCTGGTATTGGCGTGCCAACTCTAACGAGTAGGTGCCCGACAGTTGGTGCGTAGGGTTAGCCGGGTTTACCAGTGGCCCCATGCTGTTAAAAAACGTGGCAATGCCCAGCGCTTTGCGTAACGGTGCCACTGCTTTTAATGCCGGGTGGAACAGCGGCGCATGCATAAAGCAAATGTTGGCGCTATCTAACTGTTTTTGCAGCGTATCGCGATCGTTGGTAAAGGTATAGCCTAAATTTTCAAGCACGTTACTCGACCCACAAAGCGAACTCACCCCATAATTGCCGTGCTTTACCACCTTGTAGCCCATGCCTGCCAATACAAATGCCGTGGCAGTAGAGATGTTAAAGGTGTTTTTGCCATCGCCGCCTGTACCGCAAACATCTATGCTGTCGCCCACATCAAAATGCATGGGTAGGGCAAGTTCCAGTATCGCTTCGCGAAAGCCGTTAAGCTCGTCGAGCTGCAGGCCGCGCATTTGTATGCCTGTAATAAGTGCCACGGTTTGCGCATCGTTTAGCGTGCCGTTGCCTATAGCAAGCATGCAGTTATAGGCTTCGGTTTTGTCGAGGTGGGCGCGGGTTATTATTTTATCGAGTATGTGTTTCATTTTTTAGTTTCAAAGTTGCAGAGGAGCAAAATTTCAGAGTTATAACAATTCAAAATTTAAAATTTATCATTTAAAATAAATCACTCTCTTATCCAATTCTCTATAATTTGTCTGCCCTGTGGGGTTAGCACCGATTCCGGGTGAAACTGCACGCCGCTGGTGGGGTGGGTGGCATGGCGCAGGGCCATTACGGTACCATCGGCAGTTTGTGCAGTAATTTGCAGTAGTGGATTATCGTGCGCGGTAATTTTCCAGCTGTGGTAGCGGCCTACGGGCATGGTTTGCGGCAGGCCCTCAAAAAGCGGGTCGGCTGTAAGAATAGTCATGTCGGTTGCTTTGCCGTGAACAGGTTCGGGGCATTGTTCTAAGTGGCCGCCAAAAACTTCGGCAATAGCCTGATGGCCCAGGCAAACGCCCAGCATTTTCTTTTTACCCGAATAGCGTTTTATTACATCGAGCAGTTCTCCTGCTTCGGATGGTATGCCCGGGCCTGGCGATAGCAGCAGGGCATCGCAGGTATCGAGTTCGTCATAATCTACCTCGTTGTTGCGCTGCACTATAACTTCTACATTATCGGTTTCGCGCACATAGCGCACAAGGTTGTATACAAAGGAGTCGAAATTATCTATTATACCTATTTTCATAATCTTATTTGTCAAAAGTCTTAAAGTCTTAAAGTCGAAAGTTAAAGTTTAAGGTTTCAAGTTGGCAGCGGTTATTGCGCGGCGAACGGCACCCAGTTTGTTGTTTACTTCCTGTAGTTCGTTTTCAGGGATGGAGTCTAACACTACGCCGGCACCGGCGCGGTAGTGCAACTCGTTATTTTTACTAAAAATGCTGCGTATTACAATAGCAAGGTTCATGTTGCCATCGGTACCTAAAAAGCCTATGGCACCGCCGTAATAGTCACGCGGACTCACCTCGTATTTCTGGATCAGTTTCAAGGCCTCGGGTTTGGGTGTGCCCGATAACGTTCCGGCAGGGAAGGTGCCTGCAAAAAGCGTCAATGCATCGGTAGCTTCGGCCTGGCCGGTTACTTTTGATACCAGATGAATTACGTGCGAAAAATGTTGCACCTCTTTGTACGATGCTATGTGTACATCGTTACAATATTTGCTTAAGTCGTTGCGGGCAAGGTCTACCAGCATGGTGTGCTCGGCGTTTTCTTTTTCGTCGTGCAACAGTTCGTTGGTGTTATGTACATCTGTAGCGGCGTTGCCGGTTTTTTTAACCGTGCCCGCAATGGGATGTATGGATGCCAGGCCATCTTTAAGGCGTATCTGCGTTTCGGGCGACGAACCCATGAGGCGGTACGACTCCATATCTACATAAAACAGGTAGGGCGAGGGGTTAAGCCTGCGCAACTGGCGGTATACCTCAAAATCATCGCCAAAAAAGGGCTGCGAGAACGTGCGCGATACTACCAGCTGAAAAACATCGCCCCTGTAAATATGCTCTTTGGCTTTGTTAACCAAATCGATAAACTCATTATTCGCTATGGGAGTTTTTTCTTCGCCTTTGGTTTCAAACGGCAACAGCGTAAAACTCTGCCTGCGCAACAGGGCTTCAAAATCGGTGTCGGGTTTTGTTGTGCCGTCTAACGAGTTGTACAAAATTTCGCCGGTATCATGAAAATGGTCCAGTACTATTAAATACTTATACAGTATAAAATAAGCCTTGGGCATGTTCAGGTCAGACAGTTTTTCTTCGGCTACCGTTTCTTCAAAATGCGAATATTCAAAACCAAAATAAGTCAGGAAACCGTTGTTGGTAAACCGGTTGGCAAAGTCGAACCCTGAAATGATCTGCCGAACCTGTTGGGTTACTTTGCGCTTATCTGTAATAGTGTGTTCGGTTTTTTGCCCGGCAACATCTATTGTAATAATAGCATCGAAAACTGTAATTTCTACAAGCGGGTCGAGCCCGATGTAGGAGGTACTGTCGGCGCGGGAGTGGTAATCGTTACCCTCCAGCAGGCAGGGTTTCCTGTAGTGATTTCTTAAACCCATGTACAGGCCAACGGCAGTATACATGTCGGCGTTAAAAGAATAGGATTGTGTATGTAGTTTCATGGTGATTTAAAATTTTTGGAGAAAAGAAAAACGGCTTGCCACATTGTGACAAGCCGTTTAAATATAATGGTATATATACGTGTTTAGGCAACAGTCACTAAAGAGTAGACTGCCACCACCAAAAATTTACAGATATGTTGTGCGATTGTAAAATCATACTGCTAAAGTAGTAAAGTACTTTTTACTGACCAAATATTTTAGAAATAGTTTATTTGTTAATTTGGGGATTTGGTTATTTGGTTGCTGTGCTACAATAAGTTTTACCACAAAGACACAAAGTCAGAATTTTAATAACACAAAGTTCACAAGGGTTTTATTAACGCGCACGGCGGACAACTCTGCTGTCTACTAAGTACACAAGGCTTTATGGAATTGGTTGTATTCAGCCTTGCGTTCTTTTGCCTTTAGGCAGTTGTCTTTGTGAGGCTTTGTGTGTATTGAATGGCACAAAGCCATAATCATAAATAATCACAAAGTTCACAAGGGTTTATTAAAGCTCGCGGCGGACAACTTTGTTGTCTACGAAGACAAAAAGCTATACGATTTATTAAAAAACAACGTCGCGATACTAAAAGTACCACGGCGTTGCAGGAATTAAAAAATTGAGTTGTGTGTGTAGTAGCTTGTACTAATTATTGTTTTACAAACTGAAGTTCTAAAGCCAGTTTTACTTCTTCGCCAAGCATAACACCGCCTGTTTCAAGGGCTGCGTTCCAGCTAAGGCCAAAATCTTTACGGTTAATTTTTCCTGTTACAGAGAAACCCGCTTTAATATTACCCCAAGGGTCTTTTTGTATACCGCCAAACTCTACAGCAAGGGTAACCGGTTTGGTTTCACCGTGCAGGGTAAGGTCGCCCGTTACTACATATTCGCCTTCCTCAGCCTTAGCAACCGTAGTAGATTTAAATGTCAGTTTAGGGAATTTTTCTGCATCAAAGAAATCGCCGCTTTTAAGGTGGCCGTCACGATCGGCATTATTGGTATTGATAGAGTCTACATCGGCACTGAAGTCGAAAGTAGCGTTGTCAAAGTTTTCATCGTCAGAAGTTGCAGTAGCCTCAAATTTTGTAAATTGGCCTGATACGTTAGTAAACATAAGGTGTTTTACTTTAAAACCTACTTCTGAGTGTGTTGGGTCTAATACCCATTTTGTTGTTGCCATGATCTTTAAATTTTATGGTTTATTAATTTGTTTATTTTTATTTGTCTTTTAATCTTTTAGACAGTACAAAGTTCTGCCTTATTTTGCGCCCCGGCATTGAACTGGGACAAGAAAATCATTTTTTTACTTTTTTTATAATGTCATTGGTACTTCCATCAGCAGAAGTTCGGCATCCTGCGAGGCGGCTGTAATATCTATCGCAGCAGTATCCCAAATACCAAGTCCGTCGCGCTCGTTAAGGGCTATGTTGCCAATGGTAATGTCGCCTTTAAGAACAAAGGCATAAATACCGTTGCCCGGTTTTTTTACCGTATATTCTGTTGTAAAGCCCTCATCAAATTTACCCATGTGGAACCACGCATCCTGATTGATCCATACACCGGCATCATCAGCGTTAGGCGACAGTATTTGCTGTAGGGTGTTGTGCCTTTCGGCCTCGTTTAGGGTTATCTGGTCGTAGCGCGGGGTAACGTTACGCTTGTTAGGGTATACCCATATTTGAAGGAACTTGGTATGCCTGTCTTTATTTTTGTTGTATTCGCTGTGGTAAATACCGGTACCGGCGCTCATGGCCTGTATGTCGCCTTTTTTAATAACAGCGGTGTTGCCCATGCTGTCTTTATGTTCCAGGTCGCCCTCTAAAGGTATGGAAATTATTTCCATATTATCGTGCGGGTGGGTACCAAAGCCCATGCCTGCATCTACACGGTCGTCGTTAAGAACGCGCAGTACGCCAAAGTGCATCCTGTCCGGATTGTTATAATTGGCAAAGCTAAAGGTGTGGTGGCTGTCCAGCCAGCCGTGGTTGGCATGGCCCCTTGTACCGGCTTTGTGCAGCACGGTGTTCTCCATTATTTTAGATGTAGTATTGGGCAGGTGGTTGTATCCAATAGGCTCTAACGGTTTTATCTCGTCTATATCATTATTTAACGCATCGCCCACGGCAGCCGATGTAATAAACATACCGGTGCCCATTAATCCTTTTTTTATGAAATTTTTCCTGTCCATGATTTTGTTGCTTTAGTATTACAGTACAAAATTGCAACATAGGAGGGAGGTGCGCATTGAACTGGGACAAGAAAACAGTTTAGAGTTTAAAGTTTAGGGTTGCGGGTTCGGGGTTAAAAACTCGCAACCCTAAACTCTTAACCCGAAACAAAACTAAATCTTCGCTGCTTTCGCCCTTGTTTTGCTTAGAAATTCGGCGGAAATGCCAAGGTAGGATGCTATATAATGCTGTGCTACGCGCTGTGGCAGGGTAGGGTACAGTTCCAGGAACTCCAGGTATTTATCTAATGCGGTTTTAGATATGGTATTAAACAGCCTGTTTTGCAGTGCGGCAAGGTTGCGCTGAAACAATATGCGGTAAGCCCTTTCAAACTTTGGGACGCGTTTAAACAGTTCTTCTTTGGTTTCGGGGGTAAAGACAAAGAACTCGCAGTCTTCTAAGGTTTCGATATAAAGCTTGCTGGGTTTGTCTTCGTAAATGCTGAAGGATATATCGCTAACCCAGGCATCTTCGATAGCAAATTGCAAAATTACCTCAAAACCGTTGGCGTCTATATAATACTTGCGCACGCAACCCTGAATTACAAAGGCCTCAAAATTACACATTTCGCCCTCGTGCAGCATGATGGTCTTTTTAGGGACTTTCCTGTATTCTAAAAGGGAGTTGAAGATATCCAGCTCTTCCTGGGTAAAATCAACGTAGCGGCTTATGCTTTTGTTTATGCGGCTGTACATAACTGTAGGGTTTTACACAAATATAAGGCTTTTGATTAAAAGGAGGAAGTCGGGTTTTGTGCAATTTGGTTATGCTTGTGTGTCATTCTGACGAAGGAAGAATCTCGTTATAATTATTAAGATTCTTCAACTCCGCTGCGCTACGCTCAGAATGACAAAACGTGTACCTTACACTAAATTAGTTACCCAACTTAGTCTGTTTCCTTGCTATAGCAGCACTTATTAAGGATACAATCAGCCCCACGGGCAGTATCTCGGTATAGGTAATAAGGGCATTAAGGAACGGGTTTTTGTACATTTCTATATACCCGGCCATTTCGGCGGTTTCGGCTTTTATTTTTTCTGCGGAAGCGCCATCGGCTTTAAGTTCGGCCAGGTAATTTGCTATGTATTTGTCCAGGTAATCGGGCATAAAAAAGTAGTAGCTGATGAGCCATATTACAACATAAACGGTAGAGGCTATAAGCGCAATATACAGTCCGATAAGGAATGCCTTGCCAAATGTTATAGTGCCACCGTTGTAATTATCGCGGTAGTTTACAATGGCTACATATATTAAGGAGAATGCCACGATCATGGAGGCGTAACCTACCAGCATACCGTACTTAGAGTCTACAATATGGGTAGCGGTGAGCGCAAAACCTATCATGCTGATGGGGCCGGCAAGCAATCCGTACCTGAGTACAATTTTTTTCACAAGGTTTGTATTTATGTGTTTAGTGGCTGCAAAATTGGCTAATTTAGGCATTTACACGCTCATACTTTAGTATGATTTTTGCCTAATACTACTTAACGGTGATGTGTTTAGGTAATAATACCAAGTCTTTTAGACTTCTCAACCGCTTGGGTGCGGCGCTTAACATCGAGCTTTTCGAAAATGTTGGATGAATGCGTTTTAACGGTATTTAACGATACAAATAAACCGTCGGCAATTTCCTTATTGCTCATGCCCTGCGCCATTAAATTAAGCACTTCCAGCTCACGTTTGCTAAGGGCAAGCTTTTCAATTTCGGACCGGTTAATTTCTGATGAGGTTTCAGAGGGAAGGTACACTTCCTTTTCTACAATAATGGTTTGGGTTTTAGGCCTGGCAAGTTTTAGCGTAAGCCATATGCCCAGTGCCGTAAACATAAGTGCAATGGCACCCACGTAAATATCCATAGCGTGGCTTAGTACTAAAAAACGGAATTCCAGCCAGCGCAGCAAAAAGAGCAGCAGCGCCAGGCTGGAGCCGTATAGTAATATTCTTTTATGTTTAGATAACCAATGCATAGTATGGCAAAAGTAGTATATTTTTTAGAGAGCTATAAAGCTTAGGTTTTAGATTCATTCTAACTCATCATCTTACCACAAGGGGCACAAGGTTAATAATTAACTAAACACAAAGTTCGCAAATATTAATTAACTGTACACGGCAGGGAAACTTTGTTGCTTAGCTGGTGCACAAGGCTTTATGGGTATGTATTAGGTGCTTAGTTAACCCCCAGCCTTGTGCCCCTTCCATCTTTATATGGGCATCTTTGCGGACTTTGTGCGTATTGGAGTAAAATGACTTGTGTTCCTTGTGGTTGAAAATTAAGGCTTTATATTCTAACGTATTTATATAATAAAATACATAGATAAGCAGTAATCTTGTATAAGATGCAGGATGTAACAAACATAAATATGCCTTAGTATTTATTGTACAGGTAAGTTTTGCACCTTAAATTTGAAGTATAAATTATAAGACCCGATGAAAATTGTTATATCGCCGGCAAAGTCGCTTGATTTTGAGACCAAATTGCCGGTTCGCAAACATACCATGCCTGCATTTTTGGCTGAAGCCGAAAAAGTGCACACTGCCGTTAAGGATAAATCGCCAGCCGAGCTGCGCAGCCTGATGGACATTAGCGATAAGCTGGCCGAACTTAACTGGCAGCGCAACCAGGAATGGGCCACACCCTTTACCACTAAAAATGCGCGCCCCGCCATATATGCTTTTAACGGCGATGTATACGTGGGCCTGGATGCCTATACCATTCCGCCTGCAAAGGTGGGCAGGCTGCAGGATAGCCTGAGGATATTATCAGGGCTATACGGATTGCTAAAGCCGCTGGACCTCGTGCAGCCGTACCGTTTAGAGATGGGCACCCACCTGCCTGTAGGCAATGTTAAGAACCTGTACGAGTTTTGGAAACAAGGCATTACCCAGGCACTTAATGAGGAACTTAAGGATGGCGAACTGTTTGTAAACCTTGCCAGCAAGGAGTATTTTGATGCTGTAGATGTCAAGGCTCTCAAGGTGCCGGTTATTACCCCCGAGTTTAAAGACTACAAAGACGGCAACCTGCGCATGGTAAGCTTTTTTGCCAAGAAGGCGAGGGGCATGATGGTGCGCTACATTATAGATAAGAACATTAAGACCCTTAAAGGACTTAAAGGTTTTGATTATGATGGGTATAGTTATGATGTTAAACTAAGCAAGGGGAATACACTTGTGTTTACGAGGTAATAATTTAGGAAAGCAAAAGATGACTGATAACGTACAGATAAGTATTTCTCACGAGGAGCTTTATAAGTGGCTTTCAGCAACACTTACCAATATTAATGAAGAGAGATTAACAGACGCATTTTTATATAGTTTAAGCTCGGGAGATTTAAATTATCGTCCTTATTTGGCCAGTTATGTTTATGCTTTAAGTATTCTAAATCATAAACAAGATGTTGAGGTAGCCCCTTCAGGAAATCTGTTTTGCAGGTACTGCGGCCATTTTGATAATTACCCAGAGGATTGCTCGATTTTAGATGTTGAATTAGTAAGGTGGGGAGGTGTTCGGGTAAATGATATTTTTACGGTAGCCTATTATCTGGATAAATTTTTGAAGCTTGAGCCTGTCAAACCCAATAAGAAAGATTTTGACATCTTTAATCGTATAATTGATAGTGTTTTCGGTGTGGATGATTCTGCTAAGCCGAGAGATTTAGAAAAATTATTTGGTAAAATTTTTAAATCTAACAAAGGTCAAAGGGAAATGCTTATTAATCAATTAGGTATTGTAGGCATTTTTGAGACAAATGAACATAAAGGATATCATAATAATCATATCCCTCGGGCCCTAAGAGCCTTACCGGCATTAAGTAAAATAGATTGGTCTTATCCGGTATGTTGGTGGAGGGGGAAGGATAAAATTAATATGGAGAATTTCAATTATTTTTTTGGACGTTATCCGGAATTAAAAAGATAAGGTAGTTTGCATACAGTAATATACCGATTGGTATATAATTTGTAAAGGGTTATTTAATACCTAAAAAATATACCGACCGGTATAAAACCATAAGAAAGAGGATATAGATGAATATAGCAGACTTGTTTAAAAACGATGCCAATGAGCAGCTGGATCCGCGGCAATCGGTTGTGATATACTTTAACTATGGCGAAAAAAGCCTTGAGAAACTGCACGAGCTGGAGAGCAAACTACGTATAGTACTGTACAATGAAGGGGCAGGCGAACTGGAGGGCCACCAAATGGCTTTAGACCTGTTAGACGGCTTTTTATACCTCTACGGCGACAGTGCCGAAGCGCTATTTAAAGCAATTAGGCCTACATTACTGGCTACGCCTTTTATGAAAAATGCCGAAATAAGGCTGAGGTTTAAAAAACTTGAAAATGATGATGTATCTGAAATTGAGTTTATATTAGAATAGCAAAACCCCTAAAAGCGATTTTAGGGGTTTTTTTAGCTGAAAACGAAATCCAAAAGTGAAATATTAAGCATAAAAATGCCCCATTTGAGGTCTTTTGGAAATTATATTTAGAATTTAAAATTGCTGCTGAACCGTAAATACGTATCCGTAAAATAACCCTTCGGATCCTATTGAAAATTCAAACTGAAGCTGGTCTTCGTCAAGGTAGTCTATCATGTGGGCACGGCCTTCCATACCATCTAAGTTGATCCTTAACACATTACCTGTTGTGGTATACGTGCCGCTTGCATAGATAACTCCCTCAGGATCACAGTTGTGGTAAAGATCAAAGAAACCATCTTCGTAAAATACAAAGGTATAGTTATCTTCTACAGGCGCAGGCGCGTCGCAGTCAAGGTTAACCAGGTTGCCATCTATACTAAGGCCTACGGTTGTCCAGGTGCCTACCACGCTGCCGGTGTAGGAGTTACGAACGCCATTGTTATTGTCATCATCTCCGGAACAGCCTAAGGCAGTTACGGTTAGCATTAAAAGTAATAGGATTTTTTTCATGATAGTCGTGTTTTAAAAGGCAAAACTAAGTCTTTTATTGAAAGAAAATCCTTAACAACTTCATAAAACTTATGGCTACACTCCGCCTTTTAGCTTCTTCATAAAGTCCTTAAAGGCAGGCAACAGCTCCTCAAAAAGGGGGTTATATTTGTTGCGCAGCATTACCTCGCTGAACATTTTGAGCCCTATAGCAAACTCTGCCGACTGGTTAACATCATTAAAGTGGTTGCGCTCCTGCAGCTTATCAATGATATTAAAAATGTTATCGTGGTTGCCAAAATCTACCGATAGTGGCAGGTTAAGGGTTTCATTTTTAGGGCTGTATGTATGCTCTAAAGTAATTTTGTAATGGTTATATTTTGGGTTCATAC
>Ga0265780_10005686_pt1 | contig 15720 bp, 15 predicted proteins | sample P1T30metagenome_FD_192432 | JGI IMG/M metagenome (GOLD analysis project Ga0265780, IMG submission 192432) | Plant litter microbial communities from East Loma Ridge, Irvine, California - P1 T30 | ecosystem: Environmental > Terrestrial > Plant litter > Unclassified | place: USA: California... | reverse complement strand
AGAATACCTCTTGGTATCGCGAATCGAACATAATCATGTAGAGAGGATGAACAAAGCCAAGCAGCGTACCAAATTACAGGAAGTGAAGACATCATCGACTGAAGTATCGCCAATGCAGCTATACATTTACTGTGTACAAAAGAGGGCTCGCCTCACGCACACAGCTCGAGTAACGTACACCTTCTTCGCCAATCCTCGCGTACCTATAATGTAACGTTCTAAATGACGACTGTAGATCTACATCCTTATCCAGTCCTCCTCGCTCTACGCTGCGCTCAGACAGTAAACAGTAGTAGTGAACACTCGGACAAGCAAACATCGCCTCCTAGCAGCGCCACCTCGCGCCCCATCACTTCCTCACCATCTCCCTCACCGACAATCCTTCCACAAGCCCTCCCCTCCTACCACCATCCACCCACCACGCATGACAAATCCCCCCACCTCAATCCGCCCTCCCACCGGCACCTCTCTCAACCCACCCTACCCTCCATCAGGCACCCTCTCCCGCCCCTCAAAACTCCGGTACACTAAACGACCCTCTAGCCCCCAATCCGTCCGTCTTCCCGCCCTTTGCCAAAAAGTTTGGTACACTAACGTTTAGGCCCTGGACCCAGTGCATTAGCTCCCACCGCGAACGAAGCGAAGCGAGGGAAAAGTTGGAAGCTGGCTCGCGGTTGGTTGGCTGGGGTTTGGAGACTAGGTACGCGGCTTGCTGGTCCCTGGAGTGGAGGAATGAAGAGGTGAGGTGAGGTGAGGTGGCATGCGGTGTGTGAAAATGAAAGCGTGACTGTCAAAAATTCTGTCAAAGCAGGAGTCGCCGAGAACGTTCTGACTTCTGACCTGTCAAAGCCGTCTCGCCATTGTTTCCACGGTACGGTACGGTACGCTACTCCTAACCTCGCAGACTCTGCTCTTCTCACCGCGCCTTCTAACGCTACTCACGCTACATGGCCTGCCCTGCTTCCGACCAACGAACCACCCGGCGCGGCCCAATACCTACATTTTCGCACCGTCCCGCCAACTAATAAACTGGTACGCTTGCCATTCGCACCAGCGGCGTCATGCGAACATGTGCAAGACTTTCGGTGGACCGCGGTTCAAAGCAGTCATGTTCTGGATCTCGCGCGTGTCCTGTGGGTCCACGGGCATTGTGTGACATGATTGTGTGACCTGATGATATCTACTTGACAGGCGTGACGCAGGTAGTATACACTTACGGAAGCTGAACCATAGGAAGCGGCAGAGCGACAGGCGATGAGTAAAGATGTGCGTGTCGCAGCGGGCTGACGAGTGCGTTTGGCCCGATGCGAACGCGGGTAGTGTGATCGTGCCGTGCTAGAGATGCGGTGTGATTAGAGTGAGATGAGATTGTAGCGGCGTTGATCACTCGGAAGTTAAAAAGTCACAAGCGGCATGTTGGGGCAGGCTCAATAAGCATGACGTGTGGACCAACCATGCGATGCCTCTTCAATTTAGCTAAGTAAAAATTTCTCATTGCCGGCAGCAGTGCGAACTGCTGTGGTAGAAGAGGATGAATTGCTGAACGCGCGGAAATGACAAGCAGATTACCACCCAAGCCGATATTTGCAAATGTACCCAGCCCCAGACTGATTAAGACGTTGCGGTAAGGACAGGAGAGTAAGTCACACTACAAGTAAACAAGAAACTGCGCAATGAAATCGATCTTTTGCGAGATACAAACAAAAAGCACAAGCAACCACTTCCCCAGCAAGATGCAATGAAGCACTAATGCTGGCCCAACCAAATCTCGTGCGACGATGCTTGAAAATGTTTCAAACAGCCTCCGAGATGTAACCCCGTGATCTAGTATTTGTCGCGATAAGCAATATTCCGCCCATTACACAAAAGAAAATACGAGAAGAAATTTGAGCGCTTGCCGCCCGTACAAGAACGATGAGACACATGCGAGATCGGGTGCTTCTGGCGAGAGTCAGACAGCCAACTTCTCTAGGGGGGGAAGTAGGGAATCAGGGCTTCTTCCAGAAAACCTCACTTCTCAGGAAATAGAATCCAAGCTTGACGGACAGACCCGGGAAGGACAGGTAGGACGAGACTAGGAAATCGGTCGATGCTCTTTGTCGCTATGAAATATCAGATTACCGCCCAAAAACCGGCCTATGCTGGTCTGTAGTCTGCAAGAGACCAGACACAGCCAGGACGAGAAATTTCACATTTGTACAAAGAAGTGATGGCGCCAATAGATCCTGTGGCGAGTCGCATCCATGTCGCCGCAGAGGCCGGCTCTAGGACGTGCTGTGTCGCTTGGCGACATTACATGGGACGGCGATTGAGCATGTTGAGCATGCTCGAGTCGGTCGAGCTGCGTGTGGGGCCATTGTCGCTCACAAGATCATTGATGCGCATGCTGGGCCGGCCAGAGGCTTGCGAAGTAGGCGGAGGGGGTGTGCGACCGTCGCTGCGGGGAGGAGGGGGCTGCAGAGGAGCATTGTAGTAGGGAGAAGGTGCGGCACCAGGCGTGGTGGGCGCTTGCGAGTGAGGCGAAGAGGAGGCGCGGCTCGGCTCATATCGATAGGCGCTCTGCGGCGAGCCCTGGCGGGGTGGCTGAGCGGCGTAGTAAGGCTGGGCGGTGGGCGGAGCGCTCGAGTATGGAGCAGTAGGGGTCGCTGTAGAAGCACCTGGTGTTAGAGACGGTGGCTCTGGATAGGCATAGTCACCAGTGCCACGATGAGAGGCGTGAGAAGCTGCGCCAGGGGTCGGCGGGGGCAGGGTGGGAGTGTGAGGCTCTGGGTGAGGCCTCTTCCTGCCGTTCAGCTGTTCACGGCCGCCCTCATCTGTGGAAGCACTGGGAGGACCATATTCAGAATGAACTTGGTACGGACCTGCAGTTGGGCTGGGCAGATACTGCTGCTGCTGCGGCTGCTGGCGAGGCGGCTGGCCATACGCTTCCGCATGGTTCGCAGGAGGGAGCGGCTGTCCGTACGCGCCATACATGGGCGGTGGCTGTCCGACGCCACGCCAGACCGTGTGTGCCGGCACGAAGGCCTGTGTCTGCGCAGAGACGGGCGTGAAGATGCAGTCTTGGTTGAACCTCATGCAGTTGGAGCAGCGGCCGTCCTCGGTGGCCTCGAAGCCTGAGCAGCGGATCTGCAGCGAGTCAGCGGGAGATGGCCGTCCGTGGTATCACAGGAGAATTACCTTGCGGCGCCGGCAGTAGCGACAGGCAATGGCAGTGCGCTGGCGCGGAGCTGGAGCCTGGTGGTGCTGCTGGACATACTGCGGCTGGGGAGCCTGCTGGCGGTACGGATCCTGCGGTGGAGGCCCACGATTCCACTCGTTGGGGCCAGGAAGACGGTAGGGCTGCTGGTACTGAGGATGTTGGTGGGCAGCCATGTCAGGACGCGGCTCTTGGGGAGGAGGAGGAGGAGGGAGAGCAGAGCCCATCTGGGGTTGACGTCAAATGTCAGCAGGCACGCTTACGGCGGCGAGGTAAGGTAAGGTGAGGTGAGATGCGATGCGATGCGCAGTGCCGGTGGGCGCCGGCGACAGGATACTCACATGACTGGGTGGCGCATAGGAGCCGTTTGCCGGCTGCTGCGACGTTGGTGGTTGCCAATGGGCAGGAAGCTGGCCTTGGCCGCCCTGGTGAGGAAACATGTCGAGGTCGGGTGCGGGTGCGGGTGCTGCTACTGCGAGGAAAGAGTGGTTGACGGCTGTCTAATAGAATGCCGCCCTGCAACGTGGAGCTAGCACGCCGTCATAAACCGTGCGACGCCGCAGAGAAGCCGCAAAGGACAGCGCAGACAGGCGAGAGACGAGCGGCGAGTGGTGGTGCGAGGGCTTCCTCTGGTGCGGGTGAGGTTGCACAATAGGCGGGCCGCAAGGACGGACGGCTGCAGACCAGTAGGAGCAACGTCAGGTCAGGTCAGGTCAGAGCGAGAAGAGAAGGGCAGTGCAAAACGGGCGACAGCTGCAGGGCCAAGCGCAGGTTGGGGCCAGGGCCGCCGGCACGCGAGGATCACGGAAGAGGTGGTGGTGTGGGTGAAGGTGGTGCTGGGTTGGTGAGAGAGGCGCGGCGAGAGCAGCAGCTGTTGGTGAGAGAAAGGCAAAGGCTTCTCGAAGCGCGTGGAGGTACCGAGCTTTTGGAAACGAGCGTCCACGGTCCGCACAAAAAATAGGAGCTGGGAGACGACGGCCATCCCGTCCCACCGCTACAGGCTAACTAACCCAAACCATTGTCTCTGATCTTTTCACCGGCCCCCCTGCAAGTGCGAGAACGCCCGCCATGCGGTCCGTCATGCAGCGCTAGGCGCGCTGCATGGACACGCAGCAGCTGCCACGCCGCTGTCGAGCATGTTTTTACACGAGCGGCGTTTGTGCGTCGCGAATGGTATTCTGTGTAGCACCACGCATGCTTTGTGCGCCCACGCCATGGACCGGATTGTGGTTGCGCTACTCGCTCCCTCCCTTCTTTCCTTTCGCGTGCCCCTCACGACCCCCTTTGAGCGCTGGCCGCAATCTGGGGTGGCTTGCCCGGCTTGGTGAGCAACGCGGTCCAAGCTGGGGGGTCGGCGGAAGTATCCGCTATCTTGCCGCCGTCTCTCGCTGCTTGGACTTGGACGTGCAGGCCTGGCCTGCCCTGCCTGCGCGTGATCACGTCCTTTGCCGCAAGAGCAATAATATAATAATAAAACGCTTCCTCCAGCATGCCGCAATCTGCTGTGCCACACGCTGCACACGCGCGGCCGCTTAACCTTGCCTTCCAACCTGCACTGCGCCGTAGACTACCACATCGTCCACCGCGTGCTCGTGGATGCGAGGCGGAGGGAGCTGTGCGAGTTGACTCGTTGCGGGCCGCATCTGCACGCTTCGTCCATGGCAGCGCCTTCCGGTGAGCCCTGCGGCACTCCGTCTGGAATTTGGCCGAGCAACACGACAGCGGACAGCCGTTTCTTCCACACCGCGACCAAAACTTAATGACATGTTTATTGCCGTCGTCTTGACCCATCCCTGCCCTCTGTCGTAATGAGCGGTAGGGCTGTCCGCTTCCGCATCGGCTCATTCCTGTTGGAGCACTTTTCCTACCCTATCCTCACGCCCGTTTCTCTCTATAATTGGCTCGCTGTGACGTGAGCCCGCTAGGGTGCAGGGTCAGCACGCCCGTCGTTGTACTTTGTGCGACTCGCTCGTCAGGCAGGCCTTCGTCAGCGCCGCGCAAGAACGGGAACCCATGGTTAGTGAAACCACTGTTTGCTCACAGCAGCATTTCCGCGCTGCTTCGCGTGAGTAATAGAGCCGACGCTGGCCCGCCTGAAAGCCTGTGGAAACCTTCTTTGCAGCTTTGTTGTGCACCGCGTGAACGACGGTCGCTTGCGACGCATCCACCTCGCCGTCAAATCACCGTCTCAAACCTGGCATCCACAATTTGCGTCGTTCCTCCCTTGCGCCAGTTCATGAGCCTCTAAGAGCCCTGATTCGTCGGCTTGCGTAAGCCGTCAGAGTCAAACAAAGTCTTCATTGCCGGTGATTCCGCCGCGCGGATGTGAGCGTTGCAGGACGTGGAGAATAGCGAAGCAACTTCATCGCCTCGATTTCTCTGCCTCCAGCCTCGGCAGCTTGCATCTGCGTTTAACTGGTGTGCAGCCGTGACCAATTCAGGTAGTCGCCGACTAGAAAGACTCGGCCGTCCTAGAGTGCCACACTCGTCAGGCGCCGAACGAGGTTCTGCGTCGCGGGCCGCGACACAATCTGGTGTCCCATAGCCCAGGTTCAATACCGATAATCGTCCAATCACAGACGACGACTGCATTTCTTTTCACTCCCTCCGCGATTTTCCAGCTGGCTGTGCCTTGCATACAGCGGGTAAATCCTCGCCATCATGCCATGTGCAAAAAGAGACCTTGCGTTGGCATCGAGTCACAAGACCATGGACATATTAGCACCGGTCAAAGCCGTCCTGTCTGCTCCCAGTCTTCATCAATCAAACTACAACAGTAGTCTGGCATGACGCGATTGGCCACAGCAGGTAAGCCCGCTCCAAACGGGGGGCAATTTGTGATAGCCTGTCACACAGCGACTCGAAGTCATGAGGGAGTCACAAGTGCACGAGAGCTGCTTGCAGATGCGTGTCGAAAAAGCGGCTGCTAAACCAGAGGGTCTGTTTCTATCAGCAGCCTTATTGAATGTTGCTCAGAGCGAAGATCATGCCACAATGTTACACCGACTGTGTGGGTGCGGATTGTGGGGTACGTGCCGGGATATATCTCAGCCGCCATGGCCTAGTACCATGCGGATAGAAGCACCCGCACTCAGAATTCGGAGCGAAGCGTGCCATATCCCGGAGTGATCGTGCGGTTGAGACGATTTGTATGTTCTTGGATGTGTTCATCATACCTGGCGAATCTGAGACGGCCCGGGGCGAGATGGAAGCCGGCCGTTAATTCAGATAAACGACCTCCCCGGACGTATATGCATGGCATAGATGTTTGTCAGACAGCTTCACGTGCCACAGTAATGCAGGCAAAACCCAAAGCAACACGTCAGGCGGCGAAGTTATCGTCGATTTCCCGAGCGAGCCATGTTTTGTGCCACCAATTGTCTTCGGATTATTGCCGGACAGGCTGCCTGACCATGACGGCGTGATAAGATCAAGGTTTGTACCTACGATAGACTCTTGTAGACTCCGCTTACGACTAGATTTAGTCTTGTGACGATACCGCATTGCAGATTGGATCGTGTTGCGTCTTGATATGGCCGCGCCGCAATACCGCTGTCCGTCCTTGCAGTAGCATGATCGCAACGGGCGTGCTGCGCTTTCTCGTCCAACGTGAATATGGGTGCCGCACAGGGACGAATGGCTACGACCCAGGGAACGCAAGCATCGTCAGCCTCTTCACAACTGCAAAGGTCTGTACGACTCTTCGCGGTTGTTGCTGTGCAACCTAGGCTTGACGGCGCACAGCATGGATCGGACGTAACGTGTTGCCAGCCACGGTGGGGCTCGAAGACGCCAATCCACGCCAAATATTACTTCATGCATCAACATCGGTGTGATGAGAAGCTTGAGGATGCACGGCAAGCGTTGCTCGTAGACACACCGCCGTCCGCAGTAGGATCGTAGTGAACACATCTTCGCGATCCGAGCGTTGGGCGTCAATTTTCCCGTGCCTATCGCGCTTGGCTGCTGGCGTGATGCCCACACCCACACCTGAGTCTTGCTTGTCGGAAGCTCGCCTTCGTGCATGACTGACGCGGGACGGAGCGAGGGAGCCGTCGTTTTAGGCGGGCAACCATGCTCTTGAAGAATGCTGCAGGAGGGCAGCTGATCGCGAGGATGTGCCGAAAGTGGCGATGAGCATATACCCTGGCAGCGTATTGCTGCACTGTCATCGATTGAACCGTCGCTTCGACGCAGTCATCTGTAAATCGGACGTCTTACGACTGACAGCAGCTGGTAAGCGAAGCGAAGATGCTGCTAGGGAAAAGCCGCGACCGCTTGGTGCTGTACTATACCGCATACTGAATGGTCTCGGCTGATATCGTGCATGAGACCGAGCGGATGCAGCAGGGCGTGGCAGCGCCCGTTCTTGGTATGTTCCCGCGCATGAGATGGTTGTCATGTGATTTAGTGCGACGCTTGGAGACAAATCGACCAGTTGTTCGATCGAGCGCCTGTTCCCGGCCCAGAAGATAAGACGCTGCGTTTATTGGTATGCAAACGTCTACAGGGTAGTTTGTTAGCGCTATGCTCGTGTGTTGTCAAAGTTAGCTCCTTCCGAAACGATGAGGCAGTCGCGTTCCGCTGCACCTTCCCACCTTCCACAGACAAGCTGCGACTGCAACTCTCACCACGACATGTCTGATCTTCCGAGTCTGCCATCCCCACTCTTTCGAGCAAGCAGGCTCGCCAGAGCTTGTCATTCTCATCGCTGCATGGTCCAACACAGGCGGTAGGGAGGAAGAAGCACACTGAGTTGAGAAGCGCATCCATGTCCGGAGACATTGGCACGTAGCGTGATCATAGTGATTACATTGATGGACGTGCATGACGCATACATGGTTTGAGAGCTATCTACAATGTGGTTCAGCTGGAAGTGATTTTAAGACACAAAGGCAAGCTGTAACGAGAGTGTGGTTGTCCGGGTGGTGCATAGTCATGCCGATGTCCCAGGAGACACTGTGAAAACTGCACTCACATCATTGTGCGCCTATGGTTGAGCGTTGCTGAATCAGCCAAGATGAGCTGTAAGGCTGGAGAACTCTCGCGGCAGAAGCATCTCGCAACCGATGGACGTCTTCCGTCAACCGCTCCCAAAAACACACTCAAAGCTTCCCGTGGTCACATTGAAATGAATATGGCGCCGCTGCTTGTCATGTTATGGACGAGATGAAACGCTAGGAAGGTGTTGCCGCCTGTAGAGGTGAAAGATTGATGGCGTCGCCGGTGACAATTACAAAGAAATTGGTATTATTCATCGAGCAGGACTCGTGAAAGGAATCGCGGGTGAGATAAGTTCACAACACTACAGAATGCTGCTCATCGGGCTGGATGTTGTTCGCGAGCGAAGACACAGGCTTTCAGGACGACTTTCAGCCATACAAGTGCTGTGGGAAGCGATATCCAAATGATTTTCATGCTGCATAACAACATCATCTTGCTATGAGTCCTCCTATTCCTGCGCTGCAGCACTGCTTTCGGCGTCTCCCTCTTCCTCTTCGCCTGAATCTGAGTCTGAAGACTCCTCATCGGGCATTACCACACTGTTGAGATCTGTAAATATGTCAGTGAAAAGACCAGTGTGGAGTTTGTGCTGTTGGGACAATGTTTGGTGAATGTGATGTGGAGCGAATGACCCTAGCTCTAGGCCAGCAGATCCAGTAACTACTGGTGTACTGATCTGGGTCTACCAGCACGGCCGGGTCATGAATAGGGAGGAGGAAGGATTCGTCTTGTTAGGATAGTCCAGCCATATCGCCTTCAACGCGCCTCTCCCCTCTCGCCTAACATCAGATATAGGGTATGGCTGCTAATTCAAAGCAGTGGGCCGCAGATGTAGAACGAAATTGAGTACTTACAGCTCACGAATGGCACCATGCTTTTGATTAATTTAGCAATAGTCTCCAGGCCTCCGGGTCCAACGACGGCTTCATCGGGCAACTTTCTGCCAATTGTAAAGTTGCGAAGTCGGAGTAATTCGATGTCCTTGTGGTCCTGATCATAGCCCTAGGTTCAATCGTCAGCATCAAGCAATCTATTTGCAAGCTCGCAGCCGCAGCGTTACTCTGCATAGCGGTGCGAGCGATCGAGCCCCTTTTCCAGTCCTAAGTACTCCAAACGCTGCTATGAGTACAACGCAGCGAAGATATCACCTTCGTCGAGGGAAGTACAATCGATCAAATGTGCCTGAGAAGCGCTGAGATGTCGAGGACCACGTAGGCTGACCTTGCCATACAACGATGGGCAGCCATAGACATGCAGTGATCCGTTCATCGGCACCGCCCATCCCACAGCATAGCGCGACGAGCCCTCGCAAACCCATTGGCGTCGAAAGCAATGTGAGCAGTAGGCAAAAAAGAGCACAACCTCATCCGCACGCGGAACAAGACCTTCGTACCTTTGGATGCCGTTTCAACGCGCTTTCCTTGTTCGTCCTCAGATTCGTAAAGGCACGTATAGCCCTATTGTCATCGTTCGCGACACCTCCCAAGAAATCTTTGCGAATGTCTGCATTGGTGAGCACCGCCCGGATCTTGTGAGGCTTCCGATCGATATCTCGTCGCAGTTTGGCTAAAGCGCTGGCTTCCGGTTGCCAGAAACCGCCGCCTGGTCAAGTCAGCGCAGTTCCATGAATCTCCCGACACGCATATCTGAAGACGCGCTAGTGCTTCGGTCACTTGGTGCAAAGCAGTCAACCAGAACGTGATACATTTCGCTTGCGGCCAACATGAAGCGGTAACAGCATGTGACATCGTGTTCTTGAGTGCAACGTGCGCATAGCACACAGCTTTCAAGGGTCCCAAACCTTCTTGCGAACTTTGTAAGACAGTTGGTGCATGCATGTATCGGCCGTGAGGGCCGTGGCGGGCAACAAGATTTCTCATGTGACCATGTTATACTCGTCGCGTAACGATGATGTGCATATCGTATAGAGCACGAGGCAGCTCGCTTCGCGCAACGATCACGCCTTGCAGCTCGCTTCCATACGCCTAGCAGCTGTGTCACCAGCCACCTACAGCCCCCAACAAGGCGAGTTGAAACACGGCAAATGTCTTGCATTTCCCCGCACAACCGTTGGGCAGTCGTCGGCGACCTTTGGGTACACACGCAGTGGAGTGTTGGAAGTCCATCTAAGGTTCATCGGCCCGGGGCATTTCGAACGGTGACGGAAGAAGCGCTCAACTTACCAACAAAGCTACCACCCTTGGGCTGGATTTGCACATAGTAATGTGCGTAAGGGCCTTTGCGCCCGGTTCGAGACCAGGCAGCTGAAAAGTAGGTCTTGTAAGGGGTCTGATCTTTGGAAAAGCGTACATCTGTTATATGTGAGTTCCGAGGTCGGAGCGTTCATCGGCTTGGTGACCTACCTCGATATATGCGGTATATCTGGAGGTTTCCTGGTCAGCAAGTATCTATGAATTTTCGAACGTATAATTTACCACGTCTTTGACTGGCAATTCAGGTATCAGCTCATCAGCCTCAACGATCTTCTCGGACACCTTTTCGGTGAACGTTGAGAAATCCTGGAACGATTGTCGGAAGTCCGGATCGTGCACTTGGTGACTGTCAGCAACACTCTTACACGCCAGTAATGACGTCGTGTCTATGTCATAACACGTTAAGATTAGGTTCGAGGTGATCGTTAGTTGTCGCAGACTGATAAGGCTCAAGCATTTGCATCAATCGCACTAGGGTGGCTCCTCAGCTTCTCACAAGACTGGCAGACTTACATTTCAACCACTGACGATCGTTGTTCGCGGCGAGATCTTTGAGGAACAGCATGGTGTTCGGATGAATGGTTTCATCCTCGTACGGCGTGTCTCCAGCCTCCCTGGCCTTGGGCTTCTTGATGATGAGCTGAGTGCCGGGCGCCAGTTTTGCCCCTGGTTTCCAAAGCTCTTGCTCGTCGGCTTGTTTCTTGTGCATTGGCAGACTTTTCTTCGTCGCTTGACCGCGCGGAGTTCCCTTCTTGGGCTTGACGTCTTCTTCGCTAGATGCATCGTCCTGCACAGACTCTGATGATAGGTCGTCGTCGTTGTCGTCGCTGGGGTCATCTAGGCTAGAAACCTCGGAAACATCGTCTTCGTCGTTGGCCGCAGGATGGTTCGTAGTTGGGTGAGCTTCGTCCTCATCGTCCGTGTCCGGTTCAACGTATGACTTTCTCGTTGTGGCCCTTGCTCTTTTGGACTGCCTGGACGGCGTATCTTCCGCTGGACGTTTTGACGAACTACTAGGGGCGGGCGCCGATGGGCTCTTCGCCAATTTTCTAGCCATAATACTGAGTTGCCAAAATCTCACACAAGTAGACAAGATGTGTAGCGATGGGAATGCAACGTTGGTCAGGGAGTGCTGCCGTCCAGCGCATGTCGCGCACGGATCGCTTTCGGCGCCAGATGACGCACTTGTCACACGGCAAGCGCGATTTTGGCCACACGTTCGCGACGCGAAATCACGCGAACCAAGCACTTACCACAACGCGCTTCCCTGAGCCATGACCAACCGCTTCGCAGTCCGGAAACAAAACATACTCAAGCAACTCGGGGTCCCAGATGGCGACTATGAGGATCTCTCGCCTAAGGGCTCTGTCGATGAACCGATTCGCGGCTTGATCAGCGAAATAAATGCCCTGAACGGGCTTGTCACAACGAGTAGCTGCTCTGGAAGGATCAGCGTGTTTCTCGAAGGGCGCAGGGCCGCAGCTGACGATGTGAATGCCGAAAACGCTGGGGAGTCACGCGCCGGGCCTGGAGGAAAAGGTGGAGGAGGAACATGGCTCTTCGTCTCACACTCTCCCTTCGAAGAGTCACACCTCACCTCTACGGAACCGCTGCGGGCACGTTTTGGACTGGAAGACCATGCCTCAGAACAGGCTCCAGTACCTAGTGCGCAACGCAGGTACATACACCTCAAATTCGAGCCAATGGTAAGCTCGATCGCCACCATTTCCTCCAGTATTTGACGAGACTCAAGATTCTTCACATCTTGACCGCATCTACAGCTGACGCCCAAGGCGCACTCAGCGCGGCATTGAATGCCGGTTTCAGAGAGAGCGGTGCCGTGAGTCTGAGTGCAGCAAAGGGCGCAGAAGCTACACCCATGGTGGCAGTCCGATCAACTGGCTACTCGTTCGACTCAATCGTCGGCTACCAAGACGATGCTGGCCGTAACATCTCCTTGGTGAACGAAACATATCTCCGAACGCTAGTGGCCATTGCGAACGACCGCTTCAAGATCAACACAGAGCGAATAGCACGCTTTCGCGAAGCGCTCATGGAGGCATTCCAACCTTCAGACAAGCCGGACTGGGAAGACGCGGACGCAAGGAAGCGGAGGAAGAGAGAGGAGGGTCTGGCCCGACAGCTCGCCATGCAATCCAGCAGCCTTGACGCGAAGGAAAGCTCACAAAGTGGACACGAGGAGGGCAATCAGACTGAGACTGGCTCAGATGGTCACTTGACATACTAAATCTAGCAATATTTTGCACCAACACCAGAGCTTTCAAAAACATCAAGGAGGCACCTCCTTCCCCTCCCAATCCCAACACTTCCCCCTCCCCTCAACACCCACCTGCCCAACCACACCGATCAACCTCTCAGCCACCCACTCCCTCTCAAACAACTTCTCCTTCTTGACATTGCCCCAAAACTCCTTACTCAAATCCGTCCGCACAGTACCGGGATGCATCGCAATCGCCATCGCATTCTCACCCGAGGCGTTCCGCAAGTGATTGTCAAACGTCTTGACGAGCTGGTTCACACCAGCTTTTGACGCGCGGTAACTGTACCATCCGCCGAGTCGGTTGTCGCTGATACTGCCGACGCGGGCGGACATTATGACTGTTGTTGCCACTGCTGGGAGACCTTTCATCTCGGACTCGTCCTGGCTTGGTGGAGTGTTCTTCTTCGGTAAAAATGGTGAGAAGTGCTTGAGCATTAGCATTGGACCTAGCGTGTTGGTGCGGAACGTGAGCAGCGCGTCATCAGCGTTGATTTGCGCGGGTGCTTTTTCTGGGAAGAGGATGCCGGGGACGATGAATGCGAGCTGGAGCTGGTGGGATTTGGAGGCGTAGAGCTTTTTGCATTCTGAGGCTGCGTCGGCGATGGAGGTTTCGTCTAGGTGGTAGTTAGATAGGAGTGATTGGGATGAGAAGTGCATGTGTAACTTGCCTAGTACATCTAGCTTGAACACTTTTAATCGACTTTCATCGAACTCCCCATCTTTGAGCAAATCTTCTTTCACTTGGTCGAGATCTTTCCGGGCTGTGACGACGACTGGTGCGTTGGTAGTTTGTAGTACGCGCTTTGCGAGGGAGAAACCAATGCCTCTAGACGCGGGCGAGATAAGCGTCCAAGGCGGCATGTTATGTGTTGTAAGAGATTCACGTGTGAGCAATTCATCTTGCAGATGCGTTTCACATGTTGGACTGGTAGCATTGTGGAGACGCGATCGATGATGGCATACTTGTTCCTCCGATCGACTAGGACATTTCAAGTAAGCTCCGATCCTAGCGTGTTCTCCCACATGCACAACCTCTCATAGCTGTTCATCCCCTTAATTGAACGTCCTTGAATATGGTGCTCTTTCTTGCTGTTCTCCGGTCGTCAATCTTCGGCCAATTCCATCTCATCAATGCCTTCCCTGATCACATCCAGATCGCGCAGCACAGACTCTTCCAGCTCCTTGTGCTCTGCCTCTTTCTTCGTCCACACACTGCGCTTCTCCATGTTCCACTTCGTCCTCTCGATATAGGCTTGCAGTTGATCGTGGCGTTTGCGCAGCTCGGCCAGCTCCGGCGTTGATTTCTCATCTCCTTTCTTCCAGACATTGGGCTTTGGGCGTGAAGAAGGGCGCCTTATGCAGTGTCGTTGGTGTGCGGAAATTGGCGTCCTGTGTTTCTTGAAAATGTCTCGGTGAAGCTCGTTCTTGGTGTAGTAGTCGGAACCGGTCGATGTCTGTAGGAGGTACTTGCCGCCGCCGCGCGGCTCTTCTTCGTGGTCCTCCTCTTGGATGGTCGGCATAGCAGAGATGCCGCTACTAGCATGGTGCCTGAGACGAGACTGCAGCTTGCCCTCTCTACGGATGCGCTGCCACAGTTTCTCTGAGCGGCGTGGAGGTGGCTGGAACGCGGTGGGAGCTGCCGAGTCCGCGCGAAAGGTGTGTGGTGTCTCCATAGCTAAGTTTGTAGTAGATGTGAAGCGTCGTTGTGATTTCACATCCTCGATAAGTTGCCAACGATTGTGAACTGGCGTTTGGCATGACGTAAGCGTGCGTGAGCGTGAGGGAAGTAGTGAGTGACGAACGTGCTTGCGTGAAGCGACCAAGTGAATAGGGAAAGTGCGAATCTGCAGGCAAAATGGTGTTACCGAAATCGAACCCGTGATGCCACTACCTACGTACCGAACGTCACATCTTCTTGTGTCACACTTCTCGTTAGTAGATATAACAGCGTGCATCATATTCTTTCGAAGCAACTACGTCGTTAGCCAGCCTCATATATTGCACCATGGAGAGCAACACAGCACCAGGGACCACGCCACAGCCACTAATAATCTTCGTCATCGGTAAGGCTCTCTGACAAGCCCCCGCCTCTCCCCAGTTATCAATGTGCACGTATTTACTGTGTCAAACTTCAACACATTCTGGTCACCGAAGTCTTGTCCCTGGATAGCACTGATGGCATACCATAGGCGCACCATGCTCCGGCAAAAGCACCCTCTGCAAGGCGCTATCCGACCACTTCACCCTCGAATACGTCTCCGTCAGCGGCGAGCTACGAGACCTTGTCAAAGCTACGCCAACCAATCGAACAAATCGGCTAGCCCAACCCGAGCTCACGGCCAAGTACATGAAAGAGCGGATCTTCGGCGTGGGCGCATCACCAAGAGCAGTGCGAGTTCTGGTTGACGGCTTTCCACGGGATCTCGAGAGATGGCAATGCTTCAAGGAGATAGCCAAAGACTGCTTCAAACCGACAGAAAACACGTTCTCCATCTTGCTTGATATCAATCCCACAGCGGCGAAGATAAGATGGATGCAAAGGGCCAGGCCAGGAGATGATTTTGTGGAGCGTATAAAAGAGTATCTAAAGAATGAGGACGATGTTCGCACTGCACTGATGGAGGATGGGGTGCAAGGTCTTGAGGTGCGAGTTGGTGCGCCAGAGGACTCGAATCTAATGCAGGTTGTGGTGAGTTTTCTTGCTGAGAGGATGGATGCATGGGCCGACAAGTTTTGAGATGCTTGGAATAAGACGCGGGGTTATTTCTTAAGTACGAATGCATGTATTTAATGTATTGACCTTCAAGACACTGGAAACTGAAGTCAGTGGTTGAACAAACACGACCAGCTTCGTATGTACCGGTGTTGACGTAGAACCCCTCGGCCTAATTCCGTGGTCTTTCCCGAGAGGGTCAGCCCTATGAACTTTTTGAGCCTCCACCACCACCACCACTACTCACACAACATATCCCGGCACAACATATCCCGGCACAACATGGAGGACGACCGTGAAGCCACAAACTTGG
>Ga0265780_10005685_pt1 | contig 15721 bp, 15 predicted proteins | sample P1T30metagenome_FD_192432 | JGI IMG/M metagenome (GOLD analysis project Ga0265780, IMG submission 192432) | Plant litter microbial communities from East Loma Ridge, Irvine, California - P1 T30 | ecosystem: Environmental > Terrestrial > Plant litter > Unclassified | place: USA: California... | reverse complement strand
TAGCAGGGTCGATTCCGTATTTTGTTGCATTTTTTATAAAATAAGATGTCGCCAGCCACAAGTCATTCACCGCATATTGAAACGCTTTAATTTTAGTCGGAAGCGCTCCGTCACACCCAAAATTTTTATTTTTTGCATATAGGGTATACGTGATCGTAGCGGCAGCAAAACCATTTTGTGACAGATAGCTACAGAAATCGCGGCCTGATGTTCTTTCACCTCCCGAAAAGCCGCCACCATGAACATATAGCACTAAGGGCAGTTTTTCTTTGTCATTTATTTTTTCAGGCAGATATAAATCTAAGTCTAACTGAAGCGTATCATTCTTAAAATAGGTAATTGTCGTCAGCTGCTGGGCAAAACTAATCGTGACAACAAAAAGCATCAGGGTGGTGAACAGCCTTTTTTTCATGTGGCAGGTTATTTTTAGATTGGGATTCTAAATTAATTCATTTTTCTAGAAAATCAAAGTGGCGATTGTGTAGAAATGGAATTCATGATCATTGCGGCATGTATTCTTGAATTTTCAATAAACCATTTGTGGGTTTCCATACCACCACAAACCACGCCTGCCAGATAAAGTCCTTTGACACTCGTTTCCATTGTTTCCGGATTGTATTTTGGAGTTTTCAGTTCATCCTCAGAAAGGGCTATTCCCATATCTGATAAAAATTTCAAGTCAGGACGATAGCCGGTAAGTGCCAAAACAAAATCATTTTCAATCGAAATTTTTCCGTCTGGAGTTTCGATTTTGACCTTGTCATCGCTGATTTCTATTATATTAGATTCAAAATACGCTTTAATGCTTCCTTCAGCGATTCGGTTTTCGATATCTGGCTTTGCCCAATATTTTACGCGGTTGTTGATTTCATTCTTCCGGATGACCATCGTGACTTCAGCGCCTTTGCGATAGCACTCTAAAGCGGCATCCACAGAAGAATTATTAGCGCCCACAACCACTATTTTACGAAATGCATATTCGTGCGCTTCTTTGTAATAATGCCTTACTTTGGGAAGTCCTTCGCCTGGTACATCCATATAAATAGGAAGGTCATAAAAACCCGTCGCCACAATTACATTCGAACTTGAATATGATTTTTTGCTGGTGGCAACTTCAAATAAACCGTGAGAATTTTTTAAAACACTTTCCACTTTTTCAAATAAATGGATGTTGAATTTAAAGTAGCGGTGGATGTTTCTATAATATTCCAGCGCTTCCTGTCGTCCCGGTTTTGGTGCGAGGCAATTAAACGGAATGTCGCCAATTTCAAGTCTTTCTGCCGTCGAAAAAAAGGTCATGTACAGCGGATAGTTAAAGATGCTATTGGTCAATGCGCCTTTTTCAATAATCAGATACTGGAGATTTTTTCGCTGTGCTTCAATTGCGCACGCCAAACCAATGGGTCCGCCACCAATAATGATCAGGTCATATTTTAAATCTGATGCTTCCAATTTTTATACGGATTATTGCTTAAATAAGCGTTGTAGTAGCGTTCATCATTTGTCACTTCCTGTCCCAGCCAAACCGGTTTTTCAAAATTTTCATCTTCTGATTTGAGTTCAATTTCTGCCACGACCAACCCTTCATTTCCTCCAAAAAATTCATCAATTTCATAGGTATGATTTCCAATTTCCACCTCATATCTTATTTTTTCTATAACGCCGCTTTCGCACAGCTGGATGAGGTTTCTTGCTTCTGCGAGAGCAATTTCAGTTTCCCATTCAAAACGTGTCATCCCCGATTCATTTCCTTTTCCCTTGATGGTTAAAAAGCCAATTTCTCCTTTGATTCTCACCCGAACAGTTCGTTCCGGATGGCTGTTCAAATAGCCCTGGGCGATGTGATTTTTACGAAGGGTCGCTTTTTTAAAATCTTCTGAAGCCACCAAAAATTTTCTTTCTATTTCAAGCATATTATGATATTTTTACCACACGAAGTTACTGATAAATGTTTGTCAATTTGTATTTTTACAGCTAAAAGCGCAGCTTAAACCTCTATGAAGTTCAGAAAATCAAAGCCCAAAATTGCCGTCACTACTTTTTTAAGTCATTATTTTGACGAATCGCAGTTGTGGACGCAGACACCTGATGAAATTGAGCTTTTAATACAGCTGGTGGGTCTTTTGCGTCCTAAAAAACCCAAGTCAGAAACCGTGGTTTCTATTCAAGAAGTGGTCGATTTTCTTCGCGCTAATGACTTCATCCGTCTGCAATTCGCTTATTACATTAAAAAATTACTGCACCACAAAGAATTCAATAAATTTCTCTCCGATGCGGGAATTCTTCAAGATGTAGATTTTATATTCGAGGTCAGAAAAAGAATTTTTTCGAAACTTTTGCCGTTCCAGCCGAAAAAAGAATCGCTGGAGTATGTCTTAAACCAGGTATTTTATTTAGATACAGATGCTATTTGGGTAAATAAAATACCGATGCATCAAATTGAAGAATTATATGATTTATTGCTCTTCAAAAGCCTCTATGACACGGCCGAAGAAGACAGCGTGCTATCTTAATTGCTGCTTTCAATGAATATCATCACCCAGCGAATTTCGGGGCGTGCTATGGAAACTGCGGTTATCAAAATGGTGCCTGAATATGATAATTTAGAAAGTCCGTTTGCCGCATTTGAAAAAGAACTGCATCAGATTGATGAGATTATCCGAAACGAAAAAGGCGACCATTTCATCAATTCGACTGATTTATATTACAAGCAACTGTTGATCTTGCACAAACAGTGTATTGATTTTGTAGAAAAAGCCTTCGCCAATACCTCAAAATATGGAATTTCCCTACGTGTAAATCAAAATTTGCTGCGAATAAGGCAGCAGCTACACAGGCTGAAGGTGCTGATGCCGCTTCTTATCGTTGATCGTGAAGAAAGCAAAAAAAGCAACGGCATACAGCTGGCGTTGAAGCTGATCAAATACAATTGTTATAAGAATGATGTGAGAGGATTGGTTAGTGAAAGTACCCAGCTTTTATCGTATGAAGTCACGCAGCACACAGCAAAAACAGGTGAAAAATACATAACAGAAAGCAAATCTGAATATTTTAAAATGTTTAAGGCCGCTCTCGGTGGCGGGTTGATAGTTGGAATTCTCTGCGTCATCAAAGTACTCCTTGGTAAAATTGAAACGAGCGATTTTGGACATGCGTTTTTATACAGCATGAATTACTCGTTCGGATTTATTGCCATTTATCTTTGTGGTTTTACTTTGGCAACAAAACAGCCTGCTATGACAGCATCGGCGTTAATTAGTGCCTTAGAAAAAGGTATGAAGAAAGAAGGAAAAGCATCTGAAAAACACTATGCTTTTGCGGTTTTATTTGCCCGAGTTTTCAGATCGCAATTTATTGCTTTTGTAGGAAATGTAATCATGGCATTTCCCATTTCGCTGTTAGGGATTTGGCTGATAGATTTAGCTTTTGAATATAATATCGCGGCTTCAAAATGGACCAAGTTGCTGACAGATCTGAGTCCGGTGCATTCGTCAGCCATTTTCCATGCGGCCATTGCCGGAGTTTTTCTATTCTTGTCCGGAATCATTTCAGGAAGCATTGCCAACAGAGACAAGCACGGGCAGGTGTATTATAGAATTCAAGAACATCCGTTGTTGAAAAAAAGTTTTGGACGTGAAAAAACGAAGAAATTTGCAGATCTCTATGAAAAAAAATGGGCGGGCATTATCTCGAATTTCTGGTTCGGGGTGTTTATGGGTTCCACGATGTCAATTGGGTTGTTTTTTGGATTAGATTTAGATGTCCGCCACATCACTTTTGCCAGCGGCAACTTAGCGCTAGGCATGTATGGTGCTGATTTTATGATGTCGATTAAATATATAACTTGGGGAATTATTGGTATTGGCGTGATTGGCCTTGTCAATTTTTTGGTAAGTTTTGCCCTTTCCTTAGGATTGGCTTTCCGGTCTAGAAATATTCCTTTTACCGAAATCAGATCTATTATTTCTTCGATCTGGCAGCATTTTAAATTCAAGCCTGTCAGCTTCTTTTTTCCGTCGGAAAGTGCTTATAAATCGGAGACAGAGAAGAATTATCTGGCTTCAAATACTAATAAGTAGGTGCGAAGTCGCTCTAAAATTTAGCTACGAAAGTGCTGCAAAACATTGTTTTGAGTTACTTTTGATATAAAAAACAGAACTACTTTTTCTGGAAAGATTATGCAGGAGATTATTCAAGATCGCAAAATAATTCATGTTGACATGGACGCTTTTTATGCGTCAGTGGAACAAATGGATAATCCTGAGTTGCGCGGAAAGCCGATTGCAGTTGGCGGAGGCGAAAACCGAGGCGTTGTCGCGGCAGCGAGTTATGAAGCTAGAAAATTTGGAGTCAGAAGTGCGATCAGCGGCTATCTGGCTAAGAAAAATTGTCCTGATTTAATTTTTGTAAAGCCTAGATTTGAGCGCTACAAGGAGATCTCTTCAAAAATTCAAAAGATATTTTATGATTATACCGACCTGGTGGAACCTTTGTCTCTAGACGAAGCCTATCTTGATGTGACGATTAATAAAAAAGGAAATCCTAGCGCTACTTTAATTGCCCAAGAAATTCGAAAACGCATTTTGGAAGAGGTCGGGTTGACCGCTTCGGCAGGTATTTCGATCAATAAATTTATCGCTAAAGTAGCCTCAGATTTCAATAAGCCCAACGGGCAAAAAACGGTAAATCCTGATGAGGTAATTGATTTTTTAGAAGTATTGCCCATCCGGAAATTTTATGGCGTGGGCAAGGTAACTACGGAGAAAATGTACCAGCTGGGAATTTTTACTGGAAAGGACCTCAAAGAAAAGTCTCTGGATTTTTTGGTAAAGCATTTTGGAAAATCTGGTGCCTTTTATTTCAACGTTGTCCGTGGCATCCACAACAGCGCTGTCAAGCCCGAGCGCATAGCCAAATCGGTTGGGGCAGAACACACTTTTGATGAAAATCTGACTTCCGAGATTTTTATGGTAGAACGGCTAGAAAGCATTGCCTCGACTTTAGAACGAAGACTCAAAAAGCATAAGATCGCTGGCAAGACCGTGACGCTGAAAATAAAATACAGCGATTTTACGCTCCAAACCCGAAGCAAGACCATGCCTTATTTTATTTCTGACAAGAGCCTTATTTTAGATGTCGCGAAAGAATTGCTCTACCAAGAAAAAATGAAAGAGTCGGTGCGGTTGCTCGGAATCTCGCTAGGGAATCTAAATACAGAAGTTAAAAAAACGGTCGTCGTGCAGTTAAAGTTTGATTTTTAGTCTTATTTATAAGTTAAACTGGTTCGGTTTGTTAAATCGTCTTCAAATATAATTTATATTTGTTTAAACTTTATGCCAAATGACTAATCTAAATAACTACGATAATGCGTTCTCACGCTACTCCAATACGTTGGAAAACAGAACTATGCCTTTGAATTCTTGGGACTTTTTCACTTCTCATTTTTACGCACTAAAAAGCAAGGTTTCTGATGCGAGTGAATTACAGCAATTGGCGGCAAAGAAAAATTGGGTGCAGCAATGGAATTTTAAAAAGCAGTTAGAGCGAAAAGTAATTGTGGTCACCGACGCAAAACTTTCAATCGTGTTTGCATCTCAGAATATGGTGCAGATGAGCGGATATTCTCCAGAAGAAATTATAGGCAAGACTCCGAAAATGTTTCAAGGCGAGAAAACTTCAAAAGCCACGCTTCAAGAAATTAGAATGGCGATAAGTGAAGGCAAGCCTTTTGATAAAGTGATTGTCAACTATAAAAAAAATGGCGAGACCTACAAATGCCATATCAAGGGTTTCCCCGTTTTTGACAAGAATAACAAGCTTTCAAATTTCATAGCTTTTGAAAGAGCTGCATAAAAAAGCCCTCTATTTCTAGAAGGCTCCTGCTATGTATTTAGATCAATTTAATTTCTGCTGGAAAGCTTTGAAAGCAGTCGTAAGAATTCGATATACAACCACACTAAGGTAATCATCAATCCCATGGCTCCAAACCACTCCATGTATTTTGGAAGTCTTTGTTGTACTCCTTTTTCAATCATATCAAAATCTAGGAATAAATTTAATGCGGCGATAATAATTACCACCACGCTGATTCCGATGCTCATCAAAGAATTATCGTGGTGAACTGGCGTAAAGCTTGTGAACATAGACAAAAGCCAAGAAATCAAGTAGTAAGTAAATACAGCCAAAGTGGCTGCGATTACTACAGATTTGAACTGCTCGTTAACTTTTACGATTTGATATTTATACAAACCAAAACAAATCAAGAACGTCACAAATGTGGCTCCAACTGCTTGAACGACGATACCTGGATACATGGCTTCAAAGACGGCAGAAATACCGCCGATAAAAAGACCTTCAAACAAGGCATAAGCAGGTGCCAGATACGTAGAAAGGTGTGGCTTGAATGACGAAACCAATACTAGAATTAATCCGACAACGGCACCACCAATAGCCAATGGCAACGGATTTGCTCCATTAAAAGCCATATACCAAGTCAATGAAGCTGTCGCTAATAATAATAAAAGCATAATAAAACTTTTATTGATAGTGCCTGAAACGGTCATTTCCTGATCGTAAGTTAGCAGCGTAGAATCGTGGTTTGCCACGCTGGTTGTAGGCTTTGTAAAAGACTTGTTGCTTAAAAAAGGATTATTAGATTTAAAATTCATGTCCAATTATTTTATTAGTTGCTCAAATATAATTCTCTTTTTCTGTTTCCCCAAAAATTAAGCCACAAAAGAAGCTCCGCCGGCAAAAACAAGTAGTTACGCCACTAATTCTTGAGACTTTTAGTTGTAAATAATCCGAAACGGAACGATATTGATCGCACGGTTTTCAAGCATTAATTTTAAGTCCTCGCTCAAGAAATACCATTCTTCCTCATTATAATATTCGTTGTCTTTTCGCTTTAAATAAATATCAATTGTTGGCGTGTAGCCCACATTGCTGTCCAAGCTGGTCTGGATGCCGTTTTTGACTTCAACAGTCGTAATCGCATCCCCGAAATGATTTTTACATAAAATGATAATGTCCTGGCGGGTCACCACTCGCTGATTTGAAACTAGATTTTCACGGTAGGCATAAATTTTTTCTGAATTTGAAAGTTCGTCTTTGCCACCTTGCGTGGTGGACAAAAACATAATGTTATCGCGTTCGAAATCAGATCCCTTGTGTGAAATTAATCGTGAAAATGTGTTGATTTTGTTCGCGGATTCGCCATTAGTAGTCCAATATTTCGCAAATAAGGTACCTCGGTTGGTGTTGCTTGCCGTGTTTAAAATCAAGTAGGGATTGTTTATATTTTCCATTCCCACTTGCGCCATCTTATTTCTGAAACGCGAAATAATCTGGTTGATTTCTTTTAAATTATTATCTGTGAAATCGTGGCCTAGTCTTGAGAAAGCGGCCGCTTCATCACGAATCAGATCGATCAGATAATTAATTTCTTCGGTTGCATTCCGCTCGTCAAATCGCGCCACGCCTCCATAACGAAGATAGGCATAATCAGTATCTCCTTTTTCATCATCATTTTTAATGACGTCAAATTCATTGTTTTTGTCATCAGCAACTGAAAATAACTCCAAGAAAAATTCATCGTTCAGGCTCAGCGGATAAATATTCAACAAGCTTTTGATATTTCCCTGCACTTCATTCAGCTTTTTATTGATGACCGGAAAGCAGTTGTTCGCGCAAAAAATCTCTGATAAAATAGTCGATCCCACAACGTTTGGAAACTCGATCCTGATCCAAAGCAGTTTCTCAGCAGCCAGCCTCTTCAAATCTTCTTCCGAAATAAAATTCGCAAGCTCTGAAGGAATTCTGTAATCGCTGTCTGAGATGTTGATCACATCTTTTACAGTGATGAAATTTTGCTTGTAAAAATCATTTGTATGCTCTTCTGTCCTTTCAATATGGTAAAAATCTTCTTGAATCAGGTCACCATAATCGCTTGGATGCTTTTCATCATTATTATATCCTTGCGCGGTTGTCAGTTGATGATCGTTTAAAAACCACTTTGCCCTTGGCAAAAAATGAAAAAAAGTATTTCTGTCATGGATATTTTTCAAGTAGAAATAAAACATCAGATCTTTGATAATGCCGTCGCCCTGGTGCTTTAAGCCCAGCCAGATCGTGCCATGAGGTGCTGGTTTTAAGTAGTTTTGACTGCTGATGGTTTCTCTGAACTGCTCTTTTACAATTTCCTGAACGCCATTTGGCAAAATCACGTAGCTCAGTTTGTTACGGTTTAATTTCACCGGTTTTGTGGGTCCGAAAAAATAGTTCTTTATGACGTTTTCGGTAGGATTATATGGATTTGCTTCCTTTCTTTGAAAATAAAATTGATGGTAGTCGTGTAGCGTTACTTCATTTTCCACCGGATAGGCACGCATGATCGCCCTTGCAGGCGTTGCTTTTGCAGAGGCCGTTGGTGTCAGGATGTCAACCAATCTTTCCGTAATTCTTCTTCGGCTCGAGAAAACTTCATTGGATATTTTTTCCAATTCTTTGGCACAAACATCAAAAAGCAAATTGACAATTGGGTCAAAGACGTTTTCCAATTCCACGTCAGAATAACCCCACTGTTTTGCGGCGCGCTTGAGTAATCGGTCTTTAATTTGGTCTTTTGATAATTGATTCATCCGATGCTTTTATTTAAATGAAAATGGGGCTAAAAAGTAAGAGCTTTTGTAATAATAAGGTTGGTTTGTTTTTTTGATCACGCCATAAACCACGATGTCCAGACGTTTTTTTACTCGAATATTGGTTTCGTAACTTACCGTATCTTCGCTTACGCCTAAAGTTACATCAGTCACAATCAGGCGTTTTTCATATTTTTTTACCTTTTCGTGAACCGATTCCTTGATCATATCTTTCAGCTGGTTTGCATTTGCCAAAAGATTGAAATCGGTTTCCCAAATCACGGTTCCAAACTCATCGTCATATTTGTACTCGCCAAATATCGTCGTGATAATCAGGGAAATATATTGCGCTAGTGATTCTTCGATAGTCACTTTTCTCAAATCTTCGCCACTTGACAACCGCTTGAAATCAATTGGAATTTTGTAGAATAGGTCTTTCATTTTCTATCGTAAATTTAATTTCTCCATCTTCATTCAACGTTACTTTCAGCGAATCTCCTTTTTGGATTTCATTCGAAATAATCATTCGCGAAAGCGGTCTTTTCAGCTGATTTCTGATCGTTCCCTTAATTGGTCGCGCTCCATATTCAGGCGTGAAACCCATCAAGGCAATCTGTTCTTTGTCTTTTTCGTCGATATGTAAAGTGATGTCAAGCTTTTCTAAAAGCTGCAGCAATTCTTTTTTCAGATGGATGTCGAAGATTCTCGAAACGCTGTTTTTGCTGATTGGCGCAAACGGAATCATTTCGGTCAATCGGCCTAAAAACTCAGGACGGAAATAAGGGGTCATCAATTGGATCAGGTCGTTCGATTTTGGAATCACGTCTTTTTCGAACGATTTTACGATGAAATCCGAACCGATATTAGAGGTAAATAAAATTACGGCATTCGAGAAATCACCTTCTTTTCCTAATCGGTCATGTAATTTTCCCTCGTCCAAAATTTGTAAAAACACATCAAAAACCGATTTATGCGCTTTCTCGATTTCATCAAAAAGTACAATAGAATAAGGTTTTTGGCGGATTTTATTTACCAACAAACCGCCTTCTTCATAACCCACATATCCCGGAGGCGCTCCGTATAATAGTGCGGCCGAATGTTCTTCCTTGAACTCTGACATGTCTAATCGAATGATGGCATTTTCATCGCCAAAAAGAAAATCTGCCAATGATTTTGCCAGCTCTGTCTTTCCAGTTCCTGTTGGCCCGAGGAAGAAAAACGAACCTATTGGCTGTCCAGGTTTTGTCAAACCAGAGCGGGATTCTAAAATAGCGTCTGCGACCACTTTTACTGCGTGATCCTGACCGATAACTCTTTGTTTCAAAGTGTTTTCAATGTCTAAAAGTCTTTCGCGTTCATCTGATTTTACTTTTCCCGCAGGAATTCCGGTTATGCCCGAAACCACGTGTGAAAGATGCGTGTTTAAGACTATATTCTCTTCATCATTAAGCTTCTCTAAATTCTCTAAAAGTGATTCCAGATGCGAAATTTTCTGCTCTTTTTCTATCGTAGCAAATTTATCCTCGTCGTCGCTGAACAATTTCCCCGTCTTATTTTGAATATCAGAATGAAGCCAATGCAATTTTTCTTCTTTCTCTATTTCTTCAATACTATCACGGATTTCTTCCAATTGCTTTTTCAACTCCGGAAGATCTTTTTTGATGTTTTCTTTTGCTACCTTTAAGGAAGACATCGTTCTGTCAATCAAATCTAAAGCTGAATCCGGAAGCGATTTTTCCTTTAAATAGCGTTTTGAAAGTCGGATTGATTCTTTCAAGCCTTCCTCGTCAATACTGAAATCATGATGCGTCTGATAATGAGAAATTACGTTTTTGATCATTCTCAAAGCCAATTCCTGCGTTGGTTCGGTCACTTCCAAAGTTTCAAATCTACGCGAAAGCGCATCATCTTTGCCTAACGATTTTCTGAATTTCTCCGTAGTCGTGGCTCCGATAAAAGTGATGTCGCCCTTTGAAAGCTCTGATTTTATGATGCTTCCGATGCCGTTTCCTTGATTGGAATCAAATAATTCATGGATGTCGTCTATAAATAAAATCGGTTTTTCATAGCCTTTTATTTCGTTAAAAATCTTTTGCAATCGATCTTCAACTTCTCCCTTGTAAGAAGCGCCGGCAAATAACGGACCGATATTTATTTCAAAAACATTCGCATTATTGAAAGCTGTCAACGTTGATTTATCGGCAATTTTTCCACAGAAACCTTCAATTAGAGTTGATTTTCCTACGCCAGATTCTCCGATAACAATCACGTGCGGTTTTAATTTTCGGTTTAAGATCTCGGTAATTGTTTTCAATTCATCGTCGCGCCCAATCATCGGAATCGATTCTTTTGACTTGTATTGTTTGACTTTATCGGTGCAATATTTATCCAAAGTAGAAGAATTTCCTGCCGGACTTGCTTTTGGTTTTTCAGAATTATTTGCCGTTTTCCCCGCATCAAATTGCGCTGCTAAATCATTCGCATTTAAAGGAAGCGATTTCAACTGGTCGTGCGAAAAACCTACGCCAGGAGTTACCAGCGCTTTCAAAATTGGAATAAAACCCACTTCATCGCCAGACTTTCGGGCAATGTCTTCGGCTTCAGAAAGTACGGTATTTACGGCGCTATCTGGTGCCGGATCGTCGTTTGGCTTAGACGTTTTTGGGTATTCGCTGATTCTGATTTCAGCCCATTCTTCAAGATAAAAAACATCTATTCCTTTCGAATCGAGTTCGCGCATGAACGTAAACTGCGGATTCAAAAGTGCCTTCATCAAATGTGCTGGCGAATATTTTTGGTTGAAACTGTCTTTCGCGTACTGCTTTGCAATGTGAATTGCCTGCAAAATATCTTCTGTAACCATAATTTTAAATTTTAGTTAGCTCTTCTGCTTAGTTGTTGTGCCAGTCTCAAATCTCTTAAAAGTTCTTTGTTTTCCTCTTCATAAGCCTTGATTTGCGTGTTCAGCATGTCAATTTCTTTCTTGGAGTCATTAACTTGAAGCAGTAATTTTTTAGAATTAACCAGATCGGTAATGGTCAAGATTACATTGTCATACAATTTCAAGCTTTGGTCTGAATCGGCAGGAATTTTCTCCTTTAATTCAACCAATTCAAAGCTGATATTCTGTTCTATGAATTGAAAACTTTCTGGTGATTTATCCAAAGAATCAATCAATACGCCGATGTGCTCGATTTTTTCAGAGAATTTTTTCTGGAAATTAAATTCAGCCAGAATCTTATCATTTTCATTTTTCAGCACTTCATTTTCTTTCAAAGGAAGCCTGTAATTGAAAAAGATGGCGAAAAACAATACTCCCGTGGTGACGATAAACATCAAAAGGAATAGGAGGAATGCGGAAGTGCGCTCTTTTTTATTTAAAATATCCATTTTTGGTGTAGGTTTAAGTTGGTTTTATTCGGCTAAAAATGAGGGAGAAGACGGCGGATTGTTGTCTCTGTCATCGTTCCCAAAGAAGCTTGATCTTTCGTTTCTTACAATATTTTCGTTGACAAAAATTCCGGTATCGCGTTTCTTTCCGATGTAATCCAACTGATTTAAGATATTGAAAAGGTAGTCGATTTTTGTAATAAAATTATTGACTTGGTTGGCCGTCGGCTCGATGTCATAGGCCTTGTATTTGGCGTTAATCGTTTCTGAAAAAAGCCTTTCATAATCGCCACTTGATACTTCTGTCCATTCTGAAAAATAGTTGAAAAGCATTTCTTTTCCGTCACCCGAAAAAGAGTCGAAGCTGTTCTTGACGATCCGGGCCAGGCTTACTACATTTTCTAAAACCTCGATGGGCTTCATGCCAAAATTGACCCATTTGTTCTTGGTAATATTTTGTGCAACGTAGTTCAAGATTTTCTCGCACGCTTCATAAACCATGTTGGCAATCAAGTTTTCATCTTCAGTATTATTTCTAAATCTGATTTTCTGCGTAATCTGAACGGCATTAAATTCAAGCTGCTTGAAGAAAGATTCATAATTTTCAAAAAGCGTAATCAACGTCGGATGGCTATTTACCGTAAGGCTCGGCGGAATATACTCAGTCAGAATTTCATAGCTGTCAGCGGAAGTTTTGAATTTTGCTAACGGAAATTGCAACGCGCCGATATTATTTTGGTTTACCTCGCTTTCAATCACGCTGGTCAAAAAATAACGCGACATGGCATTTGGGAACCGCGGCGGAATTTCCTCCATATTCTGTTCGCCTGTCGGAATTCGCTGAAACGGGTCGACATTTAAAAGCAGGTAATAATTGTTCTCTTTAAAATCAAAATCTTTCAGCTCAATTTTTTCATTGAATTCTCCGGTGTAATCCGTGATTTCAATTCTTCCGCCGCCAGGCGTGACCGCCTTGATCATTTTGATGCTGACGCTCAATTCATTGTGGGCGTCGATAGAGATCGAATATTGAAATGGACGAGCCAAATTTGTTGACATCAAGCCGTAATTCATTTCGTTGACGCCCAGATTCCTGGCGTCGCGCACCAGATCTTCAATATTATCCTGCAATGTGATAAAATGATTCTTGTTGATTTTCATCCCGTCAATCCAGTTTACCGGAAAGTGTTTGATATTTTCAGCCATAATTAAAAAATTATATTCGTTGACATATTATTGTTTCTCCGTCTTTGATGTTATTGGTGTCGATCGCCAAATCAGGATCGATATATTCTGAGGAACTGAACCATTTTGGCTTCGTATAAAAGTACCATCCATACGGCTGGTTTTTGTCATCTAAAAAGTGGACTTGGCTATTGGGGTTCTTCTCGTTATAATCGTTTATGAAATAATAAAATAGTTTTCCAAATTCAAATGCACGAGGCGCTTTTACCTTGAAATTGATAATTGTCGCGTCATTTGCCTTCTTCGTAAAGACTAAGTTTACGATAATTATATTTCGCATTTCAGAAATCTGCGGCGCCGGATATTTTGTATTTACCGGATAAAACCATCTCTTGTGCAGTTTTGCAGGAATGGAAATGGCAGTTTGAAACAGTGTAAAACAAAACGTCGGGATCAAGAAAAATAAAATGGTTCCGATGAAATAATACATATAATCAAGCTCGTGGAAATGTCCCAGAAGCATGATTAAAAAGGCAGTTAGAAATACGCCAGATACCAGCACGATGGCGATTTCTTTATACATTTCATTGGCGTCGAATTTCTTGAAATACAAATGGAAAAAAGTCACGTGGACCGACCCGGCAAGAAGCAGATAGACTTGAAATGAAATGAATCTGGCGTTGAGGCTGGTGTCTTTCAAATTGTATAAGATGGCGCCAAAAATCAGTATTACCAAGCCCTGGCACAGAATATAAATAAAATATCTTTTTTTATCTTGCCTGAATTTTGGCGTTTTCATGCCAATAAACATGCTGATGATCATTGCAATTGCAATGGCTAAAAAAATGTAGATTAAGGTTTCGCCCCCGCCAATTTGGTTTAGATATTTTCTCATATTACAGTTGATATTCCTAGTCTTGATTTATAAATGGTATCGTCCATCGAAAAAATTTCATCTTCAGGATTCAAGTGGATTTCAAACGAAAATTGCACTTGGAATGGCAGAAAAAGATTGAAGAACGTATTTAAAAAGTTTTCTAAAACATGCTCGCTGAAATAATCAGGAAGATTATCAGGATTGTGCAGCGGGCCAATAGTGAAATTATATTTTTTAAGGAAAATTTCCTCGTTGCTTTCGAGTGTTGTGGTGATGCCCATGATCATCTCGCCTGAATTTTCAACCACGTCGTGGCCATTTTCCAGCTGGATGTTTTTTGACGTAAACGATACGTTTTCACCAAGAATTTTTTCAAGTACAACCGCAACGTCGCTAATATTTTGGCCAGCGTTTCCTTTTTGCTTCATCAAGGCATAGAACATTTTCACCGTCAATATATCCGGAATTGAATCTGGAATGCCCAGAATCATTCTGATAATGTCAGCGATTCCGTTCGTGCTTATTTTTGAAAAGAAGTCAGACTCATATTTTTCAATCTGGTGGCGAAACCGAAACAGTTCATTTTCTAGCGGATTGTAAAAATGCCGGGCTTCTTTTTCTTCTCGCTTTCTGATTTTAAATTCGTGCGAAGCATCATACCTTTGGTCTTGATTTCTATAATTGTGGGTGATGCTTTCTGGCAAAATATCATAAAATCCGTCTCGGCTGATGTCGATATTTAAAATATCAGAGTCGTTTGGATCTGTAGAAATGTTCATCGTGTCTTTGCTGAATTTTCTATAAAACACGCCATTTGGCTTCAAGAGAATGTCTAGATCATCAATTTTGTTAGTCAAAATCGCCTCAAATAAAAGCTCAGCCCTTAAATCAAAAGAAGTGAGCTGTCGGTAATTTTCTGCAAAAAAATGAGTGCTTGCCATGTTTATCTTTTAAATCGTCCAGCTGCCATAAAATTCTTTTTCCAATAAGGTTTTTTCAAGCTTGCAATTTCAACGCCTCCGACCAGGTTAGCTGCAAAAAACTTGTCATTTTTTAAATAGATGCCCACGTGCGTGATGATTCGTTCTTCATTTAATCGAAAGAATACAAAGTCGCCTTCGCGCAGGTTTTGGTCTGATTTAAAGAGCTCTAATCTTTTGTCTAGGGTCATTTCTTGGGCAGTTCGTGGCAACTTCTTCTTGTATACGTGTGCATAAAGTTGCTGCACCAAAGCCGAACAGTCGATTCCGTCACGGCCTTCGCCACCCCATAAATATCTTGTCCCTTCCCAGCTTTTTACAAAGTTGTAGAGTTTTTCGTTTAAAATCTCTTCTTTATTGACATCAAGCTTTCTGGCGAAGTAGTTTTTGTCCTCTTCGCTTAAAGCAGTGTCATAAGTGTATGCCTTGATCGGTTTTCTCTTTTTGGTCATTTTTGATTCCACTAGTTCATTGGTCACAATGAAATCTTTTTGGGGTACACAAGAAGAGAAACACGATGCTAAAAGACATAAAAAAAGTATCTTTTTTAACATATAGAATTGGTGGTTTAGTTCGGAAAATCCTACTAAATTCAAGCTCATCTGTTATAGCTTTTGAAGGGGGAAAGCTATTATTTAAAATAAAAAATA
>Ga0265780_10005684_pt1 | contig 15721 bp, 14 predicted proteins | sample P1T30metagenome_FD_192432 | JGI IMG/M metagenome (GOLD analysis project Ga0265780, IMG submission 192432) | Plant litter microbial communities from East Loma Ridge, Irvine, California - P1 T30 | ecosystem: Environmental > Terrestrial > Plant litter > Unclassified | place: USA: California... | reverse complement strand
AGAGTTCTTCGGTTCCCCAGTAGTATACCAAATCAGCTGCTAATCTGAACTCTTGTATACACCACATGCGACGAAACCAAGGATTAGAAAAAAAGGCTTGCAGTGATAGCCATGGTAAGGAAGCGACGAAAGCTGCGCCTGCGTCTGGTAAGCGCCAATTGGAATCGTAATCCTCCGGATCACCATCGATCAGTTCCAAAGATTCGAAAAGACGCTTAACCTTTGAGGCGTGCTCATCCTCGTTATTGCCAAGCCAAACAACGACGCGTTTGGCGCGAAGATAGATTGAATCCATGCGACGGACTTGCGAACTCTTCTCTTCATCGTCAGACTGAGCGATGCACAGTGCATCTGCCCAGACAATGCGCACCTAATTTGTCAGCCGCAACCTCACAAGCGCATCGTAGAGGCTCGCCGTCACCAAGTGCGTTGTACCGTTACAGAGGATCTCACGTCGGTCGTTTGAGTCGCCCCAGCAGTAGGAGAGTGCTTCATATGCGGGATTATCGTCGACCTCGTACTGGCGAAGCTCGCATGAGACTGGGAACTCAGGGGCTTGTGAGGGTAGGACGTGTAGCAGGCGCATCTGACTATTCGATAGACGCGTCGGATAGAGCGTCTCCATCGCGCAGAAGCGCTCGCAGGTTGAGCGACTGGTGAGTGGAAGACGATGCACAATCTAAGCAAGCGCAGCAGAAGAAGAGAAGCCAAAATGAGTAAAACAGAATCAGACGAGATAGCGGATATTCTTCCCCGTGCGCTTCTGTAGTAATAATGGGTGCAACTTTGATGGATGTATTGTCTCAAGCGGGGTAAAATGGATGCCTCAAGGGGTGGAACATTTGAAGCAGCGGCGGACAGAGGCTAGCCTGTTCTCGGCCTAGCCCGCAACTCCCCACTTTCGTGCATCCGGCCCGTCGATGCCCAGGAGGTCCCCCACTGGACAGCTCTTGCAAAATGACTCATTTTGCATCATGTCGCTACTGCGTATGGTCTCACAGGTTTGAACTCTCATGATGACTTCCAATATCGGAAAACCGTGCAGCGATGATGTACAAAAGGCGCCGTGGCCTCATCGTACTTCCCAACCACCCCTAACGCTTCCAAGGTTCTGCACCACATACGCCGGTCAACACAGTGTAGCGATATCAGCTTACCAGCATGAGTACCTACGATCTTACTGATGAGAAAGGTCTCCAGCAATACCTCGAAGCGAACCAGTTCCCAACAGCTAGCGTGCAGCTTCTCTCAGGAGGCAATGCAAATTACGTCTTCCGCGTCACGAAGCACGACGGCTCCACGAGCATCTTCAAACATGCAGAGCCTGTCCTGAGAATTAACAAGGACTTTGCGCTCGACCCCGCCCGCATGGATTATGAGGTTCGGATTCTAGAAGCATTATCTTCCACCGAGAGCCCTCTGCCCACGAGCCTTACCGGTTCGAACGTACACGCGGCGAGGTTTCTGACCTACGACCAATCAATAAAGCTGCTCCAGATCGAGGATGGCGGGCGTCGTAACCTGAAGGACGCTTATACGGACCCGAAGCTCGATATGTCGTCGATTGGAGAGCAGCTTGCCAGATGGCTCGCTGCACTGCATGTTGCAGCAAGGAACTTCTCGCTCGCTTCAGCGCACGGAGGACAAAATAGCAGCAACAACCCCATTGCTGTCAACGTATACCGATACTCTTACAGCGATCTGCACACCGCATTGACGCAGTTCGGCCACGACCCCCAGCTCGCTGTTCTCGTCAACGAAAAGTTCGGCAGTCTACTCGCAACAGACGACGAGTGCATCTGCCATGGCGACTTCTGGCCTGGAAACATCCTCATCCGTGATGCTGAGTTGCAGCCGGTTGAGCTGACAATCGTGGACTGGGAGATAGTGCGGCGTGGCACTAGCGCAACGGATGTCGGTCAATTCGCTGCTGAGGCATTTCTTCTGGATCGCTTTCGAGGTGGTAGAGGGCTACTCCGTGTGTTCTTGAATGCATATATCGCAGCTCGTGAGCATACAGAGGTGCTCGGCAAGGCGTGGCTAACGAGGATGGTGGTGCATTGGGCAGTTCACATTGCATTCTGGCCGACTAGAATTGCGTGGTCTGATCAGGAAGAGACTAGGTCGCTCGTTCATATTGGCGTTGTCACTTTGCAGAACGTTCTTGAAGAGGACTGGGATAAGGTTCTGGCGTCACCGCTCTTAAGAGATGTGAAGGAAGCGTACTCCACGCTATTGTCACGACCATAAGATCTTCCAACGATGAAGATAATTCATCAAGGTTTTGCGAGTGTTTAGCTTCAATGTTTGAAAGTGAAAGCACCTGGGTGAGTACCCTTATTCCTAAAAATATTAGTTACCATCCTGCCAGCAGACCCCACTCTACTCATCACATGCTGAGGGTGTGAGAGAATTTGTACCTAATCACAAGAACCTTCTACTCATCCCTTGAATCGCTTAGTCAAGCAAACAAAAGCCTTTCATGCGGATATAAAAGGACTCATCGTGGCTACCACCAACTATCATCTACCATGTCATCGACCAGCGTGATATCTACACCACTATCACCCGACGATATCTCTCGAATCATAAGCCGACTCACGACTGCGCTTGGAGAGATAGCACAAGTGCTACTTGAAGAAATTTTACCACGTATGATGACAACACAAGTGGCCCAGACACAAGCCCATGTGTCAAAGATTGTGAACGGACTTGTTCGTGACTTTGTACAGGAAACTAACAACGGGAACGAGCATCCATCACTATTGCAGCAACTGTACACCATGCTGCAACAAGACGTCGCACCTGTAACCCCTTCAGGTGTACAGGTGTCAGACGAACGGTTGCTTGCTATCGTTGATAGGGTTGAAAGCTGGAGGGACTTGGTGCAAACGGGAGCGCTTGAGTCCCCGGACGAGCTAGAGGCCGCGTTGTTAGCGCTGAACTTAGACGAACAATCGTAGAAGGTACTGGTGTTGAGGATGATGAGATTAGCGAGAGGGGAATGGGATTATGAATGTGATGGCAGGACGTTATGCGAATGAATAGCAGCCGATATTGGCATAGGTAATACAGGTAGTTGGGATACTGATTCGAAAAAGTGATAGCTATAGGCTTGATGGTTACTCTGCTCTTCGTTATTAGTGATCCATAATCGACAATGCGTCTTGATCTCCTAGCAACTTTCTTTCGATTTCCGCAATTACTGCACCTTCTTCGCCCCCGATGCAATCTCAATCTCTGCCAGTGCAGCCTCTCGCCAGAACCAGACAGCGGCAAGCGTCGCGCCCGGACCACCACCACCCGTCAGGGCCGCAATAACAAGGAAGCTCTCAAAGAGGTTTTCGAGCGTGGCTTCTCCGTTCCTCATCCGCTGCACATCGCACACCGCGACCCACGACGGGATAATGTACATTAGTCCGATGATGAGCCAATCCCACTGGAAGATGAACAGCAAGCCCCAATCAGCGTTCCTCTTCCAGGTATAGGTACTGGGTAGGAAGACGCGGGCGTACGTAACATCGGGGTCTGTCGATAGGGAAATGCCACGGATGGCGTACCAATGAGTTGCCACACAAAGGACGAAAAGGAGAGCGTAGAGGACTTTGAGATGTCGAACATCCGCATTCCTGTTGCTCGCGGTGACGGTCGTCGAGGTACCGGAGAGGGAGACGAGCCACATGGGGATGCCGGTAAGGATGGGTGTGAATTGCCAGAATGCTAGGAGGTTTTGCATCCTGTCTGCGCTTTGGTCGGGAAGGAACAATGCGACCGTAGGCACAACGTAGAATAGGAAAACGCCCGGTAGGATCACGCGCGCATAAGGCAACGGGACGGTGCGTCCGCTCTCAAAGTAGGCTTTGGGCTGCGAGACGCGATGGAGGACTAGCCACCAGATAGTGACGACGCAAGCTGCTCCAACATTCTGATAGACGAAGGCCCAGATGGAAATACTGAGTAACGTCAGCTACCTGCGGTTTCGCCAATTTCTACGTTGGCAAACTTACTATTTCAGCCAACTATTCTGATTTCGCTGCCGGTACGCCTCCACATTGTTGATCGTGACAAGGGCCGAGATTTGTATGAGGAAATAAAGTTGTTGCCAGTAGTATGGCTCGTTCCATCGCATCGGGCCGGCTAGAAAGGCAGCCACCAGGAAAGACAGACCTTCGTCCACCAAGTGGATGCCCGTGTAGTTCTTCTTGATAGGCACACCATTTGGGAAAACGCCCGACGCTGCTGTTTCTAGAAAGCCCACAGGAACATCGTTCATCGCGGTCGTGATGCGCATCGTATAGAACCCGAGCGCGGCCAAACCGGCCATCAGCGCCAGTAGCGCATTGTTGTTTGGGCGGCCGACGTTTGCTGTTGGTGTTGCCATGGTGGGCTGTTGCTGACGCTCAGGACATGTGGTGTGCAGTGGCAGACAGGTCTGGTTTTGTTCGTCGTCCCGCGTAAGTGCTCGGCTTCACTTGGCGAGCTTCATTTCTCCTATCAAACTTAATACGGAGAATACGACGCCTATTACTTGCGGGGCTTGCTTATGTAAAGCGGCTCAAGGGCCGGCGGTTCCATTGCTGCTTGGCTGTGGCTGTCTAGGCAACTTCTGCACTGTCAGACGATGCCGTAGCATGTCGATGTTATCGCAAAGCAACGACGAGAAGACACCAGGACCCGGAGCGTTCGACGATGGTCCAACGTGGCCCCGGGGACGAAGGATGTCTCACGTGACCCAGGCGTGGTCGAACAGCTGTGTCATGTGACCTTCGAAGACTGCCGAGGTCGGTCCGCGCCGGACAGATCTATACGGGTTTTATCCGGAAATCGAACTCATAGGTGAGATAAAAGTTTCCTATCGAATGGAGCGAATGTCGCTTTTACTGTCCCTGGAGTGTTGTTCCAGGTAAGTATACCGAATGTATGGTTCGGGCCTTCCGGCTAAGCGGCACAGTCGATGGCCGGAACGTGTTTCAACGGCGTTGGTGTTGATGGCCATCCGGTTTTGCGCGTGACGTCAATGCACCGCTTCATGACATGCCTCCATCGATATTCCTTTTCAAAGAGCAACTTCCATGGTGCGAATAGAAGGAACAGCTGCATCTAACCGAAAAGAAAAGACGGCTCGCATGGCTTTGCGGGGTGATGTGCAGCAGTGGTACCTGCCAAGCACCCAACGCGATGAAGCTGGACGCGGAGGTGCCGAGATCGCGTCCTCCACGCGACGCTAGGGGAGTGATGTCATAGCATCCTTTCATCGCCTTTCGACGCAAGCTGGAGCAAGCACCACCAAGAATATCCGTCTTATGCATGGACGCCACCAGATCGAGTATGGCGCCTCCAATTTATGATGCGCTCTCCAGCGCTATTACGCATTGGCGCCCTCCAAGTCTCGGAACCTTGGCTGCCATGGTTTGACAGCGCGTCGCGTCTTCCCTCTTGTATGCTTGTCTCTCTTGTCAACCCTTGCCTGCATCCTCTTCCTTACTCCCATTCACAACGATACCCCAGAACCCCTAAAGGCCCGAAACTCATACGAAATGGTTGGAGGCAGACGCAACGTTCTCAACAGCCACGACAACAGCAACGGCAATGTTAACCGTCGCCACAATGTCGAACAGTTCAGCAAGTACCAGCGCGTCGACCTGGAAAGCGGATATGGAGCGATTACGCCCGTCAAGCCGAAGCGTAGATTTCGCGATGCTATCGAACAAACCGTCAAAGACAACCGCGCCAATGAAATGAAACAGAAGTTGATCGACAACATCGACCATGAAGCGCTCGAAATCTATAGGAAGAGTGATGAGAGCGTATGTTGCAAATGATCGAAATGCTCACATAGATGCTAATATCCATCCTCAGTTGAAATCTATAAAGAACAAGAAGGTACGCGGTTTCTACGAGGAACAGAACGAGCGCCTAGACGACTGGGCCGAAGTCGACATGGTTGTTTCTTCACTCGCCGACGACATCGTCGATAGTATGAACCCGCGGGACGTCGATGGCGATGGCGTGGCAGAAGACCGGGGGCCATTGGGCAACAGCGGAGAGGACTTGGAACCTTTTCTACCCGAGGAGGAGCGCAACAAGCGAGCAAAGTCCGCTAAGCACGCGAGATGGGCGATCAATGTAGGTCCCAAACTTGAAGCAAGCCTTCACAAGCTAACATGTTACAGATCAACGTAATCGTAAACATCCTTCTCCTCGCGGCCAAGGGTGTAGCAGCCATTTGGTCTAGCTCCCTATCCTTAATTGCATCCCTCGTCGATTCGGCCCTTGACTTGCTCTGCACCGTCATCATCTGGACTACCAACAAGCTTGTAAGCTGGCGTGTGGAGGGTTTGCGAAAGAAGTTCCCAATCGGCCGCCGACGTCTCGAACCAATTGGCATCCTGGTCTTTTCCATCCTCATGGTCATATCGTTCCTCCAGATTTTGCAAGAATCGGTCAAGAAGCTCTTGCCAAGTGGTGACCACAGTGTGTCCCAATTGCCACCAGCTGCCATCTTCGCCATGGTGGCTACAATCGTCGTCAAGGGTACCATTTGGGTAGGATGCGCAAGGGTCAAGACAACACAAGTACAGGCCTTGGCCCAAGACTGCAAGACTGGTAGGCTCATTCCCTTCGCCTCTTCAAAACCATTGGCTAACAAAAAGCAGACGTCATCTTCAACACCCTCTCCCTTCTGTTCCCGCTCATTGGAGGCCACGTCGGCGTCTGGTGGCTCGATCCTCTCGGCGCAGCTTGCCTTTCGCTTTTCATCATCTACGACTGGGCTTGCACTTGCTTCGAGAACGTCACCCGTTTGACCGGTGAGCAGGCCAGTGACCGTGTGGAGCGCAAGATGATGTACATGGCATACCGCTTCTCGCCCCTCGTCGAGGGTTTCAAGAGTCTCAAGTGCTACCATGCGGGTGATGGTGTCTGTGTGGAGATCGATGTGCTCATGAAAGAGGAGACGCCCTTGAGGAAGTGCCATGACATTGCGGAGACCCTGCAGTACTGTCTAGAAGGCCTCAACGAGGTGGACCGCGCTTTTGTTACTATGGATTGTGAGTATCATAATCGAGAGAAGGGTGGTTGTGAATATAACGCTAACATCTTGCAGACACTTCCCAAGGTCCTACAGGCCACGCCGGCAGCTAGATCTATGCATACGAGCGATTCTCATTCTGCGCGGTTAACGGCTGGTCGCATAGCATACATGGCGTTCAGTCAGTATCATACATACCTGTGTTTTTCTCATCATTTCCAGCGTACTAGCATTTGATTTTCCAATATTACAATCAGTACAACTTTACAACAATCACTATTGTCCCTCTACGTCATCGCTTCGTTTGCTAATCCACGCTATGGCCTTTTTTAGGTCGTGAGAAGCGCGTGACGGCCAATATGCGGCGCCGGTGACCTAACAACAACAAATACAGCTCCAAAATCTTGTGCTCATTCACAGAGAGCCCGCATTCGCGACCCTTGCCACCCTCTCGCAATCCCTATCTGCCTCCTAAGATACACGCGCGAGCGTACCCGCGCACGACTCAACCACATTTCTTCGCCGACGCCAGACTCCTCGAAAATGACCCCTACTACGTTCAGCGATTGCGCCGACTTCCTCGCCCGTGGGCTCGAGCTCGCCGAATGCAGCATCTGTAGAGAACCGTTCGACGTCGCTCATTGGCCGTACCAGATTCGCGAATGTGGACATGTGTTCGGAAAGGTCTGCCTGGAGGCGTGGCTGAATCAGTCGGGCACCCAGGGCACTTGTCCACAGTGCAGAAGCATTCTATTCGGAGCAGATCCCGAACCTGAACTTGCGGAGGAGACACTGCAGCGTTTCCAACTAGCCCGTCGAACTATACGGGGATACATGCTCCGGGTACTCAACGTCCATGATGCCGCTGGGCTATTAGTCTTGCTGTGGAAGGAAATGACGATTGCTTTTGAGCCAGATGCCCGAGAGACATATGAAAACGCATGGACCCCACGCATCATCGGCCTCATTCGATATTTGCTTGAAGGACTGGGTCTATCGAACCACGACCAAGAACGCGAGGCTTTGGCTCAGGAGGTGCGAGAGACCAACGCCCTTGAACTTGCATTATATGCCGAGCAAGAAGTCATACCCTTCGGCTATCAGCCCATCAATGATCTGGCACGAAACATGATCAAAATCTCCCGCATCTTCCCTCGCCGGGTCATCCCTGATCCGATCCTTTGGCGCGCCATAATATGCTTGCATAACTCGTCAGGCCCTGACATTACAGACTGTTGTTTTCAAGATGACAAGGATTGGATGTTCGACTTGCCCGACCTATACGACTGGGGCCATCTTGCAGCTGGCTTGTATTTTTTGCTGGTCCTCATGGCGCAAGACACCAAACACAATCTCCGGTCAAACGACGACTATAATGTTGAAGACGTGAAGAGTCTGTTGCGAGTAATACACGCTCAGGTTATGTATGACGATTACCTGGAGTTAGACAGCGACAACATCTCGAGAGACTACTGTGAGAGGGTAGTTCGCTTTCATCATATAGCGCAGATCAACAACCCACGGACAGTTCCCAGTCAAGAGGTAGCCGACCCGCATACAGACGAGGAACTCGTCCTTTCCCATGTCAGGGATTTTTGGTTGAGCTCTAGGGGGTCCTGGACGGTCGAGACTCCATACGGAGGTGAACGGACATGACGACGGGCTTGGAGCAGATGATGATGGATGGCGCACTCCGAAGACGGTAGCAGACATTGTGACAGATGACTAGATGTGATATGAGATCGAAGGAGGTTTCATTGGGAGCGTATGCCGATGCCGATGGACCAGACGCAGATGACGACGTGGCCCAACAGGCGATTGGGAGAGCATGACAAAGGTCGCTAGAACAATTTATGCAGTATCCAGGGAGACATGAAGGTTACAAGCAGTGTATTAGACCTCATGAGTAGAGGTAGAAGATCAGTTAGCTCTCATAATGCATCACAATACGTCGTTACTGTGGCTATGTCCAATTCTCATTCGCTGTGGTATCTGTGATCGAACACAAACACGGAAAACAAGGAAACAAAGCTAAGCAAAAAGGACGTCCTCGTCCGAAGACACGTCCCAACCCATGAACTGCGCGAGAAGCACTAGAAACAGGAACGCCAACCAAAATAGAATACATCCGTGGAGAGATACTGCCTTGATACCAAGAACTCAGTCACGACTCCGTTTTACGCGCTCGCTGCTCTCAGAGTCAGCAGGCCCTCGTGCATCCCTCTTCCTCATTGCAGTACGCTCCTGCTCTTCAGTAGGCTCAGCGGGCTCTTCTCGCAACCGCTTCTGGACTTGCTCGTTGTCATCGTGCGGGATGTTGGCAAGGCTGCGCTTGCTCTTGGAAAGGACCGCCGCTCCAGCCCCATCAGCCTGAGCCGAAGCAGTCGCTTGCCCCACAGCTAGGTTCTGATCAGCCCTCCGCTCGGCGATCGATTTTCCCATGTTGCTCAGGTCACTCCAATACATCTCCGTATCCTTCATGTACTTCTCGTACTGTTTCTGATTATTCAATCTGACCCTCCAGCGGCTGTTCTTCTCGAAGTAATGGCGCTCCTCCGCCATCGCAAGATCTTTCATTTCGTCCCAGGTCAGGCCGCCATCACCATTCTCCGCAATCTTCAATTTAAGATTGCAGTCTGAGATGCTTTGGAAGAGAAGTTCGAGAGGTTCCTGGCGATGGGTGCGGCGTATTGTTCCATATGAGTCTTTCTCTACCTTAACGTCTCGAGCGGCCAAGGCTTCCATACACCTCCAGACAATCTCTTCGCTGCCACGAGGGCTCACGTCTTCTACGAGAGCTTGGATGATTTCGACGGTCTTTTCGACGTCTATCATAGGCTTGCAGTTGCTGTCGCAAGCCTGGAACCGGGGTTGTTTGGTGAGATAATCCATCATGACTTCGATGTCTGATGATTTCTCAAATGAGATGTTAAACTGGCCTTCAAACATGTCTGAGGCAGAATTGAGTTTGTTTTGCTCGTTCTTGTTCATCATCTTTCTGCGCGCTTCGATCAGCAGTCCGATGAATTGGTCTTTGATCGAAGTCTCAGGAGGAGCGGGGAGACTAGCTGACTGCGCGATACTGCTGGCAGCAGTTTGGGAGGCGCCAAAATGATTGCTTTTAGCAACCTTTTGGGCATATTCTTTCACCCTGTTGTATGCTGCATTAGTCATCAAGCTGTTCTTCATGGCGAAGTCGAGGTCATTGGCCAGCCCTCTCGCAGACTCTGCTCCGCCGATATAGTCGAAGATCTCGTCCCGAATTCGGTTTTGCTGCTTCTCTTGCACCATCTGTGGAAGTGCTTGTTTCAGGATGACGTGAAGATTAGGAAATAGTGCTAGTAGAAATTCGGCTTTGCCGTTCGACCAGTGGTTTCTTGTGTTTGCCTGGGCCCTGATTCTCGCTCGTGATTCAGTAGTGCTCTCAGGCGGGGGCGCGTCGACCATGTTCTGCTCCTCGGTATCCACGCGGCTAGTGACTTGGACATCGTCCATGTCATCTTGTACCACGCTGGAGATATCGCGAGAAGCTGGCGGTGACTCTATCCCGTCCATGGTGTGGCTAAACTCTGCCCGCATGTTTTGAGAGTCGACCGGACGAGAATGATTAAGTTCTGGGATGCAGACTTCCATCGCTTCGGTTTGCGATGCTGCTCCAAGGATGGTTAACAGCCCACTAGTACTGACATCGCGGTCTGTGGTATCTGTCGAATGTGTCGGTTGGAGAGTGGTGGGCTGGGTCTCATGTACATCAGCGGCGGCAACGTGGACTATACTGTTTTGGTCGTTGCCATCGTCGTTTGTGTATTCGGTAACAGGCGCATCTGCCGTACCGCCGTTACTCTGGGGAGCCCTTGTAGGCTCAATGGTGAATGATTGCTCTGCCGAGACTGCACCATGACAGGCTTTGACTTCGGCAAGAGCGCTGGTGTCTTCCCCGACATCGGCTTGTAAGTTGGCGCAGTCTTCAACTCTGTCAATGGCTTGGTCAAGCTCAGGAGACAGTGACGCCTCCGTAGTGAAGGTGCTGTAGCTGCTGACCGACGAGAATAGCGACGAGTCGTCGGATGAATCGTCGGAAGATTCCTCGTCACTGGAGATGTCTGGTAAAGGAGTACTACTGGCGTACTCAAGAATGGATACCACGCGGGGTTCATGGAGAAGGATGCGCTCTTCAGCCTTCGAAAGTGACGGCAGGGGCTTCTTGCTCGCGACATCCAGATAGTACTCGTCGAAGGTTTGGTGAGGCTTCAGAACTTTGAAGTCGGTACAAAGGTCCTCGAACACGTCTTTATGTTGCCCGGTAACGTTCTCGTACTGCTGGAGGTGTGACCGCGCGACAACAGCAGAGCGGCGTGATCTCTGGTTGCGAGAAGCCTTGCGAGGTCTCGACCTAGGGGTCTATTTTCCGTCAGTCTGTAGATTGTTCATCACGCGACGCAAGACTTACGGTGTTGTTGTCCGCCGGTGATATCTCGGCGCGCATCGCTTCCTGAACTGAAGCAACGACGACCGGTATCATCTTAGCGAGCATCTGTTCCAGCGCGCCAGCCTCGTACATCGGGCGGAGCGCGGCGAGTAGACGGGAAACAATGCGTTCCTCCATGGCCTCCAGATACTCAACCAAATGAGGGGACAAGGGGCTGTCAGATGAGAAGACGGGGGCAGAGTTGGTGGTAGCCATTGCAAGAAGATACAGGTCGACAGGAAAAGAGGTGTCTGACAGAAGAAATGTGTGTAGTATTGCAAGAAAGTAGGTCAGATTCGCGGTGTGATGCGACTGAGCGGGGTATTGTGACTAGAAGGTCGTGAGAGCGACGCTTTGGCCAAGATATCGCGTGCGACAGGGACCTATAGGACTGCAGCGACTGAATACCGACTTTCATTGAGCCAGTAATATCTATGCGTGATTGAGTCCAGGTGAATGCGTCATAATAGCAAAACGTGCGAACGTGATCTACCCAAATAGGATATTCCAGGCGTAAAGATCCAGCAACGCCCAATCAAAGATAACGCTCGCAGAAATTCTAAGAAGTGCGACACGAAGCTACAACTTCTCATCGACAATAGCAAGTCTCCATACACAAGCGGCCATAAAAGCGGTACTTTCAAGAAAGTGAAAGAGGAGGAGAAAGATACAAACACATCTCTCTGACGTCAAGCCTTGGGATACATTGCGCACCTCACAGGCGGAACAGCGCTCGAGGATCGCGTCTTTGCCCTTTCCAGGCAGCCCTGAGATGATCAAAGGATAACCTTGTAGTAGAGATAGTGACGACGCCGATTTGTAGCTCGTAGGACGGTAGAAAACATGCTACTATTCTTGATCTGATTGCCGACGCGCTGGAATACAAAAGAAGGTGCGATAGCCTTTGAAGACACGATCCGCAGATGACATGGAATGAGACTGGTGATGTGTAAAGATGAACAGGACAATTAGAAACTTCCCGCTCACACACCTGCGTATGGGTGGCTTAGGGATAATTGTAGCCAGGCAGCTAGGATTTCAAGCACTTCGATCAAGATATCTGGGCTTGGACTCTCAACAGTGACCCATCAGCATCATGCCCTTTCTCTCCCGATGCCGGACAATACGTGCTAAAAGACGACGCGTGCGACCCATTGTCACTTCGTTTACGTTAACTCGATCATTCAGACGTTCTCAAGACGGAAACAGCGGCAAGAAATTGTAGGACCTGGAGATGGCGTCGTCGCGTGAAAGATGTTTGAGATGGGGTGGCTGGAGAGACGCGTTGGAGTTTCGTTATGGATCGAGTATTACGTCATATCTGAGTAATCATGCGTCCGGACCTGACGCGCGACGCGACGCGACCCTCATCCCACTGTCCATCGCGATGCACGTCGACCTACAACGCGAGTAAACGACCAAGCGCGCTTCCATTTGGACACAATCACCCTATCCGCGTATCCTCGCAGAATCTTTGGCCACCGCGTCTTGCTTCCAACGCTGCTTTACTACAGCATCCTTTACCCCGCCCCACAATGATCATCAGTATACCTAGGTAGCTTCGCAAAGTCTACATAATCCCAATGATAGGGTTTGATCTATTTGTCTATCGTCTAACTTCAGTTCGGACTTCCTGTGAAAGATGGACTCGAGAGGCTATACATAGCGTTTCGGGGTGCAGCATAGGCTGGTAGGTGTTCGCTTCCATCTCCACGCAGCAGCCACGTCGATGTGTCAGCCAGCACAGCACGGTATCTTCACGATCTAGTACTCCGATACACAGTATCGATTCGCGCGCCTTTTCTGACCTATCTGGTGTTGGCAGCCATACATGGCCAACACGTAACACAAAAATAGCGGTATGCGGTGACGCTAGACCAGATCCGACGATGCTTACACATGCTTACATTGCGCCGGTGGCTTCAATATCACACACTCCGTGCGGTCAATGGAGACGTCGGGGCTTATCATCTACGAAGTATAATGTGGTGTGTGGAACACTCAATCAAAGCTTCAAGTCTAGTTGCATAGCAATCTCGACAAGATGGTGAACGTCACCAATGCCAACGGCATCACCGGCGCCAACTTCGACGTGTTCGGCACTAATCGCGTTCTTCCTCGGGCAATGACAGCATTCACAGCCATCGCGTGGTACAACTCGATTGAGCTCATCATCCTCATCTTCGTCGTATTCAGACGGTACACTGGTCTATACTTCTGGAGTTTGATAGTTAACACACTCAGCATTGTGCCGTATGCGACAGGTAGGCATAAACTTCTAGACTGGCAGTGGTGATGGCTAACTCAGTCTCCAGGAGCATGGATGAAACAAAACAGCGTTGCGCATGACCCTCGAATTTACAATACCCTCCTTACAATCGGATGGATATTGATGGTACCCGGACAATCCATGGTTCTGTACTCGCGCTTACACTTGATATCGCCGAACCTCAGGCTTCTGCGATTCATCTTTTGGGTCATCGTTGTTTCAGCAGTATGCCTTTGCGTGCCGACCGTAGTCCTGAATCTACGGTTATTCACCAATCACCCAGAGCGATACCTTCGCGGCTACATGGTCATGGAGAAAATACAAATGACTCTGTTCACCATCCAGGAGATCTCGATATCCTGCATCTACCTCTGGGAGACTCGCAAGCTGATGCGTGTAATCTTTGACGGAAAGGCTAGAAAGTGGATGTGGCAGCTCGTCGCAATGAGCATACTCCTGCTGATACTGGATATCGCGTTGCTTACGACGGAGTTCTTGAATCTCTACATGATACAGACGACCTTCAAATCACTTGTTTATAGCTTCAAGCTCAAGATTGAGTTCGCAGTACTCAGTCAAATTGTTCGCGTCATCCAAGATCGTGCGCACTCTAGCCGCTCAGACATAACGCACCCGTCGGATTTGGAGCGCCAACTCAATGTCCGAAAATCGACGTCCAGTCAGGTGTCAGAGGTGGAGAGCTTGCAACACAACGTACCACTTGAATGGCGCTTGTCAAGGGAGGCCACATCTTTTGTCTCGCCAGTCGCTCTGACTATAGCGAAGAGACAAGACATCAAAAGCGCTAGGTGCAGCGTCGTGTCTATAGATGCGATGTATCCCGGGAGATTGGGGTGATATCGCAAGAGGCGTTTTGGGTTGAGTGGACGATCGAGGATGATCGACGGGAGGGATACGGCGTGGAACTCGCGGCAGTTACTTATAGAAGGTTCCTGAACCGGTGAGCATTGACGCGCGCTGCACATCCTCTCAGCAAGGGTATCACTTATTTCCATGCGCGATCGGAACAGTCCGCGGTGTGCTTCACACCTTCAACCTTAGCAATGCTCCTTCGGCGTCGTCAGGTCATCATCCCGCGGCCAAGCTCCTTCTCTAGGCGGCGAGTTACGTCCTCGATTTGAGCAGGCCTGGTGAAGTTCCAGCCAGACACATCCGTAGCCTGCGGCTGCCCAGTGAGAACTCGAATGATGCACAGCTAAAGCAGGATATCGAAGAGCTTTGTCTTGGGAATATGGCGATTGGCGCGCATGAGGTTGCAGTGCATCCAGACAGATGGTGGTACTATGAAAGAAGGTACGACGGGCATGTGATTATTGAAAGGTCGGACACGGTTTATAGGAGAAATGCTCCATTAAACTGATGCTAAGGCTCTTCACACAAGATGGAAGCTATAATGAAACTTTGGATTTGCTACGTAGTAGTGGTCCGATGCTGAACCTCGACGTAAATGTGATGATGAACTTTGGAAAGCCTGTGCGCATTCTTTGCGGCGTGTGAGTCTCAGACTCGAACGTTGAGAAACGTAGCCATGCATGTAGAACCAAAGCTTCTCTGAACGAATAAACCAAATAGAAAGAAAAGAATGACCATCGCAACGATAAGTAAAGTACCTCTGCACGCGTGTGTAGATGTGTCGCACGATCTGCAACCCTCGCTTGACCAACTGCTCCGTTCCCGGCTTCTTTTTCCGCTCAAGCCAACTTAAACATACCACCATGCCAGCCGTATACCCTCTGCAGCCTCCTGCCAAAGCGCCGAGCCATGATGTAGGGGATGCTGCTATCAGGATGAGGCTCATGAAACTGAATGCCACGAGCGACATCCGTAGAAACACTAGGAGTAAACTGCCAGGCTGAGCCTTGGAGTTTTTCCGCAGAGAAGCCGGCTCGAATCATAGCGCGCTTGAAGTCGTCCCACTTGATCGCTTTCGGTG
>Ga0265780_10005683_pt1 | contig 15723 bp, 14 predicted proteins | sample P1T30metagenome_FD_192432 | JGI IMG/M metagenome (GOLD analysis project Ga0265780, IMG submission 192432) | Plant litter microbial communities from East Loma Ridge, Irvine, California - P1 T30 | ecosystem: Environmental > Terrestrial > Plant litter > Unclassified | place: USA: California... | reverse complement strand
AGTTACCACAGCCATGGAAAGGATATGATTCGCTACACTATCGTCAAAGTCATAGCACATAACTCCACGCTTCATGCGTACCCAGGCTTCCAGCGCTCCCTCCACGGATCTTGCTCGAGCTCATATGGCTGTCCGGAAACGCCCGCAGCAATCCTCAAAGCAGGCCATGCCAACTGCTCCATGCTGCCATTCCCATGCTTCCTGGCTACCTCCGCCATCGCAGCACCCCACATCGCTGGATGACGCCTGACGCTCGAATCAAAGCCAAGTGGTATGTCAAGTGAGAGCAATTCGGCGTCAAACCTGTTCGGATTCTTACCCTGTGACTCTCCCATGTGAGTTTCTAGCGCAACCATGTACTTGACCGCGATCGAAAGCGGGACGCGCAGGACATCCAAATTTCCCATGTCGGACCTCTCCAAGGGCAGCGCATGGGAAGCCAGATCATCGAAAGATATGTCTCCTGGGGCCCTCGTTCTAACAAAGAGCACAGTCTGCTGTTCAGCAAACTCTTTCAAGCTGACAAACCCGTCATCTTCCTTCGCTGCGGCGGCCCAATCTATCTTGTCACACACCAATAGTACCTGAGGGTATGACCTGTGCATGCGATAATGTTCATCTTCGGGCTCGTATTCCTTTGCGAAAGCACACATTTCTTGGTGGATATCCGCGATATCCCCCAGCGTCTTTGGACCCCGCTCGGTGACCAGTACCGGATTTGCCATGAAGTGTCCGTATTCTGGGCTCCAATACTCGCCACAGTCGTGGCGCCAGGCCTCGTATACAGCCGCAAAGAATATGCGAGGCGGATATGACGAGTAAGGCGTCAAATAAGATGAGGGCTCGAAGTACACGCAGGTTGGCTTGTTCCACATGTCGAGGAAGGGGGAGTGGAACGGAAAGCGGACAGGCGGATCGTGGCCGAGGACAGTCAGGTATGAATCGACGGACGACCAGATTATGCGGCGGTCTAAGCGGAAGCTGTCTTCGCGTTCGAAGTGCCAGTACGCTGTAAGATCTTGCTCGAGGAGGCAGTCGTCTGTGGGGTTCGAGTGCGGGCTGTTAATGTCATGGTCCGCCATGCTGTGAGAGTGATGTTGGAAGAAGGGATGTGAAGGGAAGAGAGGTCGCATAATATACCATGTCTACTGCGCAAATAGTGGTTGCCAATACTTGAGACCCATGGGTTCGTTTGACTTAGCTCCCAGTAGTGTCGCTATTAACGCCAAACTCTAGAATCTCAGAACTTCGCACTCGCAATGTCTCAAATTCTTTCATCAACCGTACCTGGTAGCTTAAGTTGTCACTATAATGTTTGAGCATTGCAAGGAGTGGTAAATGGGATAACTGGTGATGTACATAAAACATGGGATGCGATTCTGGCCAGACTGCATGCAAAATGTTTCGCGAACGACCAGATCATCAACCGCGAAGACGAAGCGCATCGAACTTGCATCTTGCAATGTTTTCCAAAGCTATCCCACGAGCTATACCTTAATTACACCATTTACGCCCATGCCTCCCAGATGGCCGACTCTCATAATCGTCATCATCGGCATCCTCATCGCGCCCCTTGAATATACGCACATTCAAGGAACCGAGCCTCAAAGAGCCACGCGCGGGGTTATGCAGCATGCCAAGGTCCCGCAGCAGCTTCTCAGTTTCCTGATATCGCGTTCTCTCATCATCCCACCATGCCCCCACATACTCAGGCTTGAGCACGAACTTCAGCTCGCACGGTGTCCGGGGTGTGCAATAAGTTTTGCCGCGGCGCCAGGCTGTCATGGTGAATAACCTGAGGGAATCCAAGGAGGCGAGGTGTGTGCGCCACGCTGGTGTTGACATGACGATCTGGACTAGGTGTTGGAGCTGGAGGGCTTCATAGATCCATCTACCGGCGCCGTCGAAGATGAGTTTGACGCCGGGATGGTTGAGCAGGAAGCGGAAAATCCACTGCATGTCGATGATTGGATCGGACTCGGGTTCGTCCGCAGCGATAAAGACCCGAATCTTACAAATTGCGCCGGCAGCTGCGTTGGCAAAGAAGGTGTGGAGAAAAGACTGAACACGGCAGAATGGGAGAGGAATCGTGTTCTGCTGGAAGTAGATAGGCAAGTACTCTTCTCGAGCCAGGCGGCAGGAAGCTCCGATAATGAGGGCATGTCGAAGGGATGTCGCTGGAAGAAGCTCGTATATCTGGTTGCGCAGTTCTGGGAAGGCTATTAGCGTGCAAGAGCGTTTGAATTGCGTCTACGATGGCACCTACCTCCTGGCAAGTCGTTGAACCCTCTTGTAACTCTGGGGCCAGAGATCGATAGGCGCGATGTCTGTTCCGCACGTTGAACCATGGTATCGGCTGAGCTGCGTTGCGGGCTGGCGCTCCTACGATAATGTTGCCTTCTCTCTAGTACACGCAGAACTGTACAGAGAGGAGCATTGTAAGTTATGAATCAGAAATTTTTTCCGCAAGATGTTATGTAGATGCAGTAGCCCTGCTCCGCAAAATGATTTGGCTCGGTAGGGTCTAGAGTACAGTACCGAATTGCTTAGTGTAACTGCCTAAACAAACGAGTCTAGTTTCTCGAACCGGCAAGCGGGACAGCAAACGCAATGGTCTGAATCTAGTAGGCTGCTGTACAAATTTGACTACGCTACTTGCATGTTGCATGAAATGAGCTGGCACAGTTCTTTAGTCCGCGAAAGAACTCACGCTGACCCACGCGCCGCCAACACATCGATCAGAGAGTCCTGATTCGCTTCAAGCCTCTGAATCCTGGTCTCCAATACGTCATTCTGAGTCCTCAGGGAAGCATTTTGGGTCTTCAAGACTTCCATCTCCGTCTTGTATCTGGCGGCTTTCCTCTTCCACGTCTCCTCTTCGTTGTAGGACTCTTGATTCGGGGTTCTTGAGAGGTCTGGCGTTCCGAGCAGATGCGGCGCAGTCTCACTTAGGCGTCGCTTCCTCGATGGTCTAGGCGTAACAGAGTTTGTTGCGGCTTGCTGGGATGGATCTGCGATGGCAGGAATCGCGACAGCTGCCGATAGAGCAATTTCTTGGCTGTTCTGTAGTACAAGAGGTGTATACTGGTGCTCGGCCTGAAGTCCCATCTCCGTCCTGGTCTGCGATACGGCTTCAGAGTCTGCTTTAGCTTTCGCATCGGTTGATGAATACCCATGCATTCTCCTCAAATGATCAACAAAATTGTCCTTGCGCTTGAAGTGTGGCGTATGTGAGTATTTGCAATTGGATTCAGGGCATCAAAAGAGCCTGTGTGTCGGCATTTGGTTATGCGTTGTTTGCTTGTGACGTTGGAGCTCGCCTTTCGACCCGAATGATTGAGTACAGCCTGGGAGGTCGCATGTTTTCCGGCTGTGGACTCTGTCATCATGTCTCCTACACGTTGTCTGTAAGCCCATGTAAATTCTAATAGCGGAAAGAGCATTATGTATACAAAGGTTGAACCAGAAGGGAGCACTTACTTCCAGGCAGAAGGACGATCGAATGTCAGACCGTTACATTGGGAATGCTCGCATGTTATAGAAGCTTCCTGGCGGCAGGTTGTAGGTGGCTGCGGCTGCTCATAACCGGTTAGTGGTTGTGATGGCGATGTCGGTTGCTCCGCAAGGTTGTTTGGAATGTCAGAGACCTGAGGTGCAGACGGCACCAGTCCTGGATATAATTTCTCCAGTTGTCGATTGAATAATCCTGGTTGATCATCACTCATTGTTGGAAATGTTGGTAATGCCTCAAAAGTTGACGTCAGGTCCAAGCTACTGAGTGCACCTTTTGGGTCGAGCGCCGCTCTATGGCTAGGGCTCTCGCGGCATAGGTCCTGTGTCAAGCATGCAGCGTTCAAAGCTTGGTCCCAGGAGGAATCAGGCATAAAGAACGGGGTCGAGAATTCGATTGGAGCTGGTAGCATCGCTTGTTGTGTGATCGGACCTTGGTGGTATGGAGAAGGATCTAGATTGGAGAACGGATATAGCTCATCATCGATCCATTGCGACCAACCTGATTCTATTCATTAGCACTATGAAACCATTGCTTTTGTCTTGTTCGCAGTTTCTTACCTATCATTGAGAGATCCTGGTTTCCGTCCAGTCCGGCGTCTTGTGTATCCGTCGGATCCACGTAACCTTCCGGGTTATAAAACATCCAGCACACACCCCACAGCACAATCAAAGCGGGTCGGATGTTCCAGGGCATAGTTATGCACATAGGTTGATCGTTTTCTGAGATGCCCGAGAATTTACAGAAAAGGAGAAGCAACATAACGAGCATCTGCAGCCGAATTGTCACTTCCCTAATGAATCGCTCCAGACGCTCCATGTAACTCTCATATTTTCGCTGTTCCAGTTCTCTCTGCCTCTGCTCTTCGTCCAGTATGTCTTCGACGGACAGAAGTTGCTGTAGTTGTTCTTTGACATTACAAATGTCCATGTCTAGCCGGTTTTCGTATTCGGACAGCTCCTGCAATCTCAACTGCGCTTCTCGACACTCGGCCGTGACAGTATCGCCTGTCTTTGGCAAGAGCGAGTATAATCGTACGAGCCTAAATTCGTCTAAAGTGGATGTCCACAAAAATTGTTCGGCTTCGCGGAGTGCGCAATCCAGTTTTCCAGTACGTCCCAGGTATTTTTTTGACGGTTTGAAATCTAAAACCAGATCCAGGTACTGTTTGAGGTAGAAACTTCGCCGACTGAAGCGTCGACTCTGGCATTGTACTCGGCCTATACTGAGTTCCGCTGCAAAAGACCAGAGCTTGTCCAATTTTTTTCTCAACGATTTTATGCATGTCGACAGAATTCTCAACTCGTCGTCACAAGCTCTCTGGCTCCTCTCTTGGCTTTCGAGCCTCCTCTTGTACTCAGCATAGCAGAGCTGTATCACCGATGGACTCCTGAGCTTGTATGGGTCTCCAAAGGATGCGCTGTCTGAATCAAGGACATAGACGAGGTCCGAAATACAAGTGACCGACAGGAGGGGGATCTCTTGACGAGGTGGACAAGGCTCATGGTTGGAGTCCATAATCTCAGCCGTGTGTCGTTAAACGTCGAGCTACATCACAACCAGTGTGCGAAGACGGCACTGAATTTATAAGGTAGCCATCGCGGGATGAAAGGCTGTGAACGCTGGATGTCGAGCTGCACCAGCAAAAGTATGCGAAGACAATATTCAACTTATAACGCAGCTATCGCGGGACAAAAGGCAATCAAGGCAATGTTGGTTGAGGCTGCCGCCTCAGCTGCGTGTCCTAATTCGCCTTTTTTTTGCACCACCTTTTTGCCTTATGCGACTGAAAAACCTCCTTCAGGCGGAACGGAACTTGTAGATCAGGCCTAATTGGAGTGCATCCATCAAATATGCTCCGAGACTGTCGACATGAGAAAGTTTCGATTCAGTCGTTACCGTGTACGTTCTCCTGATGCCTCGTATGCAGTTCAGTCGAGAGCGACCAAAGTGGAACAAGGAGCAGGCCATCCTTCAAGTTGAAGATATGCGCGGTGTCTCTAGACTCCGACCGCGACGCGAGGGCCCGTTGTATACCTAGGTAGCTTCAGGGAATCAAAAGGCACAGTCTATTTCCTGTCATAGTGATAAGCGGCAGTAAATACCGAGACATTTCCTGATACTCGAACCTCAACATATAGACTGGCCGCTTCGGTGTCCAGAGCATTGATACGCTAGCTTTGTCGCACCATGGGTGCGACAACTACTCGCCCTTTCTATGGGTGTCAACGGAAACTAACCTAGGGAAAGTGGGCAATGTATTCTAGCAAACACAATACGACCAGCGAATCAGCATCGCACCACCAAAGAAGCCGTATTCTTGGTATCTTCACAAACATAGCGACAAGGTGAAGGTCTTGCAAATGAACAAAGGAATCTCAGAAGTCGTATTTGAGGGTACCTGACACTGTACAAGATATAGAACACACACGCTGCCGCATCTCGCTCCTCCCAATTCACCCAAATGCAAATCTAATCCACGCTTATTGGTTGGTCTTGCCTGATGTGTTTCGCTTGGGGATCTGGTCGAGAATGCTCTTCTGCTGCGGTGGGACATATGCGATCTTTCGGGACTTGAGCGATGCCCACTTGTATCTATGTGATTGTCAGTTTTCGGGTGTCTGGTTAACGAGTGTTAGTCTCTCACCTCTTGACCCAGACGCTGATGGCGAAAAGCACACTGGTGACGGCCAAGACCTTCCAGCCCATCTTCTTGCGGTCGTCCATCTCGGGCTCGGCAGTCCAGTTGAGGAACTCGACAACATCCTTGGCCATTTGCGAGGTTGAAGCCTTGGTTCCGTCATCGTACTCGACCAGGTCGTCGTACAGGACACGAGCCATGGCAATGCCGGTACCGGGGAAGTAGGGGTTAAAGTTGAGACCGTCTTGAACGACAGCGCCCGCTGGGGGCTCCTCGGGGTAACCGGTCAACAAGCTGAAGATGTAGTTGCAGCCGCCGTGACGGGCCTTGACCATGAGCGATAGATCCGGGGGAAGAGCACCGTTGTTGGCAGCGCGGGCAGCCTCGTCGTTCTTGTAGGGGGCGGGCATGTAGTCGGACAGCTTTCCGGGGCGCTTCTCGATTTCACCCTCGTTGTTGGGCTCGGTGTCGTATTCGTTCTCTTCAGCGAGGGCCTTGGCCTCGTCGACCGTCATGAACTGACCGACAACAGCCCGGTAAGGGACACGGGAGATGGAGTGGCAGGAGGCGCAGACCTCGCGGTAGACCTGGAAACCACGGCGGAGACTGTGATTGTTTAGGCTGGATGCTAGCATGTCGGATGCGGGACACTTACGCTCCGTGGTCGAAGGTCTTGTGCCATTTCTCGTGCTGCCACGGGTACTGAGTTGGGTGCAGACTGTGGTAGGAGAATGTTAGCTGCCATTCCGCAATTCGCCGCCAAGCATTCGTCCCATGTCCCTCCACCACCTCCATGCACATATCCGGGGGCGCCACTCACCCTTCTTCAGCCGGTGTCATGGCGTCGACACTGCGGCCGTACATCTGCCAGTACCAGGCAGACGAGCCGAGAGCGAAAACGGTCGCACCAATGGGGAGGGCGTTGTTCCTCAGCGTAGAGGAAGCTCCCTCGGTCGAAGTCGAAGCCGCGCGCTATATCATCCAATTCGTCAGCCATGCCGTCAATTTATGTTCCGATACCGCCAGATCACATGATGGCGCCCACAGAGGACGCATTGGAGCTCGCGGGCGCTGTCGGGCTGGGGAGGGTGTTCGAGAGGCGTACCGAAGAGGTTCTGCTGGTGGCATTGCGGGTCGCGTTGCCGGCGGAGCGCGCCGTGCGCAGGGCTGATCGAGCCAACATGCTGAGTGTGAGCTGGCTCGGAGCGAGGACGAGGTGGATCAATGGGGGTCGTTGGCGGTGGTGATAGAGGTGGAGTGGCCGGCCGCGACTTCTTGCAAATGTGAAGCTTGGCACGGCTAGTCAGCAAGAGCCCCATCGCCGTGATTGGCTGTCGCACCACACCACCATCAAATCCATGATTCCTGCATTTTCCGCGTGCGGAGCTTCCTCACTTTTGCTTTTGACATCCACTCGTACGCAATATGGATCCCCATATGGTCACTAAACGGGACGCATTGGACAACTCAGTGCTGGCCAGCTCACTGCCGCCAGGAGGAGGCCGGATTCAAACAATATCGTTTGAGGATGAGGAACGTCAGCAAGTCCAAACCACTTCGGGGGGAAATGGTCTTCCTGGTGATGCGATTTCTCTAGACCAATTCGAGCAGGCTGCGGCGTCTCATTCGGTATCAATTTTCAAGAACTACGGTGGGCTCCAAAGCACTCTGATGCGATACGAAGATTGGATCCGGAAGCGTTGGGTGAAGAAGACCAAAGCCCAGCGAACGAAGATCTTAGTTGATGCATGGCATATAGAGTTGCCAAAGTTGCATCGACCCGATCTCCAGAGGGCTATCAAATTCGAGACCGAACACTTGGATGAAGAGGACGACACCACCGGCCATGACATTTACCTTTAACGCAACAAGACAAACGTGAGAAAGATCGGATCCGCCAATGCTCTCCCGATTCTTTGCCGACTTGGGTCTTGCGTACGGGCTACGTGCACAGCTCAAAATGGTCTGTCCGGGGTTGTTTGACACTTGGAACCCGGACACCGGAGGTGAATTGGCAATGATCAAGTCGTGGGCGACGGACCTAGGCATTCGAGCACTTTACGAACTCAAGGTGGCAAATGGTCCGTCACACTCTGGAAGCAAATTCCTTCGCCTAGGCGACCTTGGAGATCCAGCCCAGTTGCCATACCTCTCGAACAGGAGACGCACGAAGGACAATGTCGAAGTCATGCAGTCGACCGAGGGTAAGCTCGATACGCTGTGGGCAAAGTACGATGATCACCTTAAGAAGTATCTTAAGCCGCAAGACTACAACTTGCTACAAGGCGCCGCGCCGTCCAGAGGAGACGTCCAGCGCACACCAAATTGGTCTGAGCCAGAGGTCTCTGTGCCCCGAAGGCCCAAACCCAGCGAGTACATACCGCCCCCTTTGGTCTCGGAAGATGAGAAATTTACGCTTCCCATACGGAAAGAGAAGCTCAAAACAAGAGGCCAGACAATGACTGCATCTGCCTCTGAGCAACACACGTAGAGGCAAGTCCATCGCCAACAAATGACATGCTACATTTCACATTAAGTAAACAGCCCTATCAAACTTGCTCCAACCTTTTCTACAAACCCACTACTTCCTCGCAGCCGGGCGAAATTCCCTGGACAGACTTCGTATCGGCCATGAGCGTCATTGGCTTCCAGCCCGAGAAGCTGTATGGATCCGTTTATTGACACGTTGGGGACAGAGACACCGATTAACTTCCATGAACCGCATCCTGCTGTGAAATGCCCTACAGGATGGCGAGAAGGTATGGCAGAAGGCTGACGCGGCGGTATGGGATTGAAGAGGACTGCTTTGTGCTGGGCGTAGAGCGCTCGCGATTCATTGTAGTGTACATCAACATTTCTACGGCAAACACTTCGTACTTCATCAACCTCTGACGTGACGGTGAAAAATTGGTGAAAAATTATGTGGCAACTACTTCTATACCTCACCACTCATGGAGGAATGGTGGAGAGGCTCAAACGAGTGCTTGGTGTTTTGTCTGGCAAGGGCTGGCAAACGTGTTGCCAGAACATCCAGCACATCCGCTAATAGAGACGGTGCTAGGAGGATTGCCTTGCGTGGTTGGAGAAATCAGAGGATGACACGCAGCGGGGATTTATAGGCGAAGCGGCGGCTGGCGCGTGCGTCGTTAGCATTGTCGCATCTCTTGGCAATCACTCTTCTTTCGCAAACAGACATTAGCCAATTGAAGAGGCGCGCATTCTTCCTCATGCGCTGCTTCAGGCCAAATGGCGGCTGGCGCAGGGCGGACAATGCCCATGCACTCTACTCGTCTGGAGTGAAAGGGTCACCTGCCACCGCTCTTTCCCGCAGTCGGCGCTTGAACCCTCTTCGTCGGGAACTGCTACATACAGGCCGCCCCACGACAGCTGCTCCCACTATTTACCCCGCCAGACAAACACTCGCCCTTGACAACACCCTCCCCCGTCGAGCGCCCATATCGTCGCGACAGCCCACAGTCGTTGCCCAGAGACACTGCTCACACAGACGAAACATGTGCAAGCACTTTGGCGGCGAAGAGCATGGGTCGGCCACCATTGCTGCGGCGCGTGAAGTGCTGCCCACCAATGTCAAGCCAATCCACTACGACTTGACACTGGAGCCGAACTTTGAGGACTTTACCTATGAAGGAACCGTGGTCATTGAGTATGGTAGTCATGTGATTGGGAGGATGGAGGGCTGACATGCATCCAGCTTGGATGTCAAGGAAGACACGACCTCAATCTCACTCAACGCGAACGAGCTGAAAATCCACTCTACCAAGATCACCGCAGACGACAAGGTCATCACAGAGTCGCCCACTGTCTCGCACGATGACGACTCGCAGACCACCAAGGTCAGCTTCGACCAGACCATCCCCAAGGGCAGCAAGGCGAAGCTCACCATGACCTTCTCCGGCATCCTGAACGACAACATGGCTGGCTTCTACCGGTCCTCGTTCAAGGCAGCAGACGGCTCGACCACCTACATGGCCACAACACAAATGGAGCCGACCGACGCACGACGGGCATTCCCCTGCTTCGACGAGCCGGCGCTCAAGGCAAAGTTCACTGTCACCCTCGTCGCGGACGACAAGATGACATGCCTGAGCAACATGGACGTGGCGTCCGAGAAGACGGTTGACTCCAAGGTCACAAGCGGCAAGCGCAAGGCCACTACCTTCAACCCAACGCCCCTCATGTCTACCTACCTCCTCGCCTTCATCATTGGAGAGCTCAACTACATCGAGACGAACAGCTTCCGCAAGCCCGTCAGAGTGTATGCACCCAAAGACAGGGATATCGAGCACGGCCGATACTCACTTGAGCTCGCAGCAAAGACTCTGGCATTCTACGAGAAGACCTTTGACAGCGAATTTCCGCTGCCAAAGATGGACATGGTTGCCATTCCCGACTTCAGTGCAGGCGCCATGGAGAACTGGGGCCTTGTTACGTACCGCGTCGTCGATCTGCTGATGGATGAGAAGAACAGCGGCGCCGCAATGAAGCAGCGCGTAGCCGAGATCGTGCAACACGAGCTGGCACATCAGTGGTTCGGCAATCTGGTAACCATGGACTTTTGGGACGGCTTGTGGCTAAACGAGGGATTTGCGACATGGATGTCATGGTACTCTTGCAACGTCTTCTACCCCGACTGGAAGGTCTGGGAGGGCTATGTTACTGATAATCTTGCCGGCGCGCTGTCGCTGGATTCTTTGCGCAGCAGTCATCCCATCGAGGTTCCCGTCAAGCGCGCGGACGAGATCAACCAGATCTTCGACGCCATCTCGTACTCCAAGGGCTCCAGTGTCATTCGCATGATCTCAAAGTACATTGGCGAGGAGACTTTCATGGAGGGTATCCGTCGCTACCTCAAGAAGCATGCTTACGGAAACACCGAGACCGGCGACTTGTGGGCAGCTTTGAGCGAGGCTAGCGGCAAGGACGTCGGCAAGGTCATGGACATCTGGACCAAGAAGGTCGGCTTCCCCGTTGTCACTGTAACCGAAGGCTCCGACTCGATCCACCTGAAGCAGAACCGCTTCCTCCGCACTGCCGATGTCAAGCCCGAGGAGGACACAACTCTGTACCCCGTCTTCCTTGGACTGCGAACAAAGGAGGGCGTCAACGAGGACCTGACTCTCTTCGACCGCGAGGCCAACTTCAAGCTGAAAGATATGGATTTCTTCAAGCTCAATGCTGACCACTCCGGCATCTACCGAACTTCGTACACGCCGGAGCGGCTGCGAAAGCTCGGTGTTGCTGCCAAGGAGGGTCTTCTCACGGTCGAGGACAGGGCTGGTATGATTGCCGATGCCGGTTCTCTGGCTGCTTCGGGATACCAGAAATCTTCAGGCATCCTCTCGCTCCTTGACAGCTTCAAGAGCGAGCCCGATATGGTGGTCTGGCAGGAGATCACAGGCCGCATTGGCTCGCTCCGCGGCGCCTGGATGTTCGAGGACCAGTCAATCAGGGACGCGCTCAAGCAGTTCCAACTGGATCTCGTCAAGGACAAGGCACATGAGCTTGGCTGGACGTTCAGTGAGAAGGATGGGCACATCGAGCAGCAGTTCAAGAGCTTGATGTTCGGCGCCGCTGGTATCTCTGGCGACGAGGAAATCACCAAGGCTTCTTTCGACATGTTCAACAAGTTCAAGGCCGGCGACAAGACGGCAATCCACCCCAACATCCGCGGCAGCGTGTACGCCATCGTACTGGCAAAGGGTGGCAAGGAAGAGGTAAGTTCTCAGACAAGGTGTGATTGAATGATACTAACTTTGCACAGTATGATGCGCTTATCAATGAGACTCTCCATGCCGCCACCGCTGACGAGCGCAACTCTGCCCTGCGCTCTCTCGGTCGCGCCAAGTCCCCTGAGCTCATCCAGCGCACCCTCGACTTCGCGCTCAGCAAAGACGTCAAGGGCCAGGACATCTACCTGCCAATCTCCGCCCTGCGATCCCATCCCGAGGGCTGCCATGCGCTGTGGAAGTGGGTCAAGGACAACTGGGAGGAGCTCGAGAGGAGGCTTCCACCTAGCCTGAGCATGTTGAGCTCTGTCGTTTCGATCTGCACATCCACCTTTACTCATCGCGAGCACATTGAGGACATCAAGTCGTTCTTCGCAAACAAGAGCACCAAAGGCTTTGACATGTCGTTGTCGCAGAGCTTGGAGTCGATTGGTGCGAAGGCGGCGTGGTTAGAGAGGGATGGTGAGGATGTGAAGCAGTGGTTGAAAGAGCACAAGTACCTGCAGTAGGTAGGAGGTGCAAACGAACATCTCCACTCACGGTGCCTGCGCTTTGGTGTGCAAAACGTCGCTAAAAGAACTAGGAGGATTGCATTAGATGTGCTTCATACTATAGACAAAAAAACTTGATCTAGAATATAGACATTTGAGGTTGCAAAAGCGTACTTGCAAATTTATCAGACATGAGATGTGCATAGGTATGGATGTCTGGTGTGGAGATTCACACGTGACATGGTTCCTCGATGTGTGCAGGGAAGGCGCAGCAAGGGTTCCGCAAGCATTCCGAAAGAGTGGAGCCGCAACGTCAGCCCGTTCGCAAAGTCGCCAGGCCACCAAACATGTGAGAATCGGACAAGCGAGCGATCGTATTCATGGCCTTGGACACGAAGTCGCTGGGGCTATGGTTCTCTTGATTTCCTTTTCCAATTCGCAACCACTCGCTCCCACCGACGACATTCCATTGACTATTCCCGTGCATCGTTGAGCTCAACAGCTGCGCCCACGGCACCACTTCCGAGTACGCGCAACGTCCACTCCTACACATGCGTCACCAATGAAGCCAGCGCCCCCAGACTCCAACAGTCGCATAAAAACAGTACAAAGCGTCCTCGCAAATCCGACATCATGTCGCAACCCCGAGACCCGCCCCTCGACACGCCCCCAACCGCAGAAATCGAATCCCTCGAACTCTTCCGCCGCTCACCACACCCCTACCTGCGCCGCAAAGACGAGATCCGCACCGACCGCTCCGCTCCGCCGACTCGACAAAGTTCACAGAATCGCCGCAAACGCAGGAAAGTCCCGTCGCAGTCCCAATCGCCCAGCGAGAGCGGCACCGAGGCCGACGACGAGGCGTACACATTCGTCAAGGCGCTGCCTCCGCCACCATTACGACCACACAAGGGATTAAGGGAGGGCGCACGGAGTCCGCTGCTCACGCCGACGCAGATTGATGATGAGGGAAGGAAATATAGCGAGGAGTACTTTGCGGAGAAGAAGAGGAGTAGGCGCGGAGAGGGCGTGGTTACGGATGAAGAAGCGCGGCTTGCAAGACAGAAGTATTTACAAAGGAGGAGGATGGAACTTGTCAGACGGACGACGGAGACAGCGCTACTGGTTGCGATTGGGGTTCTTGCTGTCGGGGGGTGTGCGTGTTGGGAGGGGCTGGTGGGAGGGCATCGAGGTAAATCACCTCCACTCGTGAATAACGGGAAAATCGCTGACTTGTCGTGTAGTTGAACTTCTCACTTACGCCCTCGTCGTCGTCTCCCTGCTTGCTCTCTACCCCCTCCGCGTCTTCTATTACTCCTGGCGCCGCGGGAATCCCGCCAACTTGCGTCTGCGCAAACGCATACACGTCCCTGCTGCATTCGACCCCGCGACCATTTTATACCCCACGACTCTTCCTGTTTTAATAAGCATATCACTATTCGCTTCGTTTCCGACTCCTCTTCTGCCGAATATTTTACTCGCGCTGGCGGCGCTACCGGCTCGCTTGATACCCTTCAAACAAGCGACGCTGGGATATTCGAATCTGCATTGGGTGCTGTCTATACTGCCTTTAATCGCCGCGCAAACGCAAAATACATGTCGGGAAATAAACCTCGAGCCAGAATCCCTCGTCGTGCTATTCGCCCTGCACCAAGCCCTCCTACCCCCATTATACTACCTCACAACTACTTCCCTCCTCCCGACCGAACTCCACCTCCTCTCCATCGGCCTGATCAACCTCCTGCTCTTCGCCGACACTCCGCAGACCAGCATCCTCAAGATACTCATGTGGGTCGGCGGCGTGGGCTTGTTCGTCACGTGTGGGAAAGTGCTTAAATGGGGCGTCGCACTGGCCCGCATTCCGCGCTGGCGACTACGAAGAGCAGGCCAAGCGATCAAGAACAGCCAGTCGTTCTTGAAGCTCCTCGACACGACTCTGCGCTCGCGCTCGCGCGCGCACAGTGCCGAGACGGGGCGGGGGGGTGACAGCGACGCGGATGAAGATGCACCACCACGCGATGGACACGCATTACACAAGACAAAGAGCCTCAAAGTCAACATGCTCGATTCGTTCAGGAGGGAAAATAATGTCAATGGCGAACCGCACTCCGCGGTCGAATCTAAACCCCCAAGCCCCAATTCCAAACGCCAGCGCAGGAACACGCTGCCCACGCCCGCCGCGCACGACCACACATCCTCGCATCGCTACGTGCAGCGCAAGCGCTCAAAGTCCGTTGCGCAGTCGTACCTCAGCCTGACGCCGGCGCAGGCTACGCTGCGCAAGTGGGCGTACGCGGGATACTTCTACCTCGTGGTGGTAGTGATGATTCTAGGCCCGATACGGCACCTCATCGGCACTACGAGTCTGCACGCACACGAGCCGTTTGGGTGGGCGGCGAGTTACTTGTTCGGACATATACCGCGGGTGCGGTGGGAAGTGTACAATTGGGATCTGGATGGGTGGATCGCATTACCCCCGCTTATCGATTCCGAGATGATCCACCAGAAAGAAGAGCCGTTGGTGTTTGTCGAGTATCTGCGGCATGTGGTTGTCGGCGAGGCGAATGCGATACTGGTGCTGGCGGGGTACTGCGCGGGCACGATTGCGCTGGGGCTGGTTAGTGTGTTCAGTCTGTCTGCGGTCGTGGAGGTGGACACGCGGCGGAAGGTGTTTCACGGGACCATGGTGGCTATGTTGTTGCCGACTATTTTCATCGATCCGTGCTTCGTGGCGCTGGCGCTGGCACTGGTCCTCGCGATTTTCCTGCTCCTCGACCTCATCCGCGCGTCGCAGCTGCCGCCGCTGTCGAAGCCGATTGCAAAGTTCCTCACGCCGTATGTGGATGGGAGGGATTTGAGGGGGCCGGTGGTGGTTAGTCATATTTTTCTGTTGATTGGATGTGCGATCCCGCTGTGGTTGAGTCTCGCGGGTATTGAGAGGGTGGGCGAGGAGCCGTGGGGGGACTGGAATGTCAAGAGTAGGGATGTGAGTATGCTGGCCGGCGTGATTTGCGTTGGCATGGGCGACGCAGCTGCATCTCTCATCGGACGGCGGTACGGACGGCGGAAATGGCCTTGGGCGGGTGGAAAGTCACTCGAAGGCAGTTTGGCATTTGCTGTCGCTGTCACGCTGGGGCTGGTATTTGGAAAAGCATGGTTGGCTTTGGGCTGGGGCGGGCATCACAAGTCGGTGGGTGACTGGGCTCGAGACGCAGTGGTCACGACGCTCAAGGCGGCATTATGTGCAGCAGGCGCGAGTCTCAACGAGGCGGTGCTGACGGGTGGCAACGACAACGTGATAGTACCTGTTGTGTTGTGGATACTAGTTAGAGG
>Ga0265780_10005682_pt1 | contig 15723 bp, 11 predicted proteins | sample P1T30metagenome_FD_192432 | JGI IMG/M metagenome (GOLD analysis project Ga0265780, IMG submission 192432) | Plant litter microbial communities from East Loma Ridge, Irvine, California - P1 T30 | ecosystem: Environmental > Terrestrial > Plant litter > Unclassified | place: USA: California... | reverse complement strand
GCCGTGTTCCTGCTCACCGCCGAACAACTGCAAGCACAATAAGAACCACATGATCCGCTTCCTGAACGTCAGCCTGATGCGCGGCACCAAGCCGCTGCTGGAAGGCGCCGACCTGACCCTGAACCCCGGCGACAAGATCGGCCTGATCGGCGCCAACGGCGCCGGCAAATCCAGCCTGTTCGCCATGCTGCGCAACGAGCTGCACCCGGATCAGGGCGAGATCGACTTCCCCGCCAAGTGGCGCATGGCCTACGTGGCGCAGGAGACGCCGGCGCTGGACCGCCCTGCCCTCGAATACGCGATCGACGGCGACGTCAACCTGCGCCGCCTGCAGGCCGAGCTCGACGCGCTGGAAGCGGCGCCGCATACCGAGGAAAACGGCATCGCCATGGGCAACGTCCACAGCGCGCTGATGGATGCCGACGCCTACACCGTGCAGTCGCGCGGCGAACAGCTGCTGCTGGGCCTGGGCTTTTCGCTCGACCAGATGCAGCAGCCGGTAGCGAGTTTTTCCGGCGGCTGGCGCATGCGCCTGAACCTGGCGCAGGCGCTGATGTGCCCTTCCGACCTGCTGCTGCTCGACGAACCGACGAACCACCTGGACCTCGATGCGATCATCTGGCTGGAAGACTGGCTGAAGCGCTATCCGGGCACCCTGATCATCATCTCCCACGACCGCGACTTCCTCGACGAAATCGTGAACGTGGTGGTGCACATCGACGAACTGAAACTCAAGCGCTACTCGGGCAACTACTCGTCGTTCGAGCGCCAGCGCGCCGCCGCCATGGTGCTCGCTGCCAGCGCCCTGGAAAAGCAGCAGCGCACCCGGGCCCACCTGGAATCCTTCATCAACCGCTTCAAGGCGCAAGCCACCAAGGCGCGCCAGGCGCAAAGCCGCATGAAGGCGCTGGCCAAGATGGAAGAACTGGCGCCGCTGCGCGCAGCCGCCGAGTTCTCGTTCGAATTCCGCGATCCGCTTGCCGCGCCGAATCCGCTGCTGGTGATGGAAGACGTCGACGCCGGCTATCCGATCCTCGATGCCCACGGCGACCGGGTCGACAGCAAGACCATCGTCAAGCGCGTGAACTTCTCGCTGCAGATCGGCCAGCGCATTGGCCTGCTGGGCGTGAACGGCGCGGGCAAGTCCACGCTGATCAAGACGATCGCCGGCGAACTGGCGCCCGTGAACGGCACCGCCACCGTCGGCAAGGGCCTGTCGATCGGCTACTTCGCCCAGCACCAGGTGGAGATGCTGCGCCATGACGAGTCGCCGCTGTGGCACCTGGCAAAGATCGCGCCGACCGTGCGCGAGCAGGAACTGCGCAACTTCCTGGGCGGCTTCAACTTCCCGGGCACCATGGTGACCAGCCCGATCAAGCCCTTCTCGGGCGGCGAAAAGGCGCGCCTGGCGCTGGCCCTGATCGTGTGGCAGCGCCCGAACCTGCTGCTGCTCGATGAACCGACCAACCACCTGGACCTGGAGACGCGCGAGGCGCTGACGCTGGCGCTGGCCCAGTTCGAGGGCACGCTGGTGGTGGTGTCCCACGACCGCCACCTGCTGCGCGCCACCACCGACCAGTTCATCATCGTTGCCGACGGCAAGCTGCAGCCCTTCGACGGCGACCTGGACGACTACAAGGAATGGCTGTTCCAGACCAAGCTGGGCAAGGGCACCGAGGCGCTGCCGTCGGCGTCGAAGGCCGCACAGCCGGCTGCGGTTGCCGCTAGCGCCGCCCCGGCGCCGGCCGTCGACCGCAAGGAACAGAAGCGCCTGGACGCCGAGGAGCGCCAGCGCGTGGCGGCCCTCAAGAAGCCGATCGAGAACCGCATCAAGCGCATCGAGGAGCAGATGGCCAAGCTGAATGCGAAGAAGACCGACATCGATGCGCGCCTGCTGGAGCCGTCGATCTACGAGGCGGACAAGAAGGATGAGCTGAAGAACCTGGTGGCGGACCAGGCGTTCTGCGTGCGTGATTTGGGGACGCTGGAGAACGAGTGGCTGGAGTTGCAGGAGCAGTTGGAGGGATTGGCGGCTTGAGCGGGGGCCCGGTTGTGTGACCGGGCTCTCATCCACTGTGCGGTGGGTACGAGTACCCACCCTACGGCTTTCTATCTCTGCATGGTGTTCGACTAAACTTGCGTGGTACCGCGTGGGCTCGAGAGCCCACCCTACGATTCGTTACCGTTGCATGGTGTTCGACTGATCTTGCGTGGTACAGCGTGGACTCGGGAGTCCACCCTACGAAAACCGCTTTACGTAGGGTGGGTACTCGTACCCACCAGTTTTACCACGCGATCCACGACACCCGCTTTTGTAGGGTGGGCCGGGCCGCGCTAGGCACCTGTGCCCACGCGGTCTCACCGGATGATCAAAGGCAAAGCCACCGATCAAGCCACCTGCCGCCGCGCCCCGTTATTAATCGACATCAGCCTGTCGATATCCACCAGGATCAGCCGCCTTCCATTCGTCACCCCCAGCCCGAGCAGGTAATCGATCGCGCTGCCGTCCGCGCCGGGGATCGGCGAAATCTGCTCCGCCGCCAGCGTCACCACGTCGGTCACGCCATCGACCACCATCCCCATCACGCAGGTCGAGAGTTTCAGGATGATGACGTCGGTGGTCGGCGTGGTGGCCACCGGGTGGCCGCTGAAGGCGGCGCGCATGTCGACGATCGGCATGATGACGCCGCGCGAGACGGCCACGCCGCTGATGATCTCGCCCCCTTCGGCAAAGCGCTCGAGCGATTTCAGCACGCGCAGTTCCTGCACCTTGCCGAAGTCGAGCCCGTATTCGAGCCCGCCGAGCGTGAAGCTGAGGAAGTCCTTGCCCGTTGGGCGGTGAAGCATGATGTCCTTGTGCATGATGGTCCCCTGAAGAACAGCCACCATGCTACGTCGCGCCGGCTCCTCTCTTGTTGAGAGTAGTCAACATTTCCCTACGGACATCACACGGCCTGCACAGCCTCGCCGTTGTTCCACGCATAGCTGCCGCCGGCGCCCGTGTGCAGGCGCGTGCCCTCGGCCCCGCGCAGGCGCAGCTTGATGTCGCGCGGCGCCAGGTGGTAGAAGCAGGCGCCGTCCGGATCATAAGGCAGCATGCGCACCTGCGTGTCGCCGGCCAGGTGGCCGATGTGCACGCGCGTAAAGGCGGCGCGTTCGCTGCGCTGGGACTCGAAGCGCGCCAGCAGGGCCTGGCCCTCGGCCTGCTCGGCCTCGGCCGCCTTGCGCGCATTCGACACGTCGCCGATCTTCTGCAGATCCGGCGCCACCACCTGCCCCATCTGGCGGAACTGCGCGTTCTGCGCCGGGCTGAGCGTCATATCGCCGCTGCGCACCTTGCCAGCAATTTCCAGGTACTTGCGCACCTCGGCGCGCGCGCACAGCTGCGCCAGCTCGGCCTTGTGGCGGTTCACGACGCCCGCGATCTGCGCCAGGCGCGCGCGCACCTGGCCCAGCACCTCGTTGATGCGGCCGCAGTCGGCAGCCATGGCGTAGACCAGCATCTCGCTGTCGCGCCAGGGCGTGGTGGCGTCGATGCGGATGTTGCGGGCGGCCAGCGCGCAGCCTTCGGCGCGGCCGATGTTCAGTTCGTCGGCGATGATCTCGCAGTTCACCGCGTGCTCGATGCGCACCCGCGTGGCCGAGATCACGCAGTTCTCGGCGCGCTGCAGGGTCACCGTGCCGGCCAGGGTCTGGATCAGCGCCGCCGAGGCCACGCCGTCGACCACGATGTCGCCGGCCTTGTTGTGGGCGCGGCCGCCGACCAGGTTGGCGCGCAGGCGCACCGTGCCGCCGCGCGAGACCAGTTCCCCGTACACGTCGCCGTGCACGGTGATGCTGGTGCCTTCGATGACGCGCTTTTCCTGGACCTCGCCGAATTCCTCGTAGTCGCCGGTCAGCTGCAGGTTGCCGGTGGTCTTGGCGCTGACGCCGTCGCGGCTGACGATCTTGTCGCCGATCGAGATCTGGCGCGTTTTGCCGTCCACGTTCAGGAAACCGGTGCGGGTGGCGACCAGGTATTCGCCCTCGCGGTTCTTTTCGATGCTGGCGCCTTCGCCGGCATAGGTGGCGAAATCGAGGTCGCGCGGGGCGTCGGGCTCGATGCGCAGGCCGGAGAGCTCGAAGCCGGCCGTGCCGTTCTTGGGCGGCAGCTTTTGCAGCAGGCGGGTGCCGGCCTTGACCTGCGGGAAGCGGTTCTGGAAGCTCATCAGATCGAGCTTGCCGTTGGCCAGCTGGCGCGGCGCATTGCTGCGGTGGATGTCCTCGGACACTTCAATCACGCTGGCATCCTCGCCCGGCACCGGCTCCAGGCGCCGCGCCACCACGATGCGGCCGGCGTTGCCGCTGGCGATGGCGCTCCGCACGGCGCCGGTGTCGATGCCGAAGCGGATGCCCTTGAGCCACATGTCGGCCACGAATTCATCGAAGTCCAGGCGCGCCGGCATCTCGGGCTGGCCGTCGGCGCCGGTCAGGTGCACCTGCTCGAATACATATTCCGCTTCGGCGCCGGCAATGCGCACCGCGCGGTACAGCGGGCGGCGCTGCAAATTGAACGGGACGATGTCGTCGGCCAGGCGCACCAGCGGCAGGCCGTCGGCGCCGAGCGGCAGCGCCGGGCCGCAGTCGAACAGGGCTTTCAGGAGGACCGGATAGTTCAGGCCGGTGAAATAGCGGCCCGAGCGCAGCACGCTGTCGACCGCGGCCAGCACCGTGGTGCCGAGCACGGCGGGATCGGCGAAGACGCCATCGGGACGGCGCTCGATGCAATGCTCGGGACCGGTCGAGGCAAAGCGCGTCACCGCCGCGGCGGGAGAAGTGGCAACAGCAGAATCGGACACGTTCGCGCTCCAGGTGAAAGACCTGCCCTTGACAATGCATCAAGGGTGAAACGCAAAGCCTATCATGTTGTCATTCATTAATGAATACCAAACGGCAATCTTTAGGCCAAGAAATTCGAATGTTTCGCCTAAACACAACATGGTGCGGCGCGTCAATAGGTAGTTGCCGCATAGCATCGCTTTCTGGCGGACCGGCAAACAAAAAGCCGGGCAAGCCCGGCTTCGCTGGTCCCGCATCCGCCATCGATCGCGATCAGCGTCGGCGCGCGTTCGGATAGATATCCGCCCCGGCCTCGTTGATCTGGCGTCGCAGGTCGCGCCGCTCGTCGGGCGTCAGGCGCCCTTCGCGCCGGCCGTCGCGGCCATTCTGCTCCTGCATCTGCTGGCGCCGGCTCTGCTCTTCCATCGCGCGCTGCTGGTCGCGCATCTGGTCGCGCTGTTGATCATACCCGCGCTGCTCGCGCGGCTGCTCGATCTGCGGCGCAGGCGCCGGGAAGCGGTCGCCCCGTGCCGAGGGTGGCGGCGGCAACTGGCCTTCGTCGCGGCGGCCGTGGCTCTGTGCATGCGCAGCGCCGAGGCCGACGCAGGCGAGCATGCAAACGGCGAGTCCACGGCGCGCCAGGCGGGCAAGCCGCGGGCCCTGGGCCTGGGCTGCTGCATGGGTTTTAATAAGCGCGTTTGTCATGGTGTTCCTCTTCCGCGATGCCGGATAAACAGATAAGCTTAGTTCGATGGGTCCAGTGTATGTGGAATGCTCTTTGGGTATAAGACCAATTGGGTAAAGTTTGTAACACAATGTAATGCCCTGCCCGTAACACCGATATCCAAAGCGCCGAGAAGTTACCATAGCGATACGAATCTGACAAATTGACAGCATATGAATACATCTTCCAACCCGAATCCCGCCGCTACCAGCACCGGCGGCCATAGCGCGAAGATCATGGTGGTCGACGACGACGTGCGCCTGCGCGACCTGCTGCGCCGCTACCTCACCGAGCAAGGCTTCCAGGTCGTCACCGCCGAAAGCGCGCCGGCCATGAACAAGCTCTGGCTGCGCGAGCGCTACGACCTGCTGGTGCTCGACCTGATGCTGCCGGGCGAAGACGGCTTGTCGATCTGCCGCCGCCTGCGCGGCGCCGGCGACCAGACCCCGATCATCATGCTGACCGCCAAGGGCGAGGACGTCGACCGCATCGTCGGCCTGGAAATGGGCGCCGACGACTACCTGCCCAAGCCCTTCAACCCGCGCGAACTGGTGGCCCGCATCGGCGCCGTCCTGCGCCGCAAGGGTCCGGACGAAATCCCGGGCGCGCCCTCGGAAACCCCGCAGACCTTCGAGTTCGGCCAGTTCGTGCTCGATCTCGGTACGCGCACCCTGAAAAAGAATGGCGAAACCGTGCCCCTGACCACCGGCGAATTCTCGGTGCTGAAGGTGTTCGCGCGCCATGCGCGCCAGCCGCTCTCGCGCGAAAAGCTGATGGAACTGGCGCGTGGCCGCGAGTACGAAGTCTTCGACCGCTCGCTCGACGTGCAGATCTCGCGCCTGCGCAAGCTGATCGAACCCGACCCATCGAGCCCGCTCTACATCCAGACCGTCTGGGGCCTGGGCTACGTGTTCATCCCTGAAGGCCAGCCGCGCTAGTGTTCGCATCGTCCTCCTCGCCGCGTCCGGGCCGCATGCCGTGGACGCGCAGCGGCCTGTTCTGGCGCACCTTCTTCCTGATGTCGCTGCTCACGGCGCTGTCGATGGGTTCGTGGATCGGCATGCTGAACGTGTTCCAGCGCGGCCCGCAAGTGCAGCAGACCGCCGAACTGGTGGTTTCGGTGGTCACCATCACCAAGGCCGCGCTGACCCACTCGGCCCCGGAACTGCGGCGCGAACTGCTGCTGGAACTGGTCTCGAACGAAGGCATCCGCATCTTCACGCTGGAAGACACCGACCAGGTCGACCCGCCGCCAGCGAACGCCCTGATGCCCGACATCGCCGCCGCCGTGCGCGAGAAACTCGGCCAGCAGACGCGCTTTTCCAGCCGCGTGAACGGTTCGGCCGGCTTCTGGATCAGCTTTAATATCGATGACGACCAGTACTGGCTGATGCTCGAACGCGAGCGCCTGGCCGGCCTGACCCGCATCCAGTGGCTGGGCTGGGCCAGCGTGGTGGGCCTGCTCTCGCTGCTCGGCGCCGCCCTGATCTCGAGCCTGATCAACCTGCCGCTGGCGCGCCTGACCGCGGCCACGCGCGCCTTTGCCAAGGGCGAGAAGCCGGCGCCGCTGCCGGAAAAAGGGCCGCAGGAGATCATCGAGGCGAACCGCAGCTTCAACCAGATGGTGGAAGACCTGGCGCAGGTGGAGAAGGACCGCGCCGTGATTTTGGCCGGCATCTCGCACGACCTGCGCACGCCGCTGGCGCGCATGCAGCTGGAAGTCGAGATGGCGCACCTGCCCCAGGATGCGCGCGAAGGCATGCAGTCCGACATCGCCCAGATGGACGCCATCATCGGCCAGTTCCTCGACTACGCCAAGCCGACCGAGGCCGCCACCTTCGTGGCCGTGGACCTGTCCGGCCTGCTGGCCGACAGCGCCATGCACGCGGCGCGCATGCCCGACGTGCGCACCCATACCGACATCGAGGAAGGCGTCGTCGTGCTCGGCAACGAGACGGACCTGCGCCGCGTCTTCAACAACGTGGTCGAGAATGCGCGCCGCTATGCACGCACGCCGGATACCGACCATACCGACATCGACTTCGCCTGCCACGTCCGCAACACGCCGCAGGGCCGGCGCGCCGTGGTCGAAATCGGCGACCATGGGCCCGGCGTGCCCGAGGACCAGATCAACCAGCTGCTGAAGCCCTTCACGCGCCTGGACACGGCGCGCGGCCAGGCGAACGGCGCCGGCCTGGGCCTGGCCATCGTCGAGCGCGTGGTCACCCGCCACAATGCCGAACTCACGGTGCGCAACCGCGAAGGCGGCGGCCTGCTGGTGCAGCTGGCCCTGCCGCTGGCTTCCTGATTTTCTTTTTCATTGACCTGCCATGACCACTACCCTGCAGTACAGCGACGTCGAACAGGCCGCCGCGCGCCTCGCCGGCGCCGCCCACCGCACGCCTGTCCTCACCTCGACCACCTTCGACGCGCGCGCGAACGCGACCGTGTTCTTCAAGGCCGAGAACTACCAGCGCATGGGCGCCTTCAAGTTCCGCGGCGCCTACAATGCCATCGCCCGCTTCACCGACGCCCAGCGCGCGGCCGGCGTGCTCACCTTCTCGTCGGGTAACCACGCGCAGGCGATCGCCCTGTCGGCGCGCCTGGCCGGCATCCGCGCCACCATCATCATGCCCAAGGATGCGCCGGCGCTCAAAGTGCAGGCGACAAAAGAGTACGGCGGCGAAGTGATCTTCTACGACCGCTATACCGAGAACCGCGAAGAGATCGGCCGCCGCCTGGCCGAAGAACGCGGCATGACCCTGATTCCGCCCTACGACCATCCGGATGTGATCTGCGGCCAGGGCACGGCGGCGAAGGAACTGTTCGAAGAGGTCGGCCCGCTCGACGTGCTGCTGGTGCCGCTCGGCGGCGGCGGCCTGCTGGCCGGCAGCGCGCTGGCCGCGTCCGGCCTGGCGCCGGATTGCAAGGTGATCGGCGTCGAGCCGGAAGCCGGCAACGACGGCCAGCAATCGCTGCGCAAGGGAGAAATCGTGCACATCGGCGTGCCCGACACGATTGCCGACGGCGCCATGGTCACCCACGTCGGCGAACACAATTTCGAGGTCATTCGCCGCCGCGTCGACGACATCGTGACCGTCAGCGATGCGCAATTGGTCGAGACCATGAAGTTCTTTGCCGAGCGCATGAAGATGGTGGTCGAGCCGACCGGCTGCCTGGGCGCGGCGGCGGCCCTGCATGGCGCATACGCAGTGGCGGGCAAGCGCGTGGGCGTCTTGATCAGTGGCGGCAATGTCGACCTGTCGCGCTTTGCCCAGCTGGTGGGGGCCTGACAGCGGATATGGATGGCTTAGCTCAGGCGTGGTTTTTTTGACAATTTTCTACGCAGGGTGAATCACCTAACAGAGACAGGCGGCCTCGGCCGGGAGAATGGCTCCATCGAACAAGGAGCCAATCATGAAACACCTGGCCACGCTGAGCTTTACCCTTGCGGCCCTGGCGGCCGCCCCTGCCGCGCTGGCAGGATCCGAAATATTCAAATGCGTCGACGGCGCCGGCAACGTGACGCTGACCGACCAGGCCTGCGAAAGCGGCGCGCGCGCCACGCGCATGACCGCCGGCGCGCCGGCCCAGGACGCCGTCGTCACCATGGCTGCGGCCGAAACGATGGTGGCGCCCGCCTCCGCCGCTGAGCAGCCCCAGGCCATCCAACGCTTCGCCGCTCCGACGCGCATGCAGGGCCAGCACGACTGGCGTCCGCGCATGCCGCAGCGCGACCGGCCGCTGGCGCGCGACGTCGCCACCCTGAAGGCGGCGCGTGCGCAATTGCTGCTGCTCGATTCGGACCGGACGCAGCTGGTGACCAGCCGCTGATCCCCTTCAGCCCATGCGCATGAAACCGCGCAAATCCAGCGCCCCGCCCGCGCCCAGCGTCGGCAGCATGTCGAGCAATTCCTCGTCGGCGATGAAGCTGGCCGAGGATGGCGCGCCCAGCATGCGCTCCGGCGCCAGCGAACGCGACACCGCCCAGCCCTGCACGTAGTCGACGCCGATCTCGGCCAGGGTCTGCACCGTGGCCGCGTCCTCGGCCCATTCGGCGATCGTCTTCATGCCCAGGTTCACGGCCAGGTTGACGATGGCCTCGACAATCGCCACATTCGCCGGATGGGCGTTGATGTTGACGATGAAGTTGCCGTCGATTTTCAGCACGTCGGCCGGCAGTTCCTTCAGGTACGAGAACGAGGTATACCCGGCGCCGAAGTCGTCCAGCGCCACCTTCACCCCGAAGTTGCGTACCTGGTCGATGAAGCGGCGCGTATTGTCGAGGTCGTGCAGGGCCACGCTTTCGGTAATTTCCATGCACAGGCGGCTGGCCACGTGCACGTGGCGCGCCAGGATTTCCAGCGTGTCCTGCACGAAGCGCTCGTCGTTGAGCGAGGCGCCCGACAAGTTCATGCACACGAAACGGGTGTGCGGCAGCTTCTGCACGTTCTCGGCAATCCAGGCCAGCGTACTCGACAGCACCCAGCGGTCGATCACGCCCGCGCGGCCGCACTTCTCGGCCGCGCCGATCAGCGGGCCGGCCGGCAGCACGCTGCCGTCGGGTCCGCGCATGCGCAGCAGCACCTCGAAGTTCAGCGAATCGTGCGGCGTCTTCAGCGACATGATCGGCTGCATCTCGAGGAACAGGCCGTCGGTGGCGTTCGGCCCCTGCAGCCTGGCCACCAGGTTGAGTTCGGCTTCGCGCTCGTGGAAGGCGCGCGCATTGCGCTCGTACACCACCAGGCCGTCGCTCGATTCCTTGGCTTCGCGGCAGGCGCGGTCGGCGGTGGAAATCGCGTCCTTCATCGGCATGCCGTGCGATACCTCGATCAGGCCGACCGAACCGCGCACATGGAAAGCCTTGTCGCCGACGCGGTAAGGCGTGCTGCCAATGCGGTCGACGATGCCGCGGCAGATCAGCGACGCCAGCGGGATCGCCGTGTCCGGCATCACGATCACGAATTCGTCGCCGCCCACGCGGCCGATCTGCTGGCCGCCGGCCAGCATCATGGCCATGCGTTCGCACACCTGCTTGAGCACCTCGTCGCCGGCGGCGTGGCCGAACAAATCGTTGATCAGCTTGAAGCGGTCGAGGTCGATGTAGGCCACCGACAGCGGTTTACCCGCGGCCAGCGACACTGCGGCCTGCTCGAACGTTTTTTCGATACCGCGGCGGTTGAACACCTTGGTCAGCGGATCGTTGTTGGCCATGAAGCGCAATTGCTCGGTGGCCTTGGTCTTTTCGGTGATGTCTTCCAGCACGCCCTCGATGCGGCCGTGCGCCAGGGTCGCGCGCACCAGGAAGCGGCGCTCGCCGTCGCGGTTGGCGATTTCCATCTCGATGTTCGTCTGCAGGTGCACCTGCTCGCGCAGGTGGAACCAGGAATTGTCGTCGAAGAACTGCTGCCACAGCGTGCGCTTGCGGTCGGATTCGGATGCGGGCAGCGCGCAGTCGAGCATGCGGCACAGGGCCGGGTTGGCCGACAGGAAGGCGCCGTACAGATCGAGCGTGAACAGGCCGACCGGCATCGCCTCGTAGGCGTGCTCGAGTTCGGCCTGGACGGCGATGCGTTTTTGCGTTTCCAGGCGCATCTGCTCGGCCACCGCCAGCGCCGCCAGCAGGCTCGAGGCCAGGGCGGCGGTCACGCTGTTGACCACGCCCAGCATTTCGCGCAGGCCGATGGCGGCCGAGATCACTTCGGCCAGGGTCGACATGAAGGTGACGGCGAACGAGGCCGCGAACCACATCGCCACCCGCGCCTGGGCATTGCGCATGACGCCGAACAGGCCCAGGGTCATCAGGGCCAGCCCGGGCGCGACCAGCACCCACATCGCCGGCAGGTAGACCTTGAAAGGCAGCAGCAGCGCCATCGGCAGCAGGCACAGGCAGAGCCCCTGCGCCACCCGCAGCGGCGTGGCCAGGCGGCTGCGCGCCAGCTCTTCGCCGAACAGCTTGAAGTACAGGGCCATGGTGGCGATGCCGTACAGGGCCGTGGTGACGGCGCGGCTCGGCGCCAGCCAGGCTTGCGGCAATTCCTGGCCCAGCCACTGGATGTCCCAGCCGGCCGAGATCGCGCCCACGCGCAGGTTCAGGATCAGCCAGACCGCGAACTGCAGGTAGAGCAATTGACGGTTGATCAGGGCCGTGATCAGGATGAACAGACTGAGCACGATCATGCCGCCGTCGAGCAGGCCGGACTTGCGGTGGAACTGCTGGATCGACAGCGTCATTTCGCCGGCCGGCCATTGCACGGCGCTGACGCGGGCCGGGCCGGTAAAGCGGGCGCGGCAGACGACTTCGGCCGGCATGGCCTGGGGCTTGAGCACGAAGCCGGCCTTGGCCGGGCTGAGGGCGCCGCTGGAGGCTTCATGCGAGGCGAAGCCCAGGGCTTGCAGGGTGGCGCCATCCCAGCAGCGCAGGTCGATCGCGTGGCGCGACGGGAATTCGATGACTTGCGGACCTTCACCCTGGACATGCGGACGCAGGGCGAACCAGATCGGGGCTTCGGAAAGATGGGTATCGTAGCGGTCGACCGGGTGGCGGTGGGCCAGCGCTTGCAGGGCTGCCTCGGGCGTCACGCCGGGTGCCACGCCCTGCCCGGCGTCGGCGCCGCGCTCGGCCAGCACGCGCAGCGGCAGGACCACGTCGCCGCGGGCGACGTAATGGCTGTTCCAGGATGCCAGCGCCAGGATCGACACCAGGGCCACGCCGATCGGCACCAGGTAGACCGACAGCAGGTGCATCACCGCCGTCAACAGACGGTCGAGCTGTGCGGAAAACGAAGGTCGTGCGGACGTGGACGTCTGGGGCATAGGCTGGTCGAATCGGGCTGACAAACGCCAGCCTGCTGCCAGCGCGCTTCACCCCTTTAGGATACAGCCTGGCCTAGATGCCGTCATGCAATATTTGGTCAGGCAGCGGCCAGCTGGCCCAGCGGAGCCGAAATCGGCGTGTGCAGGACGGCAGGTGTCGCCTGCGCGCCACGCTGCGGCACGGCTTCGCTTGCCACGCCGACATCGATGTCCGGGTGGTGGGTATGGCGGAAGAACTTCAGCAGCGGGTGCTTGGCGGCCGTCCAGCGCGCTTCGCCGCTGGCGATCTCGAAGGCCATCACGCGGTGCGGCATGTTGCCGGCGTGGCGCAGCGGCACCATTTCGTTGTCGCCGAAGACATCGGTGAACATCAATTGTTCGTAGTGACGGTCGACCGGGGCACGGCCTGCGATCACGGCGTATTCGATGCCGGTCTTCTCGAAGTACTCGAAGAAGGCCTTCACCAGCGCCACCTTCACCATGTGGCCGATGCGGCCCTCGCCCACGCCGAGGCGCTCGACTTCGCCCAGGCTGCGCCCCTGCAGCCACTGCGGCAGCACCACCGACTCCTCGATGTGCAGCGGGTGGTGGATGTTGGTGCGGATGCGCGCGGTGCCGAGCGGCGTGCCGTCGAGCTTGGACTCGGCCAGCAGGACCACGGTGTCTTCTTCGTAGTCGCAGGCTTCGGGCAGCGCCAGCGTACGGGCGAATTCCGGCACGTGGCGCGCATAGGCGGCGTGGCGGATGGCAACGGCTTTCTTCAGGCTGTCCTCGTTCTCGACCCGGCGGATCGTGAACGGCAGGCGCTCGCTTGGCATTTCCGAGCGCGCAGGAGTTGCGGAGAACATTGCTGGGGTACGCATTTCCATGACAGGACATTCCTTGAAAGTGATGTTTGGCTGACTGCTTTGATGTTGACCATTATCAATCTTTCAAAAGAAACCGAAACGATGAGCAGAAGCGCTTTTTGCCTTCAATTCATCGTTCTTGGCATGGACGTGCTAACACTTACACAAATCCCTCGCTCAGCAATTCTACGCAGCGCCCGGTTACATGGAACGTGCCATGCCCGACACGCGGATCGAACTGCCCGGCGCGGCATCGATGGCGGCGCGCAGGCGCGAGCGCATGCCCATGTCTTCGCCCTGCACCACGTCGATCTGCCCGCCATGCGGCCAAGAGATGTCGCGCAGGTAGCCGGCCAGCGCCGCGGTGCCGGCGCCGGTGGCCGGGTCTTCGTACACGCCGCCGGCGGCGAAGGGATTGCGGGTGTGGAACAGCGTGTCGGTTTCGGCCCAGGCCAGCACCACGGTGACGATGCCGAGCTCGCGCATGAAGGCGCGGCCGGCGTCCAGGTCGTAGCGCATGGCCGCCAGCAGCGCGCGGCTGCGCAGGGCCAGCACCAGGTGGCCGGCGCCGCCATGGGCCAGGGCCGGCGGGATGCGCGGGTCGAGGTCTTGCCAGCTGTAGCCGAACAGGGCCAGGGCGCGCTCGACCACCTCCTGCGGCGCCGGGACGCTGCGCGTGGGCGGCGATTGCAGGGCGGCCGAGACCAGGGCCGGGCCGCCGTTCGCGCCCTGCTGGCCGCGTCGGCCTTCGACCGTGATGCGGGCGTCGTTCAGCGTGAGCGCAAAGACGCCGTCGCCATTCGCGGACGCCAGCGCGGCGCCGAGCGCAATCGTGGCATGGCCGCAGAACGGCACCTCGGCCTCGGGCGAGAAGTAGCGTACGCGGTAGCCGCCCTCCCCGGCGGCCCCGAGCGGCGCGGCGAAGGCCGTTTCGGAAAAGCCGATGGCGTGGGCGATGCGCTGCATCTCGGCCTCTGGCGGCAGCGCGGCGCCGATCCAGACGCCGGCCGGGTTGCCGCCCTCGAGACCATCGGAAAAGGCGGCGATGCGCTGGACCTGCGCGACATCGGCAGGCGCGCGGCTTGGGGTGGCGTGTTCGGAAAATTGCATGATTAACTGGTGTGGTTCGGTAAAGGTGCTGCTTTTATGCCAAGGTTCGTGGCTAGGGTTCAGGGGTAGTGCACCGGCTTGCCCAGCGTCTCGGGCAGCGGGATGAATTCGGTTTCGCCCGGCACCTGCGGAAAGGCGCCCTTGCGCCAGTCCTCGCGCGCCTGCTCGATGCGCTCGGCGGAGCTGGCAACAAAATTCCAGGACAAATAGCGCGGGCCATCCATCGGCTCGCCGCCGAGCAGCATGGCGCGCGTTGCGCCCGGCCCCGGAGCGCGCAGGATGACTTCGGTCTTCGGTTTCAGCACCACCAGCTGCCCGGCCTCGAACACGCCGTCGCGCCCGAGGTCGATGCTGCCCTCGACAATGTACAGGGCCTGCTCGTGGTACTCGGCCGGCATGGCGATGCGCGCTCCCGCCTGCAGGGTCAGGTCGACGTAGAACATGGCGGAGTGGGTCGGCACCGGCGCCTGCTTGCCCCAGTAGCTGCCGGCCACCACGCGCGCGCTGACGCCGCCGTCCTCGATGAAGGGCAGCTCGCCCTTGCCGATGTGGGCAAAGGCAGGGTCGCTCTCTTCCACCGCGCGCGGCAGGGCCACCCAGCATTGCAGGCCGAACAGGTCGGAGCCCGCCTGGCGCTTGTCGGCCGCGGTGCGTTCGGAGTGGACGATTCCGCGCCCGGCCGTCATCCAGTTGACCGCGCCGGGCTGGATCGCTTGCACGCTGCCCAGGCTGTCGCGGTGCAGGATCTCGCCGCTGAACAGGTAAGTCACGGTGGCCAGGCAGACGTGCGGGTGCGGACGCACGTCCAGGCCCTGGCCGGGCGTGAACACGTGCGGGCCCATCTGGTCGAGAAAGACGAAGGGGCCGACCATGCGGCGCTGGCGGCTGGGCAGCGCGCGGCGCACCTTGAAGCCGTCGCCGAGGTCGTGCGTGGGCGGGACGATGACGATGTCGATGTCGTGCATGCCGCTGTCGTGGTCGATGGTATCCAAGCTGCCTCCTGTGAATCGGTGAATGGCGCATGCCGCCATTGGCTGCGCCGGATGGCGGCGTATGCCTTGTCGACGTTCATGCGTTCGCGGCCGGTGGCCGCCTGCCCCACAGTCTACCTTCTTGTGCAAATGTTCACATCACCCTGGTGACGGATGAGCTGGACCTCGGTTATCATGTCGGCTCCCATTGGGGAGTAGCCTGCTTCCTCCCAGGAAGTTCCCGTATCAACATACTCGGCCAGCAATCACAGGAGGCCGTGGTACGGGCAGCCAAGCGCGCGCGTTCAGCATCTTCGTCGATGAACCGTGCCCTGTCGGTTGGCAAGACCTTTGGCAAGCCTGCGTGCGACATCGGGCCGCGCGGGCCTGCCTTTGCGTTCGCCCGACAGAAAGCTTTAAATGAATTTCGCCGCCA
>Ga0265780_10005681_pt1 | contig 15723 bp, 18 predicted proteins | sample P1T30metagenome_FD_192432 | JGI IMG/M metagenome (GOLD analysis project Ga0265780, IMG submission 192432) | Plant litter microbial communities from East Loma Ridge, Irvine, California - P1 T30 | ecosystem: Environmental > Terrestrial > Plant litter > Unclassified | place: USA: California... | reverse complement strand
TAGGCTCTCATCCCACTCCGTTCCTTCGTGGTAGTCATGGATAGTCTTCGCAACCCATGTTGTCGCATGTGTTGCGTCTGCGTCCTCTGGTGTAGGTATACCCCAGAGAGAGGTATCAATGACCTTAAGTGCGACTTTGTACGGACAGTCTTCCATAAGTTCCTCCGCAGTATACTTGGCCCATGGAGAAACAGCTTCTGCGCGTTCGCTTCTGGTGTGCTCTGACGAGTCGTTGAGCGGCTGCTCTTGAGCAGCAACGTCAATGTTGCTAGAGTTGCTCTCGTTGTCTGCCATCGTGCTGGCGTATAGTGACGCGTTGTCCGTCTTATCTAGCTGGTTGGTCGGCTCCAGCGCTTGTTGGTGTACGTGATAGGATCGTCCGGGGACGCTCATACGAAATCGCTACGCGTTGCTGACGCGCTGTAGTCGTTCCGAGACTTCTCGCGTCAGGATATCAACAGTATGTCGCTCTGCGCTGCTGACGCGCTGTAGTCGTCCCGAGATTTATCACGTCGGGGTGACAACAGTCTGTCTTTGTGCGTTGCTGACGCGCTCTGTGTCCGCGGATCGGCCTGAACCAGCAGCTTGAGAGAGAGGTTAAAAGCGCTTCGTATCTTTGCCTCGCTCTGTTCTTAGCGCATATGCGTCGTCCTAAGGTTCATAAAGAATGTCAGGATATCAGCAGTCTGCCTCTTCTACCTTGCTGTCTGTGATCGCCTCAAGCAATCACTGATCAGTGTTGGAAGGCTCACTAGTGAAAGGAAATAACGATAGCTACGAATGCATTCTGTACGATGTTGGTTGACTTGTTCTTGTTCTCGTGAGGGAGCTATGGAGGGGTATATGCTATGAAACGAGTAGGGCCGAAGTAGGATCGGATCGGCCCGTTGGGCAGCGTTGAACAGCTGACGTTCCTACCGATACTCACGATCCGACAAGCTCCTTCGTAGTTGAGCAGCTTCTCCTGAACTGGCGCTAGCTAAATTAGCGTAGACCCTCATATTCGACGCGGAAGGCACAAAGTACTCCACCGTATCCACCTCCTTACGATAACACAACGGTTCATCTACAGCGTCACTCGTCGCAGACACGAACTGATGCGGGTTCTGGTATGATGGAACATATACCCCAGCAAACGTCTTGCATGCATCAATCCTTCCTGCATCACAATCCTACTACGCCCTCCGCAAAAGACCTTCTTCTTCAAGCTCGTCTAGACCTCTTCGTCTCACCTTTGGTCCGCACGCTATGTAACCTCAAATATTCCACAGCGGTATTCGTCGGGAGCGACCTTCAGCTAGTCTCGCTAAATGGCGGGAGTCAGTGTATGTAGTCAGCAAATTACAGTGGTCCAACGCTAGGTTAAATCCTTCGCCGTCGAATCCTTGACCTAACAGTCGAATCCTTCGAACTTCGCTCCGAACCTCATGCACGAACTTTTACTCCACCATATCTACCTCTACTGATGCTCGACATTTCATCAACATGGATAATCTTCCCACTTAGCCATGCAGCCTTTTGACGACACTGTCGACGGCAAGACATATCCAGCCTTGATATCAAGCCTTGTCAGATGAATTCTTGATGGAATCAGCCTTATCAAACTGTGCCGCACGGCAATATAAACGAATAGGCACGCTGCACATTCGCCAAGGATAGTCAGCCTACTCGCAATAATTGATCCTACTGTACGAGCTTGGCCTGACCAATCGATCAAGTCAGCCTCGTGAACCGACAAGTTCGACAGGCCAATTCCGCAATGTCCACGGAAGAGCGAAATGCTTTAAAGCCTAGCTCTTAACTCTCCATTCAAGTCCTCCAACTTGACCAGCTCCTCTCGATCGTCACCAACCCGTTCAGCTTCCGACATACCATCAACATTCAACTTGACACCGAACATCTGTTCTCATCAATCTTCATCCGGTACGTAACATACCAAAGAGTCTTCCCTCAGCAGCTCCCACCCTTCTGAAGTACTGACCGAAACCCAGCCTCCAACCAACCATGAAGCTCCCCACCACCATTGTCTGCGCCCTCATGAGTGCCAGCGTCCTCGCCGCACCAGCTGCTGAGCCCGCTCCGAAGGCTGAAGCCGCACCCGTTCCCATCGCCGAAGCCGCACCCGCCGAGCTCGCGCCCCGATCCGGCGAGTATCTCGGCGGCATCAACGTGGACGCCGCCTGCCAGAAAGAGTACGGGTCCGACTTCTACGCATACTCCACGGGCAACAGTTGCAACGACTGGAAGTGCATTTGGATTGGGGATCCACTTGGCGGCAGATATGGAATGGATATGCCGGCGCAATGCGCGAGGCAGTATGGTGGTGGTGTGTATGCTTGGTGTACGAAGGGTGTTAACGACTGGGGGTGTTTTAGATCGTAGAGAGCGGGTAGTGATGAAAGGGTTTCGTGAGGGAGACGGAGGGGGGTGCTGGTTGGGTTGGGCGGCTGGCAGTGATGTTTGCAGAAGAACACTATTCTGTATTCTTGTGCAAGTAGTGTTCACGTGCTTTGATCGTCATTAGTCTCACCCTAATAGCTTCCCGCTGCTTCCAAGCTACCTTCGAGCAGAGCTCTGCATGTTGCGAAAGCGTCTCTCGTGTATGTCATGTCCGCATCCCCAACACCATACACAAGCCGACGTGGAGTGTTGCGCAAGTCGTCCGGGCAAATTGCTCACTCTGTATCGATGGACACTTGCGGAGCACGTGCCTATTCGGCAAAACCTCTGACTTCCCTGAATCCGTCTAGCTGCGCTGCCGCGCTTGCTATGCCCCTTGAAGAAGCCTCCCCTCCTTGGCGTGCTTACATTTCCATTTGATAGGTCGTTGATGTCCAGCATCTCCAGCTGTGTGATGAAATATTCCTGTCGCCGCATCATATCGCGTCCTCGCTTTAGTCAAATCATTTCTGCTACCTCGCAACGATTGTAATACTCCTCTGACATTTCCACGCAACACCGCCTTTACTTACCCCACGGGCGAGTCTCTGTCAACATGAATCCGAATCCGAACGCAGCGAGGGTTGTTCCTTTCTGGTTCAATCGACCGCCACTCGAATGGATCATTGCACCCGAAGGTCTCGACGAGCAGATTAAGTTGAACTTCTTCGATCTTGTGCTGAAGGCGCGCAGCAACGATCTCGAAACCTGGACTAAAAGCCCAGAATCTAGTCTGGCTCTGATCGTCCTACTGGAACAGTTCCCGCGCAACATATACCGCGGCTCACCAAACTTATGAACAATCTCGCCAGGCTTGATAGCTTGCAAGCCCATCCAATCTTTTTGCAATTGATCTAGCTAGCTAAAGGCTTAAAATTTTAAGCTTAAGTTAGCCTCTAATAGGCTAAAAGCTTCATAAGCTTAATAGGCTTAATAATTTTATAAGTAGGAGAGTTATAGAGTGTTGGGAATCGAGCCACCGTACGTAGCAGAGCAGATAGCCAAACACGTGATCACATGGCTTGTGCGCGAGCTCGCACAATCCGTGTGCGAGCTGCAGCCTTGCTCTTAGAATTAATCAATCACAAACCACCACCGTTGCAATGACTGTTACTTGATTTAACCTTACCTTTGCCGTATCAACACTAGTTAGTAGTTGAGCAAAACTACAGATTGGCAAGATATGCTGCGTGCAGAGAGGCGTCCTACTAAGGAATAGCCTCTAACAAAGAAGCGGCTTGCTAGCGCTACCTGACCTACTAAGGCCTAGGTAATACCTGTTATAATATAAGCTATAACACCCAAGACTTCGACAAACAAGTTACCGTCATTCAGGCTTCAGCGTTCTACATGCCGTTTATGCAGCAAGAACGCCTCATCTCAGAGCTTGCAGCGAAGGCGTTGTTTGAGGGATCAAAAGCGAGATGCAGCACAGAGGAAGAGCACAAGTGGGCTGACATTGGTGTCCCCGCCATGAAAAGGCACATTGCGCAATTGGCGAGATTTGGCAGATATCCAACGAGGAACAAGCTCCTCGGAAGAGTGAACATGGAAGAGGAGGAAGCGTTTCTGAAAAGTTATGTGCCAGCATTGCAAGGTGGCCTCGATTCCGTTGGCGAGAAGTAAGCATGTCAAGGGCGTTTTCATGCTTGTAAATTTCTCGCATTGATTGGCTCATGGACTTTGTCGCTAAATTCGTCTATCTTATATGCTTACTACTACTTTAAGCATGTGAGTTTGGCCAAGCGTATGCTTAAACTCGGTCCACGTTGTTTCTCATCTCATGTTTTCCGGTGCACAACACAAGAACGTGAGTGCCGACAAAGTGGCCTATTCCGCTCTCCTTCACTCGCCTGTTCTCCTAAACTATACTCTAGTAATGCAGTCCATGGGTGCATGGCGGATCGCTGCATACGCACTCATCGTGTATTGCGCCACGCTCGTCTTCTACCGCCTGTTTTTCCACCCACTTGCAAAATTTCCGGGCCCAAAAGTAGCAGCAATTTCGCGATGGTACGAGGCATACTATGACGTTGTTCTGGGTGGGAAGTATACGAAGAAGATCGCTGAGCTGCACGAGATATACGGTAAGTAATCTTACACTTATCTTTGCGAGCGAGCTTGATACGGTCATCAGGTCCCATCATTCGCATTAGCCCATACGAGCTGCACACCATCGATCCAGCATTTTATCCCAAACTTTACCGCACTGACGGAAAGTGGCACAAGTACGCCTGGGCCACCGATGCCTTTGGCGCTCCCAACTCTACTCTGTTCAGCTCAAATCACGACATTCACAAAGCCTACCGCCGCGCCATAGCGCCCTACTTCTCAAGACCTAATATCAGCGCTCGACAAACACAAATCTCAAGAAACATCGACAAGCTATGCAAGCGCATATCGTCGTACTCTGGCTCAACGGTGAATCTCGGCGCAGCACTCAGCGCCTTCACGCGGGATATTGCCAACGAATTCGTCATCGGGCATTCGTACCATGAATTGGACTTGGAGGACTTCGGCATCGCTATGTCGATTGTAAGCCAAGGATCTGGCGTGTTCTGGCGCATGACCAAGCACGTGCGATGGTTCGGGCCTGCAATTCGGGCGATCCCGATTCCATGGGTGATGAAAGTGGCTGATGAGGGGACTGCGTCTTTTCTGAAGATGCTACAGGTATTTCAGTGCAAGGAGTGGAGTGAACTTCGAAGCGCTGATGTGTGAATAGCAAACTGAAAAAGATACTGAAGACGTGCTTGCGGCGTTCAAAGCATCAGACGTCAAAGCGACGCCGACGATGGTGCATGCAATCGTGCAATCGGATCTGCCACCCGAAGAAAAGACGCTGCGACATGTATCTGAAGACGTAGCGACTGTCACCGGTGCGGGATTCGAAATGACAGCGAGTGCAGTGCGCTTGATCCTGTTTCATGTTTTCAGTAATACTGAGATTTTGGGACGACTGCGAGCAGAGCTTGAAAGCGTAGCAGCGGCGCCTACTGTAACCATTTTGTTGAAGACCCTCGAGAAGTTACCGTACCTTACGGCTGTTATCAATGAAGGGCTACGGCTGAGCCCTGCAATAGCGACGCGGGCTACACGCGTTCATGACCAGGATCTGTTGTATGGGAAACGGCGCATCCCGGCAGGAACTCCAGTGGGCATGACTACCTATCTGATGCACACGGACGAGACGCTGTATCCAGAGCCTCTACAGTTCATGCCTGATCGCTGGCTGGGCGACAATGCTGGGGCTTCGGCTGCAGCGACGTTTGCGCCCTTCGGCAGGGGAACGAGGATGTGCTTGGGCATGCAGTGAGATTTCAATTTCTGGATGACAGTATGATAGCTAACGCATCTTCAGCTTGGCGTGGACGGAGCTGTACATGTTGCTTAGTACGTTAGTGCAGAGATTTGACTTTGAGATCAAGGACGCGGTCGCAGAGGACTTCGAATTCCAGACGGACAATTTTGCGATTGGGACTAAGGCTGGGTGTAATCTTGTGGTGCACGTGAGCCACAAGGCTGATTACAAAATTTGAAGACGCTCTATTATTTCGTTTGTACTATCTGAGACTCGTGGGTCTGAGATCAGAGAGATGGTGCCATTATGTCATATCACGCCCGCTCAGGTTCTAGCCCTGCATCTCGATACCACCAGATGCATGAATCACCTCTCCAGTGCAGTAGGAACCTAGCGGAGACGCAAGATGTACATAGCACGTGGCCATCTCTGCGGGCATACCCGGCCTGTTCAGCGGACAAGCACCAACGCCAAGCGAGTTCATCGACTCCGCTGGGTTGTTCTTCGTCGCAGGCTGAAGCGGCGTCCAGATGATACCGGGCGCTACAGCGTTGACGCGGATTCCTTTGGGAGCCAGCTGCTGCGCCAGACCACGAGTGAAGGTTACAATGGCGCCCTTGGTTGATGCGTAGTCTAGAAGTGTAGGGTTGCTCATGTAGGATGCGACTGATGCGCTGTTGACAATGCAGTCGCCCCGTTTCATGTGCTTTAGTGCGTACTTAGACATGGCGAACATGGAGATGATGTTGGTTTTGAATGTCTTCTCCGTAACGTCGAGATCGATCTCGGTGATGTCGGTGCACATTTCTTGCATAGCAGCTGATTATTTTATTAGTACACATATTGTTTCGAATATCCCAGGTAGCTCAGCTTACCGTTGTTGACAAGCACATTCAGTTTTCCAAATGCCTTCAAGTGCCCCTCAACAGCCCTCTCGCAGTTCTCACGCTCCCGCAGGTTGAGCTGCATCAAGTTTGCCTTCCTGCCCGCCTCTTCAATCTTCTTCTTCACATACTGCGCATCCTCCTCCTCTTCAGGTAGATACACAATGCTCACGTCAGCACCTTCTCTTGCGAACATGATAGCGACTGCTCGTCCGATACCCGAGTCGCCACCCGTAATTAGTGCGGCTTTGCCTTGCAAGAGGCCCCGACCCTCATACTCCTTGAGGTAAGGCTTCTCGTTGTCATCCCAGAACTCGAGGCGCGTCCATTCCGCTTTTTGCTTCGTGGCCGCATCGGTACCTGGGCCGCCTGACTGGTCCTGGGCCTCGATGGACGTGGCCGGGTATGCAGTGACGGGTGCTTCTTGGCCACTCATTTTGATCGTGGGAGGCTGGAATATGGATGAGGAGTTGCGATGAGGGCAGGTAGATCTTTTCAAGACAAAATTGAATATTCTGCGATATAAGAAAGCGTTGGGTGGTGGCAGGTCAAGATAGTGGGATGCAATTTAGCATGAGGTCATTGAGTCGTCATGGTCAAAATATATTGGGCAGCGTCGCAAAAGGTCGCTCTTTGGATCGATGTAGACATCATGGCCGCAATGTTCAGACTTGATGTTGGAGGGCACAAGCTGCCAAATATGCTCCAAGTTGTGGCATATGCAAGGGCTGCAGGCGCGGCAGCACAGGATCAGGGTAGTGCACTACGGTATACGAGGAAAGAGTGCGGCTAACGAACAATGATCATGCAGTACCAGTGGCCAATGCATGCCTCTCCTTGTTTGTATTCAGCCGTGGAAATGACTGTATAACGCCCGAAGGTCCTGCTGACATCAGGGAGCAGTAATTACCGAACACTTATTTGCGGACGATGCCTCACGTGGAATCCTTCATTTCAACTTCTGCAGTGTGCGCCGTGAACTCGCGCGAGTCTCTTGCATCATTAGGAAGTTTCCCTTCCAAACTGGGTCTGGCGGCCAGCTGTTCTGCTGCACCTGGTGCAAAGTCGCGGTATTCGGAGCTCGTACCCAGTCTAAAGCCAAGGTAGACAGTCAGCAGAAACGTGACACACAGCATGGCGAACACAGTCCACTGAGAATGTGTCAGTCTATGCGGCGATAAGGTGGAATGATGACGACTTACATTCCCCATAGGATAATTGGGGCCATCTGTGCTTGGGAACAAGAACGGCGCGCTAATGCCTCCGCAGTTTGATATCGCAATCGTTACCCCAGTAGCTAATGCCGTTGCAGTCGAGCCGGAAACGGTAGCTGTCCGATGTGCCAGGAAAGGCATCACCGCCGAGTTGGTGCAAGCGATGAGGAAGACGGCAACGTAGCGCCCGATCCAGTTCGTGACCACAGCCAGAAGCAGGTAGCCGGTACCGACTAAGACCAGCCCGGCGAGGGCATGTCGTATGCGCTCTCTCGAGTAGTCGGAATGTAAACAGTTGCCGAGGATGATGAGAAGACCAAAAACATTGGGTGGTACGGTGAGCAACTGCGCAACGTAGCCTTTGAAGCCAAGGTTTGCCACAATAGTGGGCGAGAAATAGCTGAAGCTGTTCAGACTGTTCACCATGAAGAAGTAGCTGACGGCGTACACCCAGAACAACGGATCGAGAAGCGTCTGCTTGGCAATCTTTGCGTTGAAGGTTTTGTCTTCCTTGTTCGGCGCAAATGGTCCCATGCGAGCAATTGCGAATGCGCGTTCTTCTTCGGTGAAGAACTTTGCATCTTGAGGGTAGTTGGGCATGAAGAACCAAACGACGATACCGAACAGCACGGCCGGAAGCCCAGTAAGGATAAAGAGCCATTGCCATCCCGCTAGGTTTCCCTTGCCGTTGAGAAAGGAGATGCCTGACGCGAGAAGTCCGCTGAACGCTCCAGCAACGGCGACAGAGCCAGCAAAGATGGCTAGACGTGTCGCGCGCTCGGACGGCTTGTACCAATAACACAAGTACATCACAACGCCGGGAAAAAATCCTAGATGATGTCAGCAAGTGGTTGATACATTGTATTCCTGCCACAACGTACCAGCTTCAGCAATACCGAGAAAGAAGCGGACTGCCAGCAAACCACTATAGCTTGAGACAGCTGCAGTGCACATGGTGATAACACCCCAGCTAATCATAATGCGACCAATCCAGACTGACGGCGAGAAGAACTTCATCGCGAAGTTGCTCGGTGCCTCGAAAACAACATAGGGAACGAAGAACACGGCCACGGCAATGTTATAGCGATTGCCCGTCAAACCAAGCTCGACGACGATGTTATCTTTGGGACTGTCGTTGTTGAGCGTACGCGCATTCCCAAGGTTGACCTGTTGTCGTTAGCATGGTCAATGGTAGCTTGGTTGATGTGCTCTCCTTACACGGTCGAGGAAGTTGATGAGATAGGATATGCAGATGAAAGGCAGAATCCAGGTATCGATCTTGCGAACAATTCGACGTTCCATTGCTTTGTCGTTCAAATCTGGTATGTACGTTGACCCGACAGCGATGTCGTGTTCAACGTTACCATGCTCGGACGGCTTCTCTTTGATGGTCGTCATGTTGTGCGGAAGTGCTTGGCTGGGAAGACGATTATGCAGCAACGCGAATTACAACTCCTGCAGCCCGACCAGCAGTCGATAACTCGACGGCCGTCGCTCTTTTCAATGCTTTGAATCATTGCGGAGATCGCTTTACCGCCGAATCGTTGAACAAGGCACAGATTTGTCGATATCTTGGGTTGAGATAACATAGATAAAGCGTCTGGTACGGCCTGTCGGTATGAAAGGCATGGCATCGCTAATTTTGACACCTGATAGCGTCGTTTTGGGGCGGAGATGGCCGTCTTGGAACGCGTGCGCGGAGGCACTCGAGCCAATCGATCGTTCTTATGGCGCCGAGAGTGCAATCGGTGCGATTTCGGACCAGGGATGTCCCACGGCTGTAATCGGAAGTATTCAGTCCAACGTTGCATGTTTCTCCGCCACGCGCCGATACGGTGCCGTGAAGGAGGAAGTGACGCGACGCGATGTGCGGAGGTTCCAGATGCCTCTCGCGAACGCGGGGCTGACGCTAGGCAAGCCGGAAGCCGCCACAAATGCTGACTGAGGTTGCATCGAGGGCCTTAATCCGTATCCGCACTCTCGTGGTGCAGAAGAGTTGGAAGATACCTAAACCCAAAAAAATCGAACGCGAGTTGACAATGTTTGACAGGTTCTAACTACTTTAAAGGCATACATGCCGCACTAGGAGCTACACCTCTTTTACAATATCTGGAGATGATCGCAGGCTTTATTACATTGGCTTGAGTATTCGGACACAGGCCAATTACTCAAGTCTTTCAATCACGAGGTTGCGTGCACCGCAAGAGCCGCATACCTTTGGCCTGCAGTAAGAACTCAGCCCTTGGGATTGTACTCGATTTGTGACCTTCCACCGACCAAAACTTTGCTCTGGATCCAGCAGTGTGTCCAATCGCACGTTCGGAGTCGCGTTCACCAAAGGAATGCTGTTAAATGCAATTGCTCAGCTTCAGATCTTCGCCGAAGCTTACTCCCGTCTTTCGCTTCCGTCTTGGTATACCTCGCACTACACGGCTGTTGTGACGAGGATGGACACGTAGTCCGCGCACGGATGTAGCCCTGGAAGTGGTCAGACTGACTGCTCCCGTGGTGTCATTAATCGAACCAGTCGACGAATATGAGTCTGAATATCATCAAAGTGTCTCGATGCCATTTGCTCGAGTGCTTGCTAAGCTCTAAAGCTAGCATGCACAAAATGAGGTAATCGTTCTCTGATGCACAGCGTGGAAATTCAACTTGAGTGGTTTCTGGTTGATGCAGGCATGTAAGAGCTTCGGCTGCGCCCTTCCCACATAGAAGAGCTTTGGTACAAACTCACTGAGATGAGGCCCATCAGGAACGATGGTGAGAGAATAGCCAACTCACGCACAAAGCCGAACCGAATTGCAAATCAAAGCTGGATCGACACGAAGTGTTGATTGAAAGATGATATTGATAATGGGTACAGTGCTGTGCTGACCGACTTCCCCTCGCTGTCGTCTTGGTTTCCAGATGGGCCGACTTCGATCTGGTCGTTTACATGACAGTGCACCAGCAGGACTCGTCGCAACCACAGCAGTCGCAGCTCTCGCCGCAAGACACGGGCTTGGGCTTGATGATGGTAGTGATAGAGGAAGCGGCACTAGCAGGCATTTTGATGGTAAAGGTTCGGGTTGTCCTGCAAGATCATCAGCATTTGCTTTTTGGACAGCTGGTGAAATCCGGACTTACTTCTGGTTTGTGGTAGAGAAATGAAGTATCAGTTTTCGGCTTTCTTAGTCCACGGAGTTGGAAATTCAGTGATCGAAGTTGGAGCAAGTGTTTGCTGATTGAGACCGCGCGGGACATTCAGCTTTATATCTCGCGAAATCCGGACGCAAGCAACTCGGAGCTCGAAGTTCAACCGGGCATGGTTCTGATTGTAAGGCCAACGTTACAAGTATATCTGTCAGCCCTTGTCATCTGTGCCTGTGCTCAAAGTTGTCCGACCCTAGACGATGCACTTCATGGTGGTCCACGAGCTGTTCCGTTGGCCTCAAATTGCCCACGCACCGCCTCAAACACTCGTGTTTGTTTAAATGACGTACCCACCCTTGGAAGAAGCGAGGAGCAGAGTGACGCCGTGGCTCAGCTCGTCAATACCACTTCCATAACCCGTCTGATTCGCTGCGTGGGAAGCCACTATGCATCCAGCCACGTCGGCCGCGCATGCTTACAAGGGCAAGCTTGCGTGGCTAAGCATAAACAAGCTTCGAGACGCTGGTAAATGCCTCACGATCGCAGGCCACAAGCTTTGCCAAGCTGTCTGACTGGTGCTTGGCGGTGAATGAGTTATGCCGAACCCGTGTGCTAATATGAGTTGTGGCACATGATGGTAAACGATGATGTCGTCGTGCAGAAGCTGCGTAAGCTATCGACATGCTGGGCAACCAGTTAGCAAGACTGACACAAGACGCGAATGCGGGATTACAGCGGGACGCCGACGCAGCTGTCTTCATTTGGAAAAAACATGTCGTAGGTATTGAGGGAAGCCCTGATTGGATTGTGAAGACGCGACGGGATGGCAGGCGCGGGGCAAATTCGGATCCCAGCCACCTGCCGCGTCTCCCATCGCAAGGTTCACGCCTGGACACAAACACCATCTCATCAACAACAACAGCAGTGCCGGTACTACGTTGCAAACCTGTAACCATCATAGCCTTTTTACTAACATCCTTCAGATTTGCTCCACCAGGCTATGCAACCACATACTACAGCATTTTCATCTCTCATGCCTTGCGAGGTAGATGCTCAACCAACTTTGATCACAGTGTCTGCCGACTTGAGACCACACCATGCGACACTCTGTTGCCAAAGTCTCTTCTGCATTGACTCATCCAGGCTATCCGGGGAGCTGTTCACCTTCACGCCGCTCTCCAAGTATCCCTCTAGTCCAGCGAATTCATCAGCGATAGCAACATCGACAACTGGTTTCGCTCCTTGCTCAACTGTTATAAGGCGAAGTCCGAAAAGCCTGAGCAATGGGGCCAACCACGCTGCGACCGTAAACATCATTCGTACCGATACCGGAATGTGATCTCGAGAGAACGTCGTCGAGTTGATCACTAAAGGTAGATGCACGAAGTCAGCGCTTGTCTCACATCAGACACATTTCGTACGGAGAGATTACGTACTATTTCCTGGATCGATGGTCACCGCACGGATGAACTTTGTGTCTTTGTTCTGTGCTATTATCAGCATAGAGTCGAGTGCAGTTGTATGTGCATCAAGTATACCTCTGCAAGCCTTCGATTGAGCTCATAAGCTACCATCGTAACCACCAATTTGCTCAGGCCGTATCTCCGGAACCCTTCACCCAACTCCTTGCCAGCTGAGTCTTGTGGTGGATGCACCAGACTTTCCAAATCTTCTGGTAGCTTTGTTGGAAAACCTTTCGACAGTCCCGCTCTCTCCGGCCAATGAGCCTCGCTGCCGAAGAAGACAATGCGCCCACGCTGTGCATTCATCACTTCCAGTAGTCGCAATACCATCTCGAATTGCGCGAGGTGGTTGATTGCCATACTTGATTCAAAGCTCTCCTCGGTAAACGCTGGTCCGCCAGAGAGCTTCCAGACCATCGCTTGACACATGATGGCATCGATCTTTGGCACCTTTGCTTCCATGATCTCTGACTGAAGATTGGCACTGAAAGCTCGCACTTCTTTTAAAGAGCCAAGATCGAGCTTGCGTACCGATACGATCGCGTCCGGGTACCCAGAAACGACTTTTCGTAGGGCGACAGTATTGATGTCTTTTTCCGAATCATCTCGAACGGTAAGTATTAACGTGAGTGACGTGTACGTGCTCAGCAGATACTTGACCACATTAATACCAAGGGAGCCGTTGGCGCCGGTCAAGAGCAGAGTTCCAGCCATGATGATGAGGCGGAGGTTTGGGTATGGACGTAGAAGAGTCGAAGAAAGTCGTACAACGAGCGGGATTTTGCGGACGAGTTCTGGTCTTAAAGGAGCTCATGGTAGATAGGTAGACTGCCAACTTCTTCCGGTCGCCGGGTCGTGGGATCGAAGGATTCTGCTTTGCGGACATTTATCAGTGTTGGTTGCAAGACACGTCCTGCTTCGAATAATGTCTGCAAGGATCAGAAGAGGAAATCCGGTTCTGTCTGATCGTCGACCATGCCTGTTGCAGAATACTAGGTAAACGGTGCGACATGGTTACGCCGTCGGATGCATGTTGCCGGATCATATAATCTTTCTAATCAATTCCAAACGGAAATCTTTGCTCCACAGACCATGTATTGACGCGCTTCCCTGCAGCGACACACATTGGCTACTACGATGCGCGCTCTCCTAATCAAAAAATTTACGCCTGGAAGAATCTGCAAGCTCAGGCAGATCGTCAATAGCAGGCAGCTCAAGACCGCTCGTTGCTGACTTTCGGATCGCACTTGACCGCTCGACGCCTCTCTTCCTTTCCCTGGATCTACGCATCGCATTCAGAATGCAGCCGCACAGTACAGCGATGCCAATCAATCCGCCTAGTACACCTCCGAGAGTGACGCCTAAAAGTCCTTCGGAAGTTTCCGCCGAAGACGAGTCGCGCGTAGCACCGATCACGGTCGTCGTGGTCAAGCTTGGCTGAGAAACACTTGGGATGACCAAATCACTCGATTGAATCGACACAAACACCTGAGACAAAGAAGTTTCCGCATCAAGCGTTGCCTCGATAGTATCCCCAGGAGAGATTCGCGGTGTCGACGACAAAGCAGCTGGTATCAAGACAATAGACGAGGCTGACGTCCGGGATTGTGACGAAGAACCATCAGAAAAAGACATCCGATTGAACATGACGATAAATCCATTGCTGAAAGTCGACTACGCTTCGTAGCGAATGCATTAGGTGTCTTCAGTATGAGCACGCATTCTCATGATTAAAGAACGATTTTTTCGAACCACATCTTCCAGGACGTCGACCAGCCATCGAAAATTGCCCGCATGCCAGGAGTTCAGGTTGGCTGGGGTAGAATTCATGTGCCTATCCCCAGCGTCAGTATCATCACTAACCCAGTTTGAGCGGCTATTGAGGAGCCTGCAATCACTGTGAATGAGTCAATGACCTCAAGTTTCTGATAATCCTGTTTTGGTTTTTTATCTGTCTGCCAACGCACTTTCAATAATCATTACTCTCTTCGTTCGAACTTTACTCTCTGTCTATGGCAGGTCACGTAGCTTGTTCTACCACTCAAGAAGTCTCTTGTCTCGTTGAAAAGCACACAATCTCAAAGACTTGTTTCACTTCCGCGCGACACCTTCCAATCTTGAATATCATGTGGCCACCCTTCAAAGTCTACGCGATCATCGGTCAACGAGTCCAGCAAAGTTCGGAGCTCCAAACGCTCCGTCCATTGCTCCGTAATAATGTCCTTGTCCATCAACGTCACCTTTTCCTCAGGCCTTCCGTACGCATAGGCGCCGACTCTTGCAACGCTGTGGTTTAACACAGTTGCTTCGGGCTCACCCGGCCTTGGTAGAAGTTTCTGATGACGGCTAGGCTTTAAGCCTCGCAGTTGATACCCTTCGCCGCGGATGCGCAAAGTGAATTCACCAGCGAGTTGATCTGGGGGTGACTGCAAGTGGAACATCGGATGGGTAGCAGCGTCGAAGGTTTCCCAGAAGCCTGACCGGTACACGTCCCTATGAAGTATGGGGTTCGGGCTAGCGAGCTGGGTACCGATCTGGATGGTCTTCAAACGTGGTGCTTTTGACACGAGGAGCTCGACGAAGCTACCCACGACAGTCCAGAATGGATGCTCAGGCCAGTTGTTGAGAACGAGGATGTGCACATCGCGTACCTGAGAGATGGCAAGTCTGGCAAGACCCGGATCGATGACTCGTTTTACCAGAGCGAAGCGCTTTGGGAGTGGCTTGGTGGCAATAGTGGCTAAGAAGCGACGGGTGTTGAGACTTTCTTGGTACTCCGCATGAAGCTGTCTGTTGATGAGTAGGGCGTTGGTGCAAGGTGCGTTTTCGATACTCATGTCAACTATGTCGAGGTCCTCGGTACGGAAGTTGCTCTGCCACGGCCAGAGGTAGCGAATGTCGTGCCGTAGGTAGCCATAGACGATGTCGCGGATCTCTCGCGGAAGGAATAGCAGTGTAGGTGTTGACATGTTTCAGGCTGACTTGGTTCTCTCTTCTCGTTCATACGGGAAACGAGTGATCATAGCGTGATCATTTGCGATAGTCGCTGATGGAAACGGCTGCCTGGAGGCGTTTAAAGATGACGTCATTAGAGCACGGTCTCAAAGTCGGTCGCATCCGAACTCTCCCATGTGTCCTTTCTCGGCGGAATCCATGGCAGGCCCCAGCCTCAATGCCAGAGAACGATTTCATTTATTGCCCTTCTACGGACCTAATCCTCACTAGAGTCGCCAACTTCGAGGTTCAGGAATTCGTCTCTTCGCCCTTCACGTGATACGAATACGAGG
>Ga0265780_10005679_pt1 | contig 15726 bp, 14 predicted proteins | sample P1T30metagenome_FD_192432 | JGI IMG/M metagenome (GOLD analysis project Ga0265780, IMG submission 192432) | Plant litter microbial communities from East Loma Ridge, Irvine, California - P1 T30 | ecosystem: Environmental > Terrestrial > Plant litter > Unclassified | place: USA: California... | reverse complement strand
CGATCGCCTTGTTGAGCGCGACATCCTCGTCGCAGATCGCATCCGCGCGGGCGAAGGCGGCGGCGGCGCGCGCCGTTTCGGGGAGCGGGCGGACGGCCGCCGCGACCTGCTCCAGCGCCCAGCGCAGGTTGACGGCGGTCGGGCGCGCTTCCGCCAGCAGCGTGAAGGCGGCGTCGAGGCCGGCATCGGACGGATCTTCGGCGAGCGCCATCGCCAGCCCGTACGCGGCGGTCGCACCGATCAGCGGGGCGCCGCGCGTCCACATCTCGCGGATCGCGACTTCGGCCTCGTGCGCAGAGCGCAGGTCGACCCAGACGACCTCCCATGGCAGCTGCCGCTGGTCGAGGATGCGCGCGCCCTTGCCATCGGCGGTGCGGGTAATCGAGCGCTGGTGCGTGTCTTCGAGGATCATGTCGTGTCCTTACCCTTCCTACTTCGCCGGGAACGGTAAGATGGTGGTGAAGTCGGCAATGTCGCCGCCGCTGGCGCGGTCGATCAGCAGCGCGTCCATGCCGGCGGCGCGCGCGGCCGCGATCTCTTCTGCGATGTCGGACAGGAACAGCACCTCGCTCGGCGCTATGCCGATCGCGGCGGCGATCTTCGCGTAAGACGCGGCCTCGCGCTTCGGCCCGGTCATCGTATCGAAATAGCCTGAGAACAGCGGGGTGAGATCACCCGCGTCGCTGTGCGCGAACAGCAGCTTTTGCGCCGCGACCGAGCCTGACGAGAACACGTATAGCGCCACGCCCGCCGCGTGGCAGCGCCGCAAGCCCGCCACCGCATCGGCATAGACATGGCCGGTGAAGGCGCCGCTCGCGTACCCATCCGCCCAGATCATGCCTTGCAGCGTCTTGAGCGGAGTCGCCTTGCGATCCTCGTCGATCCAGCGCAGCAGCGTCGCGATTGGATCGCCCGGCTCGGTCGCCGCGACCTCGGCGAGGATCGGCGCAACTTCCGCGTGGTGCGCGGCGACATAGCCGCGCAGGTGCGCGCGCGCATAAGGAAACAACACGTCCGCGACGAACGACAGGCTGGTCGTGGTCCCCTCGATATCGGTGAGGATCGCCTTCACGCGCGCGCCGTCTCGTGCCGCGGAAAGCGATCGGCGATGGCGTCGCCGGTGAAGCGCGCGATCCAGCCGTCGGAATTGCGGAACAGCCGGATCGCGGTGAAGCGCGGGCTCGCCCCCATGTCGAACCAATGCGGCATTCCGGCCGGCACCGAGATCAGGTCGCCTTGCGTGCACAGCATGTTGAACACGCGGCCTTGCGCGTGGAGCGTGAACAGCCCTTCACCCTCCACGAAGAAGCGCACCTCGTCCTCGCCGTGAGTGTGTTCGGACAGAAACTTGCCACGCAGCGTCGCGCGCTCGGGATGGTCGGGCGCCATCGCCACCGTATCGACCGAGAGATAGCCGCCCTCCGCCTGGAGCCGCGCGATCTCGGGCGCATAGGCGTCAAGGATCGCGGTGTCGCCGATCTCGCGCGTCGGCCAGAACTCGAACCGCACCCCGACGCGGGCAAGTTCGGTGGCGATCTGCGCGCCGTCGGTGCTGTCGAGCAGCGGCGTCGTGCCGTCGGCCTCGTCGAACACCTGCAATCGGCTCATGCCCTGAAACTCCGCTCGGCGAACTCGGTGGCGACCATGAATTCGATGGCCTCGATCACGCGCTCCGCCTCCGCCATGTCCGCGCCCCAGCCGTAGAGGCCGTGGCTGCGGATAAGATAAGCCGGCGGCGCGCCCGGCGCCAGTAGGGCGGGGGTGACGGCGGCATCGATCACCGTCATGTCCTGGCTGTTGTCGACGATCGGTAGCGTGACCGTCATGTCGTGCGTGGCGTTGCCGGGCAGCGCCTTGAGCATTTCATGCCCGGTAAAGGCGAACCCGTTTCCCACCACAGCGCGGCTCAGGCCGACGCTGTTGGCGGAGTGGCTGTGCAGCACCACGCCCGCACCTGGGAATAGCCGGTAGATGGCGAGGTGCAAAGCCGTTTCCGCGGAGGGCTTCTTGCCGTCGAGCGATCCGCCGTCGGCCGAGACGCGCATCACGTCATCCTCGCTCAGCCGCCCCTTGTGGCGGCCCGACACCGTCACCGCGAAGCTGCCGTCGTCGAGGCGTGCGGAATAATTGCCCGAGGTCGCCGGCGCCCAGCCCTTGCCGTCCAGCCAGCGCCCGGCCGCCACGATCTTCGCCCGCGCCTCGGGCAAGGAGATGGCGGTCATACGGCGCTTCCACGGGGTAACGTTGGAGCGGGTAACGGGAATCGAACCCGTGTATTCAGCTTGGAAGGCTGCTGTACTACCATTGTACTATACCCGCTTGTGAGGTGCGGGATACCGGCAAGGCGGCGGTGGCGCAATATGTCTTGGCGCCGCCGCGTCACTGATAATGCGTGGTGTTGCCGAAGCCGGTGTTGAGCTTTGCCATTTTCGCTAGCTTGCGGATGTAGCTGCGGACGTGCCGGTCAAAACGCGTGTCGTTGTAGACGCCGCGCCAGATATATTCGTCACGCTCGATCAGCGTGCGCAGCGCATCGGCGAGCATGGCCTGCGTGTCGGCCTTGGTCTTCATCAGCGTGCATACCATTTCTTCGGCGGCGGCCTTGTCGCAATCGTCCTGAAGTTCGTAGCCGCCGCGCTCGGCGCGGACCTGATCGGTGCGAGCGGCAGCGATCCGGCTTTCCAGCCAGGTGCGGACGCTCGCACCGTTCCAGTCTGTCGCGGGTTCGGTCATGATCGTTCCAATGCGCGGTTCGTTTCGGGCTTCATGGCGGCTTGCGATGCAGACCTCAATCGCCGCTTTACGGCTCGCTAACCACTTTTCCGCTAAGGCATACAGTATGTTCCATGACACCGCCCTTGCGCGCGCGGCGCGTGCCGCCGATCCCCGGCCGCGATCCGCCGTCAGCACCGGCTGCGGCCTCGCCGGACTGGCCGGGCTGCTGGCGTGGGTGGCGATCGCGCGGGCCTACAGGCTCGACGGGCCGTATTCCGCGCTGGTCAACGTCGCCGCGTGCGGGCTGCCGATGGTGTTGTGGTCGGTGCTGATCGACCGGGTACACCGGAACCCCTCGACCGGGATCGACTGGTCGGCGGCGCGCCCGCTGCGTGAAACCTACGAGATCAGCCTTACCAAGCTGGCCGGGCTGTGGCTCACCTGGGCGGCGATCGGCGTGGTCTATGGGCTCGAGCGGTTCTACTGGGACGGCAATTATGTGTTCGCGATGTGGTGCCTCGGCAGCGCCGCGCCGGTACTGTTCGCGGCTTCGATCCCGTACATGCTGTGGATCGACCGTCGCCTCGCTGAGCCGAAGGACGGGGCGTGGGCGCTGGGCGCCTGGCTGATGGGGCTGGACGAGACTGTGGAACGCGAGGCGATCTACGCCCACCTGCGCAGTTGGGCGGTGAAGGGCTTCTTTCTCGCCTTCATGCTGGCGATCGTGCCGCCGGGCTTCGGCGATTTCATCCAGGCGGACACCCGCCAGGTGCTGCACGATCCGGTCGCGCTCGCCAACTGGCTCATCACCTTCATGTTCGTGATCGACGTGGCGTTCGCGACCGTCGGTTACATCCTGACGCTGCGCCCGCTCGATTCGCACATCCGCAGCGCCAATCCGTTCATGGCGGCGTGGACGGCGGCGCTGATCTGCTACCCGCCGTTCGTGCTGATGGGCGATGGCGGCGTGCTCGATTACCACCCCGGCACGCGCGGTGGGGACGGCTGGTCGGTCTGGATGGCGGGGCACCCGATCCTGCTCGGGCTGACCGGCGCGGTGCTGGTGATGCTGACCGCGATCTACGCCTGGGCGACGATGGCGTTTGGCCTGCGTTTTTCGAACCTCACCAACCGCGGCATCCTGACGCATGGGCCGTACCGCTTCACCCGGCACCCGGCCTACCTTTCTAAGAACCTGTTCTGGCTGGTCTCGACGCTGCCGTTCCTGACGACCGGGACGTGGGTCGACGCGGTGCGGGCGTGTGCGCTGATGGCGGTGACGGCGGGCGTCTATTACTGGCGGGCGAAGACCGAGGAGAAGCACCTCGGACTCGACCCGGAGTACCGCGTCTATACCGCGTGGATGGCGCGGAACGGCGCGGTGCCGCGCCTGTTCGCCTGGGCGACGGGCAAGCGGAAAGCCGGCTGAGTGTCTGGAACGTGAGTGTGTCGGGCGGCATCATCAGACGCCGCCCCGTGTCGCTTAGCAGTTGTTGTAGCGTCCGGCGTGGGCGCGGCAACGTTCCAGCTTAACCGGATGCCGGGCCTTAGGGTTGATGCGCGGGGCAACGACCTTGTGGCACCGGAAATGCTTGCCGTGGCTGTTACGGCAGACACGCGCCTCGGCGGGAGCGACACCGGCAACGCCAACGCATACCAGTGCGGCAGCAGCGATCACTTTGAACATATATATCTCTCCTCGGGGCCGGCGCATGCCCTGACCGGATGACTTAACGGGCCGACCGCGGATTGGATGCGTCGATGCCCCGCGGATTCTGCCCGGCAGGCGCGGCCTAGAACTTCATATCCTCGTAAACACGCGAGACATCGCCGCCCCACGCGCCGTGATACTTCTCCAGCAACACTTCCGCCGGCACCTTGCCGCTGCGCACCACCTCGCGCAGCGGATCGAGGAAGCCGGTCTCGTTGCTGCCGCCGCCATCGAAGCGCGCGCGTGCCGACAGACCGGCGTGGGCGACGTCGAGTATCTCCCCGGCGATATCGCGCAGGGTCCGCCCGCCCGTGATCGGCGCGTCGAGGCCGAGCTTCGGCACGGACGAACGCAGCGTCTCGCGCTCCTCCATCGTCCAGTGCTTCACCACGTCCCACGCCGCATCCAGCGCACCCTCGTCGTAGAGCAGCCCGACCCACAAGGCCGGCAGCGCGCAGATCCGGCTCCACGGTCCGCCATCGGCACCGCGCATTTCCAGGAAGGTCTTGAGCCGCACCTCGGGAAAGGCGGTGGAGAGGTGGTCGTTCCAGTCGTCGAGCGTCGGCTTTTCGCCCGGCAGCACCGACAACTCGCCTTTTAGGAAATCGCGGAACGACAGCCCGGCCGCGTCAATATAGCGGCCCTCGCGGTAGACGAAGTACATCGGCACATCGAGCGCGTATTCGGCATAGCGTTCGTACCCGAAGCCATCCTCGAACACGAACGGCAGCATGCCGGTGCGCGCGGGATCGGTGTCCGACCAGATGTGGCTGCGGTAGGAGAGCATGCCGTTGGGCTTGCCTTCGGTGAACGGCGAGTTGGCGAACAAGGCCGTCGCGAGCGGTTGCAGCGCGAGGCCGACGCGGAACTTCTTCACCATGTCCGCCTCGCTCGCATAGTCGAGGTTGACCTGGATGGTGCAGGTGCGCAGCATCATGTCGAGCCCCATGCTGCCGACGCGCGGCATGTGGCGCAGCATGATCGCATAGCGGCCCTTGGGCATGGTCGGCAGCTCGGCGCGTGCCTTGTCCGGCCACATGCCGAGCCCCAGAAAGCCGATGCCGAGTTCGTCGCCTACCGCTTTCACCTGTTCCAGATGCCGCCCGGTCTCGGCGCAGGTCTGGTGGAGATTGTCGAGCGGCGCCCCCGACAGTTCGAACTGCCCGGCGGGTTCGAGGCTGAGGCTGCCGTCCGCGCCGGACATGGCGATGACGTTCGGGCCATCGGGTCCGTTCTCGATCACCGGCTCCCAGCCGAAGCGTTCCAGGCCGGTCAGCAGATCGCGGATGCCGCCCGGCTCGGCATAGCTCGGTGCGTGATGATCCGAGACTGCGTACACGAATTTCTCGTGTTCGGTGCCAATCCGCCAGCGATCCTTGGGCTTCTCGCCTTTCGCGAAACTCGCGATCAACTGGTCGCGGTGCTCGATGGCCGCGTGCTTGGCGGGGAGGGCGGTCTTGGTGCTCATCGCCGCGCCTTAGCGAGGCGTGTCGGCGGGCGCTAGAGGAGATGCGGGGTGGTTAAAACCGGGCAGTACAAAAGCCGCGCTACGGCCGCTCGCGCGATTTCGACAGGAGGTGGTACAGGGCGGAGAAGTTGGTCGACAGGTAACGCGGCGCCAGCCGGCGCGGCTCGATCATCGTGCGGTGCAGCCATTCGAGCCCGGTGTTCTGCATCCACATCGGCGCGCGCGGCACATGCGCGCCGATGTGATCGAACAGCCCGCCGCAGGTGCGGATCCACGCCAGCCCGACGAGTTGCGCGCGGCGGCGGATCGCGAAACTTTCCTGGCGCGGCGTTCCCATGCCGACCCACAGCACGTCCGCCCGGGATGCGCGGATCTCCGCGCAGATCGCGTCTTCCTCCTGAAGGGAGAAATAGCCGTGGTGCGTGCCGACGATCTGGATGCCGGGATAATCGGCACGCAGCGTCTCGGCCGCCGCCTCGGCGATGCCGGGGCGTCCGCCAAGGAAATAGAACTTCGTACCGTCACGCACGGCACGGTCCGCTGCATCGTAGATGAAGTCGGTGGTGGCGAGCCGTTCGGGCAACGGCTGCTTCCAGAACAACCGCGTGAACAGCACCAGCGGCATGCCGTCCGCGTCGATCAGGTCGACCGCGTTCATCGCGTCGCGGAACTCCGCGCTACGATGGTACAGCGCGATCACGAACCCGTTAGACGACACCATCACGCGCGGCACCGGCAAGTCGCCCGCCCGCGCGGCTACGACGTCGCGCGCCATCGCCTCGGCCATTTCCGCGCGGGTTGCGCAGACGGTGGGAAGCCCGCCGACCGTTGCAATTCTGGGCGAAGCGCGAATGGCGATACTCTCATGTTAAGGAAGGACGCAGCGGAAAGACGTAAACCGCGCAATAGTCGCTCCGAACTGGATATGGAACGCTCCGATTGCTTGGCGGACGGGCTTCCTCTTCCTGATGCTGCCGTCTATGAGTCGAAGGGACGGAACCTCCGACGTCGTGATGGCGATTTATCGTTTCACTTTCGACGTCTAGCCGTGCCGCGTCAACATCTGCTTGCCGCAAAATGTCGCGCGCCTCACCGCGCCGGCACCATCCTGGACAGCGGATCGCCCGATGGTAACCGATAGCCGCGACGATAGACCAGCGCGCTGGCGAACAGGTAGATCGCGATCGTGGGCGGGTAGATGAAGGCTGCGTCGAAGAACGCGGCGAGCAGATAACCCGCGCATCCCACCGCCGCCGCCCGGCGCAGCACCGACAGCTGCCTGGCGCGGCTTAACGCGTAGCCGATCGGATAGAGCAGCGCGACCAGCGCGAACAGTGCGCCGATCACCCCGAAGCTGCGGATCAGCCCCGCATACAGGATTTCGGCGATACGGAACGTGTCCTCGCCGAACGGCGACAGCGTCAGGTCGGTCCATTGATCGAGCCGGCCGCCCAGGTTTGTGTCGAGGATCGAATTGCTCGACCAGCCGAGCGTCGCCATCATGCCGATCGCCAGCGCGACCGAACACACCACCGCGATCCAGAAATAGCCGCGCGACAGCCGGATCTGCCCGGTCAGCACCATCATCCCGCCGACCGCGATCAGCCCGAACCAGGTGGTGCGGCTGAGGCTCAGCACGATCGCGATGAGAAACGCCACCACCCACAGCCGCGACCGCTCGAAATAGATATACAGCGGCGCCAGCATGATCATGCACACGCCGAAAATATTGCCGTTGTTGTAGGTGCTGATGAGCTTCATCAGCGAGCCGCGGCGATTGTTCTTGTTGAACACGCTCGACACTTCGCCGGCGTTGATGGTGATGTATTTGATCTCGATGATGTGCTTGAACAACACGTAGAGCGTGAAGTTCATCAGCCCCCACACGATCACCAGCCGCATAGACCATTTCAGGATGCCGCCGATCTGCCGCTCGGTGAGATATTCGAGGTGCGAACACAAGGCGATCAGCATGATCATCGGCAAGGCGATGAACAGCGCGAGGCTGAGGATGACCGAGGATGCCGCCGCGCCGAACAGGAAGGTCTTGTAGAGTGCGATCAGCCCGACGAGGAGGTAGGCGATGAAGTTGCCGATCGCCGCTGCCTGCAGCGTCGGACGACGAATCAGCGCGATCAGCCCGAGCGGCGCGGCCACGCCGAGCAGCATGTAGCCGAACGTCACCGGCAGGCCGGAAACCTCGATGCCGGCCTTGGGCGAGGCGACGTTCGTGATGATGAGGATGACGTACGCCCAGTAGATCGCCGACGCGCTGGTTCCGGTGGCGGCGCGCGGCCGCCGCTGCGCGAACGGCGCGGCCCAGGGCCGGGACGGCACCTGACGCGGGGAGAGCGATTGGCCGAGCATGAAAGCGCCGTTCTGGAGGAAACTCGCCGCGACTGTTTCCCGCCGCCTGGCCGATCGTCAAGCACTAAATCGGGGTGGTCGGCGGCGGCGGTTCAGCGCGGGAAGGTCGCCTTCACCGCGTTGAGCAGCGCCTTGCCACGGCTCCTGGTCGGCTCGATGAAGCTGCCTTCGCCGAATTCGTTCCAGCAGCAGATCACGCCCGCGTCGAGCTGCTTGGCGGCCATGAAGTCGCGCGCTGCTTGAAGGTGCGCCTTGAATTGGGCGGGCGTGGCGATCGAGCCGTCGCGATCGGGCGTCGGCCCGCAGGGCGTATGGTCCCAGCCGGAGGTGAGCGGGATGACCGGCTTGAACGACGGCCCGAACCGCGCCATCCGCGCCCATTGCGCGCGATAGGCGGCATCGAGATTGGCATAGCCCTTCACCTCGGCCGCGCTGCCGGGCTGGTGATGGATGTTGTATGAACTGATCGACGCAAAGCCGTTGGCGCGCGCGTTGGGGATGATGCCGTCGTCGCCGCCGAACACGCCGCCCACGAAGGCAATCGGCGGCAGACCGCGTTGCCGCATCTGCGCCTGCGCATAGCCGGTCCAGTCCGCCGCGCTCGCCCCGGCCGCCTTGGCATCGTCGGCGAAGCGCTGAGCGTTGAACACGAAGATGACGTTGCCACCGCCGATCTTGAAGACGTTGCCCTTGGCGAAATAGCCCGCCCAGGCATCGACGATCGCGTGCCAGTCGGCTTCGGTGGTGTGGCCGCCGTGATTGGCCCACATCAGACTCATTTGCGGGCGCGGGGTGGAGAGCGACAGATAAGCGTTGAGCGGCCCATCGAGCTGCACCTTGCCCTTCTCGAAATACCAGTCGAACGCGACGTAATCGAGCCCGGCGGCCTGCATCATGTCGGCTTGCTGCTGCACCGTTGCGCGGCGGCTGCCCGCATACCAGCCGAGCAGCGGCTGACGATCGGGAAAGGCACGCAGGCGCTTCCAGCTATCGCCCGCATCGAACCCGCTCGATGCGTCGTTCGACCAGCCCGGATAATAATAGACACCGATCTTGGGGCCGGACGCCAACGCGGCGCCGCCCGCGCCAAGCGTTGCGAGTACCGCCAGCGAAAGCGCCAGTGTCTTCATGCCGCCTGCGTCCTTGTCTTGCTGCGAACCAGTCCGATGATCTCGTCAACGCCCTGTCGGTTGAGCACGAAGCTCAACACCAGGAAAACGGCGCCGCCGCCCGCGATCGACAAAGCGGTGCGCTCGAGGAACGCGCCACCCTCCACGTTCCGCACCAGCAGTACGATCGCCGCCGCCGCGATCACCGGCACGCCCGGTGCGAAGATCTGGCGGTGATACGCGACGAAGCCCACCGAGGAGAGCGGCCGCAGCACCGCCACCCAGGCCACTTCGATGAAGACGAGATACACCGCCGCCATGCCAAGCGAGAGCGCGACCGGCCCGTAGATCGAACCCGCCCAAGCCGCGATCGCGACCAGCGTGGCGAAAGCGAGCTGATAATAGAGCGCTGCCCGGCTCTTGCCGAGCGCGTACATATAGGTGCCGAGCGGATTGACCGAGGATCGCAGCGCGAACCACAAGGCGATGTAAGGCAGCAGCAGCCCTGCCGCGCGCCAGCGTTCGCCCAGCACTGCCGGCAGCATGTCCGCGCCGAGCAGGCCGAGTGCGGCATAGACCGGAAAGCACACCGACGAGGACATGCGCAGCACGCGCAGATAGATCTGGCCGACCCGCACCGGATCATGCTGCTCGCGCGCCATCAGCGGCAGGCCGACGCGCGAGATCACCGGGTTGATCGCGGTCATGATTTTCATGCTGAGATCGCGCGGCTGGCCGAAGCTGCCGAACTGCTGCTTGGTGAAATACACGCCGGCAATCAGCAGGTCGAGCTGGATGGTGAACGAGATCGCCGCGTTCACCAGCAGCATGTCGAGCCCGTACGGTACGAAACGCTTCACGTCGGCCCAGGCGAAATGCAGCGCCGGCCGCCAATCGCGCGCGAGCATCACCCACGCAAGGATCAACAGGCTGATCGAGGTGGCGACCTGGCCCCAGATCACTGCATATGGCCCGACCTTCATCACCGCGAGCGCGACGGTGACGAGGAAGCCGACCGTCGATGATCCGACCTCGACCTTGATAACCGTGTCGAAGCGCAGGTCGCGCTCGGCCAGCACGCGCAATTGCAGGTAGAAACCGTTGGCGATGAACAGGGTGCTGCCGATCCACAGCATCGCCTCCAGCCGGGGTGCGGCGTAGAAACGGGCGAGGAACGGCGCGGAAGCGGCGGTCATCAGCGCCATCGTCAAACCGACCGCGACGTTGAGCCAGTAGAGCGACGACTTCTCGTTCTCGGTCACGTCGCGGAAGCGGATCAGCGCACTCGACAGTCCGGCGTCCGAAATGCTCTGCGCGAGCTGGAGCAGCGACACGAGCAGGATGACGAGACCGAAGTCGGCAACCGACAGGAAGCGTGCGACGATCAGCAACTGCACCGTCGCCAGCACCGAGCGCAGGATGTTGCCCGCCGCCGTCCAGCGGACCGATTTACGTCCCTCGCTCATGCCCGCTTGCCAAGCGCGCGGCGGAACACCGTCTCATATTGGTCGCAGGCGATCGGGATCGAGAATTCGCGCGCGCGGCCGATCTGCTGTTCGGCCGGAGCAGGGTTGCGGATCATCGCGTCGATCGCGCGCCCCATCGCGGGCACATCGCCGACCGGCACCAGCGCGCCGAACCGTCCGTCGGCAACGATTTCGCGCGGCCCGTCGGGGCAATCGGTGGTGACGATGCTGGCGCCCGATCCGAGCGCCTCGATCAGCACGTTGCCGAAGCCTTCCCAGGCGGAACTCATCACGAAGAAGCCGCTTGCGACGATCGACGGATTGATGTCGGGCACGAAGCCGGGCAGCGCGATGCGATCCTGCAAGCCAAGCTCGGCGACGAGCGCCTCCAGTTCGGCGCGGAGCGGCCCATCGCCGAAGATCACCGCGCGCACCCACTGCTCGGTGAGCGCGAGCGAACGGATCAGCGTGGCAAAATCCTTCTGTTCGACCAGCCGGCCCGCTGCCACGATCACCGCGCCGGCGCCATCGCGTGTCCACGGATGCGCGGCGGCGGCGATCTCCGCGTCGCTATAGGTTTCCGAGCGATAGGCCGGATTGTAGATCACCGTGATGCGCTTGCGGCTGACGTGGGCGAAGCGCGCGAGCGAATCGGCAAGGCCGCCCGATACCGCGACGATCTCGCTAGCGAGGGGATAGGCGATCGCCGCCGCCTTGTGCCACGCCTTCTGCTTCCAGCCGTCGAGCCGCACATAATCGGCCTGCGGGTTGGTTCGCTCGGTCAGCACGTTGCGCGCCTTGCTGCCGGACAGGATGCGCCCGAACACGGCGGCGTTGTTGAATTGCGGCATCGCGCTCATCACGATGTCATACCGCCCGGCGCGCAGCAGCTTGGCGAGCGCGCGGATCGAGCCGCGCGCACTGTCGGTCGGATGGCGCAGCCAGTGGATCTCGACCCCCGGCGCGACCGGATAATCCTTGTCGCTAGGTGATCCGGCGAGGATCAGCGTCAGGCTGTGCCCGCGCGCGAGCAGTTCGTGCGACAAATTGGCGATCATATGCTCGACGCCGCCGGGCTTCAGCCCTTCGTAAAAGAACGCGATCTTCAACGCAGCTTGCCTTGCGCGCCATGTGATGCCGTCATCAGGATGCCCCCGTCTGTCATCGTCGCTTCCCGCCCCAGGCAGAAGACATGTCGCTACCTATTACAACAGGCAGCTTGTCCGCCGCACGCCCTCGCACCTGCATCATGCGGCCGTCCCGGCACCGCATGGCTTGCACAACGGCGCCTATCGCGGCTTTGCCGCGAGCGGAAGGGGCCAAAATGGAGCGTTCCGCCAAGTTCATCATGTTTTTCGTCGAAGCGTGCCTGCTGCGCCGCACAATGCGCGCGCGGCGCCTAGAAAGCATTGGCAACACCCTGCGTTATCGCATACCCCGACCCCACATGCCTGCGCCTTGTCCGGCGCGATCGACAGGTGGTGGCGTTGGTGCTGATTACGTATTTCGAGGGGTTCCGGGCCTGGCCGCGCAACCGTTCCGCTTTGCCCGCGCGAGGTCGATCGTGAAGGTTTCTACCAGCTACATCCCCGTCTTCCTGCTCGTCCTGCTGCTGTTCTCCGGGCTGACCTGGTCGACGATCGATTCGCAGGCGGCGGCCGACAGCGGCGCGGACTTCTCGGTGGGGCTGATCAACGCCAAGGCCGGACTGTTCGTCGCGTTGCCACTCGTAGCCCTGTACCTGCTCAAGCTGCGCAGCCCGTTGCGGGCGCTCGGCGCGGCGTTGGTGCTGTTTTTGTGCCTAGCCACTGCATCCGTGCTGTGGACGATCGACACCAGCACAACGCTTTTCACGGTGCTCAATCTGGCGCTGCTGCTGCTCGCAACCATGCTCGCGCACCGGCTGCTCGGCTTCACTACCACGCTGCGGCTGGTATGGCTGTTCGGCACCGCGCTGATCCTGATTTCGGTGGCGCTCGCCGCGATCGGCGACCAGCACGCGATGATGGGTGGCATCCATGCGGGCCGCTGGCGCGGGCTGTTCGCGCACAAGAACTCGTTCGGGCAGTTCCTCGCGGTCAACCTGCTGATCTCGGTGTTCGGCCGGTCCAGTCTCAAGCTGCCGACGTTCCTCGTCTATCCGATGATCCTGGTCGACGGCGCCGCGCTGGTGATGGCCAATTCGGCCACCGCCGACATCGGCGCTGCCGCCGGCCTCGTCGCGGGCATCGCCTTTCTGCCGATCCGCAACAGCGGGCTGCGCACTTTGTGGCGGATCGGCGCGGTGACGGTGGCGGGTGCGCTTGCCATCGTGCTGCTGCTCCAGCCGGAGGTGGTCAACAACGCGGTCGGTCGCGACGAGAACATGAGCAGCCGCGGCGATATGTGGGCGCAGGCAATGCCGCTCACCTTCCAGCGCACGCTCGGCGCGGGCTACGGCACCGGCGGCGGCACGCAGACGTCGATCGAGTTGCAGAAGCGTATGCACCGGACCACCAACCTCAGCGTGCAGAGCGGCTATATCAATGCCGCGATCGAACTCGGCTGGATTTCGGTGGCGCTCTACCTGTTGTGGGCGGGCGGAGCGTTCGCTTCCGCGCTGTTCAGCCGCAGCGCGGCGCCCGTGCAGACGCTGCTTGCGGCGTTGCTGGCGCTGCACGCGATCGAGAGCATCTCGGAGGTGAACGGCTGCTTCCTACCGAGCTGGCTGCTGCTGATGGTGATGCTGCCGATGGTGGAGGTCCGCCTCGCCGGGCCGCCACGGTTCCGGCTGACGCGGCGGCGCTACACCTCCGTCGCGCCCGCCAACGCGCGGCCTGCCGCCGAACTGCTCGCCTGAGCGTGGACAGCGCGGCAGCGCGGGTTCAGGCCAGCAACGCCTCGCACTGATCGAGCGTATCCTTGAAGCTGGCGACGATCGCCTGATACGGCGTCGCGCTCGCCATATCGAGCCCGGCGCGCTTTAGGATGTCGACCGGATAGTCCGACCCGCCCGCCTTCAGCACGGTGAGGTAAGTGTCGCGCTCCTTGGCGCCGCCCTTCAGAATCGAGCGTGCGAAGTACGACGCCGCCGAGATCGAGGTGGCGTACTGATACACATAGAAGCTGGTGTAGAAGTGCGGAATATACGCCCATTCCGAACCGTATACGTCCGAAATCGTCACCTTCGGCCCATGATAGCGGCGCAGCAGATCGAGATACAGCTTGGTCAGCGTCGCGCCGGACAGGCCTTCGCCCGCTTCCGCCTTGTCGTGGACCATCAGCTCGAACTCGCCGAACATCGCTTGCCGGTAGAACGTGCCGCGGATCGATTCGAGCTGCTGCCCGAGGTAGAACAGCTTTTCCTCCTTGGTCTTGGCCTGTTCGACCATATAGGCGGCGAGCAAGGCCTCGTTGCAGGTCGAGGCGATCTCGGCGAGGAAGATCGGATAGTTGGTCTTCTCGTAAACGTTGTTCTTGTTGGCGAGCAGCGTGTGCATGGCATGGCCCCATTCGTGCGCGTAGGTGGTCATGCCCTCGTAATTTTCGCCGAGGTTGAGTAGCAGATAGGGATGCACATCGACCGCCGCGCCGGGGTTCATGTACGCGCCGGATTTCTTGCCGGGCCGGGGCAGCGGGTCCATCCACTTTTTCGCGGTCGCCTCGGCGAAGATCGCGCCATATTCCGGGCCGAGCGGCTTCAGCGCCTCGATTGTCGTGGCGCGCATTTCGGGCACGGTCACTTTGCGGTCGAGCTGCACCAGCGGTGGGTAGATGTCGTAATAGGCCATGTCAGGCAGCTTGAGCAGCTTGCGGCGCAGCTCGAAATAACGGTGCAGTTGCGGCAGGCCGGCATTGGCTTCACGCACGAGCGAGCGGTACACCGCCTCGGGCACGTTGCCGCCCGACAAGGCCATCGCCAGCGACGTCGGGTATTTGCGCGCTTTCTTGGTGAAGATGTCCGCTTTCACATGGCTGAGATAAGCGGTGCCGAGCGAAGCCTGGAATTTGCCATACTCGGCCCAGAACGTGTCGAACACCAGTTTGCGGTCGGCGCGCGCGGGCGCATCGCGGTTGAGGGTATAGGCCTGATCGTCGAGCCGCACCGTCTTGCCGGTGGACAGCGTCACGCTCGGCCACGGAATGTCCGAGGCGACGAGTTGCTCACGCGTGTCGCGCGACCCCGCGAACGGCGCCGAGGTGCCGGCGAGCAGCACCTCGCCTTCGGGCGAGAGCGTGTGCGCCTCCTGACGCAGCACGTCGGCAAGCTGGAAGTCGAAATGCGTTTTGAGCGTCTGGTTGGCCACGACAAAGCGGTCGATCTTGGTCTTGCCGATCGTCAGCAGCTCGGGCGCCACCCACGAGGTCGCCTCTCCGAACGCGGTATAAAGATCGGTGGCGAGCGCTTCTTTCTCCTGATTAGCGGAGTTGCGCAGATCCGCATCGGCCTTGAGGCTGGCGTAGGTATAGACGCGCGAGATCGTGCGATCGAGCGCAGTCTGCGCCGATAGCGCCGTCGCCAGCGCGTCGGCGCTGGTGCCCAGCGTACCCTTGTACTTGGCAAAGCCCGGCAGAGCGGCGAGCGCCTTGCGGCGCGCGGCGTCCCATGCTGCATCGTCGGCGTAGAGGTCGCTCAAGTCCCACGCCGCACCGCTCGCGGCCGAGCCCTGCGCAAAGGCGGGCATGGCGGCGGCCAGCGTGGCGAGGCTGGCGGCGGCGATCGCCTCGCGGCGGGACAGGTGTGGCATCGGGTTCTCCGTATCGACGATCCCGTGGTGATGCCAAAGGTGGACCGGCTTGGCTAGGCGTCGCCCGTGGCATGCGGACGTGACGCTCTTTTCATATCGCAGCTGTAACCATCTTCGAGGATGTGCGTTTGTCGGCGCATAATCCAAACTGGAGGACCCCGAT
>Ga0265780_10005678_pt1 | contig 15726 bp, 14 predicted proteins | sample P1T30metagenome_FD_192432 | JGI IMG/M metagenome (GOLD analysis project Ga0265780, IMG submission 192432) | Plant litter microbial communities from East Loma Ridge, Irvine, California - P1 T30 | ecosystem: Environmental > Terrestrial > Plant litter > Unclassified | place: USA: California... | reverse complement strand
GACCGCCGCGGTCGCCGTCTGGCTGACCGTGCTCGTCCTCGTCGCCTCGCGTCGGCACCAGAGGAGGTGGTGGGTCGGCTACGGCGCCGCCCTCGCCGGTGCGATCGTCACCTTCGTCCCGATCGGGCTGATCGTCGTCGTGCACGGGGCGTTCCTCGTGCTGGCACCGGCCCAGCGCCGGCGTCGGGGAGCCCGCCACCGCCTCCTCGGCTGTTCGATCTCGACCGGTGCCGCCCTGCTGGCGTCCGCGCCGGTGATCGGCACGGTGCTCTCCGAGCGGTCACGACTGCTGACGGCGGACGACCCGTCGACGGGCTCGGACGTCACGTGGTTCAGCGTGCTCGTCGAGCCGTGGTTCGCGACGTCGGCGGCCTGGGCGGTCATCGCGGTCGTGCTGCTGATCCTGCTCGGCACGCGCCTCCGCGACCGGTCGCGCACCCCCGGCAGCGTCGTGCTGCTCGGCGCCCTCTGGGTGGCCCTGCCGACCGGTCTCATGCTCCTGCTCGGGCTGGCGCTGTCGCCCGTCTACCAGGCGCGCATCGTCACGTGGTCGTCCCCGGGGATGGCCCTGCTGCTCGCCGTCGCGATCACCGGGTTCCGACGCCGGAAGATCAGCATCGCGCTGATCGCCCTGCTCGTCGTGGCGTCCGCGCCGACCTGGGTCGCGCAGCGGCTGCCCGCGTCGAAGGGCGGAGGCGCCGACCTGGCGCAGCTGTCGAGCTACGTCGAGAGCCAGGCCCGGCCCGGCGACGCGTTCCTGCTCGACGCCACGGGCACGGTCTCGACCCGGCCGCGGCAGGCGCTCTACGCCTACCCGCAGCGCTTCGAGGGGCTGGACGACCTGGCGTTCCTCCGCACCGGCCTGCCCGAGGGCCGCTTCACCGACGCGACCCTCGACCTGGAGGACGAGGAGGACGCCGTCGTCCTCCGCGAACGGCTCGCCGGCGTCGAGCGCCTGTGGATCGCCCTGCTGCAGACCGACGCCCTCGACGACGCCGACCGGCGCACCCTCGGCGCCCTCGGCTTCACGAACGCCCAGGAGCACCGCACCGCACGCAGCGTGGTCTACCTCTTCGTGACGCCCACGGGCCGCGGCTGAGCCCCGGCGACCGCGGCGCAGCCCCGTCGACCGCGGCGCAGCCCCCGCCGGTCAGCCGCGGCGCAGGTCGACCAGCACCGCCGCGAGGGTGGCGACGAGCTCGTCGACCTCCTCCTCGGTGATGACGATCGGGGGCGCCAGCCGGATCGTGGCGCCGTGCGTGTCCTTCGCGAGCACCCCGCGCCGCATGAGCTCCTCGCAGACCTCGCGACCCGTGCCGACGGCAGGGTCGACGTCGACGCCCATCCAGAGGCCGGCGCCGCGGACGGTGACGACCCCCGAGCCGACGAGCGCCTCGAGGCCGTCACGGAGGCGGGCGCCGAGCCGCGTCGCGCGCTCCTGCCACTCTCCGGTGGCGAGCATGCGCACCACGGCGAGCCCCACGGCGGCGGCCAGCGGGTTGCCCCCGAAGGTCGAGCCGTGCTCGCCGGGCCGGAGCACGCCGAGCACGTCGCGGTCGCCCACGACGGCGCTGACGGGCACGATGCCGCCGCCGAGCGCCTTGCCCAGCAGGTAGAGGTCGGGCACGACGTCGACGAGGTCGCAGCTGACGGTGGCGCCCGTGCGGCCGAGCCCGGACTGGATCTCGTCGGCGATGAAGAGGACGTTCCGCTCGCGGGTGATGCGTCGCACCTCGGGCAGGTACGACGCCGGAGGCACGACGACCCCCGCCTCGCCCTGGATCGGCTCGATCAGCACGGCGACGGTGTCGTCGTCGACGGCGGCCTCGAGGGCGCCGGCGTCGCCGTAGGGCACCGTGACGAAGCCCGGCGTGTAGGGACCGAAGTCGGCCCGCGCCTCCTCGTCGTCCGAGAAGCTGATGATGGTCGTCGTGCGCCCGTGGAAGTTGCCCGCGGCGACGACGATCTTGGCGGCGCCGGGCCGGACGCCCTTGACGCGGTAGCCCCAGGCGCGGGCGACCTTGATGCCCGACTCGACGGCCTCGGCTCCCGTGTTCATCGGCAGCACCATCTGCTTGCCCAGCAGCGCGGCGAGCTCGGCCGCGAAGGGGCCGAGCTGGTCGTTGTGGAACGCCCGGCTGGTCAGGGTGACGCGGTCGAGCTGGTCGCGCGCGGCCGCGACGAGGGTCGGGTGGCCGTGGCCGAAGTTGACCGCCGAGTACGCCGCGAGGCAGTCGAGGTACCGGCGGCCGTCGACGTCGGTCACCCAGGCGCCGTCCGCCGTCGAGACGACGACGGGCAGGGGGTGGTAGTTGTGGGCCAGCGAGGCGTCCTCGACGGCGATCGCCGCGTCGGTCGCCGAGGAGGTGCGGGTCGTCTCGGTCGTCATCGTCTCAGCTCCAGGGTGCAGCACTTCACGCCGCCCCCGCCGAGCAGCAGCTCGGAGAGGTCGACGCCGATCGGGTTGTAGCCGCGCTCGCGCAGCTGGCGCTCGAAGCCGGTGGCGGCCGCGGCGATGACGACGTTGTAGCCGTCGCTGTAGGAGTTGAGGCCGAGGATCGACGCGTCCTCGGCGCTGACGAGCACGGCGTCGGGGAACCTCTCGCGGAGCACCGCGAGCGACGGCTCGTCGAAGGCGCTCTCGAGGTAGGCGATGGTGTGGGCCCCGTCGACGGGCTCGGGGTCGAGCACCGCGATCGCGGTGTCGAGGTGGTAGAAGCTCGGGTCGACGAGCGTCAGGCCGACGACCTCGCGGCCGAACACCCTGGCGACCTCGGCGTGCGAGTCGGAGGCGCTGCGGAACCCGGTGCCGGCGAGCACGACGTCGCCGACGAGGAGGAAGTCGCCCTCGCCCTCGTTGACCTCCTCGGGCACGACGACCTCGTAGCCCGCGGCGGCGAACCAGTCCATGTAGGCGGGCCCCTCTGGCTGGCGCTGCGGATAGGTGAAGCTCGCGCCGTAGGCCTTGCCGTCGAGCACGAAGCCGCCGTTGGCCGAGTAGACCATGTCGGGCAGGCCGGGCAGCGGGTCGATCAGCTGCACGTCGAAGCCGAGGCCGAGGTACGTCTCGTAGAGTGACTGCCACTGCGCGACGGCGCGCGACGTGTCGGTCGGCACCTGCGGGTCCATCCACGGGTTGATGCGGTAGCTGACCGTGAAGTGGTCCGGTCGGCACATCAGCACGCTGCGGTGCGACGGGCGTCGGGTCGGCGGCTGCGGGGCCTCGGCAGAGGGCTGGACGGTCTCGGGGGCGATGCTCACGAGTCTCAGTGTCACACGCGGTCCGCGCACGTTGGACGCTCCGCACGCAAAGATCGTGCGCAGGAGGCGCGCCGTACGCAAGAAAATGGCGTAGAGTGCCCGATGTGGACAACCTCGACTACGGCATCATCGACCTGCTCCGGCAGAACGCCCGGGCGGGCTACGGCGACATCGGGTCGTCGGTGGGGCTCAGCGCCTCGGCGGTGAAGCGCCGCGTCGACCGCCTCGTCGCCGACGGGGTCATCAAGGGCTTCACCGTGCAGGTCGACCCGGCCGTCGACGGACTCGGCACCGAGGCCTTCGTCGAGCTCTTCTGCCGCGGCACGGTCTCGCCCGCCGAGCTGCAGCGCATCCTCAGCACCGTGCCCGAGGTCGTCGACGCCGGCACGGTGACCGGCAGCGCCGACGCCATCGTGCACATGCGCAGCCGCGACATCCCCTCGCTGGAGGAGGCGCTCGAACGGGTGCGCAACGCCCCGAACGTCGACCACACCCGCAGCGCCATCGTCCTGTCGAAGCTCATCAGCCGACGCACCGCCTGACCCGGCGCCACGCGCCGCCCGAGCTCCTGCGGCGACCGCACCGCGCGGGGTCCGCGTCGCCCGCCCCTGCCCAGTCGGCTCGGCGCGTCAGATCCGCAGGTCGCGCAGCTCGGGGTCGACGAGGCCTGACCGGTGGGTCGTGACGCTCACGCTCTGCTCGCGGACGAACGGCAGCAGCTCCACGCGCCCCTCGTCGGTGACGTCGCCGGCGTGCACGACGACGTCGACGCTGCCGCCGACCGCGCGGGCCAGGGCGCGCCGGTCGCCGCCGACGAGCCGGACGTGCAGGTCGCGGTACGCCGCCACGGCGGCCTCGTCGGGCGCCGGTGCGGCGTCGCCGTCGTCGCCCTCCGCCTCGGCGGCCGGGTCGGTCGACCCCGTCGCGCGCGCGAGCAGGCTGAGGTCGTCGAGCTCGTGGCTCGCCTCTCGGGCCTGCAGCAGGCCGGCGGAGGCGCGGGCCAGGAACGCCTGGTCGCTCTCGACCACGACGGCCCCGACCCGCGTCGGCGACGCCGACGAGTGCAGCAGCTGGACGAGCGACGCGGGGACGGGCACCGCCGAGCTGACGGTGATCGGGGCGCGGACACGGGCGGCGGCCGCGACGAGCCGGACGAGGTCGGACAGGTCGGCGTCGGAGGAGAGCCTCAGCAGGACGGGCCGCGGCCGGTACCGCAGCACGTTCCGCTCGACGCCGAGGTCGGAGTCGTCGTGGGAGACGCCCACGTGGGCCTGCCAGGCGCGCTCGTCGCTGACGGCGCCCGCGCGCACCCGGTCGAACTGCTCGAACGACAAGGACGACCGCGCCGCCTCGATCACGGGGACGACGACGTCGGGCACGCCGGTCAGGCGCAGCGACGGGTGCGGCTCGCGAGGCAGGCGCCACCACGAGCCCTGGGCGAGGACGCCGTCAGGGCCCCCGGGGGCCACGCCCGGCCCGACGACGGAGCGGCCCCACGCGGCAGCGGGACGTCGACGCACGACGAGGGGCGAGGTCGCCCTGCCGACGACGAGCGTGCCGGCCCGGACGCGGCGCAGCCACGTGTCGACCTCGTCGACGTCGAGGCTGTGCAGCGCCGCCGAGCCGCCGGCGGCCAGCGCCTGCTGCACGTCGATCGCCGTGTCGAGGTCGGCGACCTCGACGAGGCAGAGGACGGGCGCCGCGGCGGCCGCCGTGCGGGCCGCGCCCTCGGGGGTCACGCCCGTCTTGACCCCGGGCGACCAGAGGCCGCCGCCGTCGTCGAGGCGGCGTGGCTCGACGAGCCAGCTCTCGCCGGGCGCCAGCACCGTGAGCGCCTCGAGCACGGCGCCCTCCGCCGGGTCGATGAGCGGGCCGACCTGCGTCGTCGCCTCGTCCGGCCAGCCGGCCCGCAGGCTCGTGACGGCGTCGACGAGCTGGCGGCGGAAGCGCTCGGCGTGGGCGACGGAGCCGACGAGCACGGCGGTCCGCGAGGCGGACGGGGCCTGCCCGGCGAAGCGGAAGGCGCCGGCGACGAGGTCGGCGGCCGCGAGGTCGGCGTCGGCGCTCGGCGTCACGACGGCGACCGACGCGACGGGCACGTCTGCCACGAGGTCGAGGTCGGGGCGCCACGAGCGCAGCTGCCGCGCCTGGTCGAGGGTGCCCGTCAGGCGCACCCGGTCGACGGCCGGGTGCACGACGAGCAGGCGCCCGGCGTCGGAGTCGAGGTCGAGATCGACGAGCACGAGCAGCGACCGCGGCACCCCGGCGGCCCAGAGGACCTCGGCGAGCACCGCCGCGGTGCGACGCGACTCGCGGGCGGGGCAGAGCACGACCGCGCTGCCCGCGGCGAGCGCCGCCAGGACCGGCTCGGCGGCCGAGACGAGCGGCGTGCGCCACGAGGGGACGACGAGCGTGAGCCGAGGAGGCGCGGGCCGGGCCCCGGCCACGCCGCCGACGCCGCGCGCGAGGTCGGCGTGGTGCCGGGCCGAGTCGACCGCCGCGCTGACCTCGGGGTCGGCCCCGTCGAGCACGGCGCCGGTCTCGCTGACGAGGACCTCGACGAGCGCGGCCCGCTCGCGCGCCAGGCCGTCGGCCGCGAGCTCGAGCAGCTCGGCCCGGGTCGCGGGGTCCTCCCTGCCCCAGGCGGCGCCGGCCTGCGCGGCGGCGGCGACGATGTCCTCGACGCGCTCGACGCCGTCGACCTCGGCGGCCCTGGCCGTGTCGAGCCCGGCGACGGACCGCCGAGAGGCGGCGAGCACGCGGCGGGCCCAGGCCCGGTTGCCCTCGAGACCGGGATCGGTGTCGGGCTCGTTGCGGAACGAGGCGCTGCCGTCGAGGTCGAGGTCGGCGGCGGCGAGGTGGGGACGCGAGCGGTCCTGCCGCCGGGCGGGCGGGGGCACGTCGTCGTCGTCGGCGGCCGCCTCGGCGGTCGTGGCGGCTTCGAGGTACCGGGCCGACTGGGCGTCGAACGCGGCGCCCCCGGGGCCCAGGTCGGCGGTCGCGGCGAGGGCCGACCCGGGCGCCGCGACCTCGGCGAGGTGGCGCACGACGTGGTCGGCCGCCGCCTCGAGGTCGCCGTGCCGCACGACCGGCGTGCGCACGACGAGGTCGCCGACCTCGGCCCGCACGGCCCGCAGCAGGCCGGGGCGCGTGCCGAGCGGCATCTCGACGGTGAGGTGCTGCGTCACCTCGCGTCGCTTGGCCAGGGTCCAGGCGTGCGCGACGACGAACGGGTCGTCGGTGACGAGCCCGAGGTGGGCGAACTCGGCGGACACGGGACGGAGCGCGTGGTCGAGCACCCGGAGCAGCGCGGCGTCGGCCTCGGCACGCGAGACGTGCGTCGCGACGGGCCAGTCGTGCACGGCCGCGTCGACCGCTTCGAGGGCCGTGCCCGCACCCGCCGTGAGGCGCACGCGGATCGGGGCGCCACCGCGGGCCACGCGTCCGCGAGCCCAGTCGGTCAGGAGCTGGAGGGACGCGAGCGCGTCGGGCACGTGGGCCTGGATCTCGATGCCGGCCTCGAGGGGGGCCAGCAGGGGCTGGTCGAGCAGCCGGGTGAACACGTCGATGGCGAGGTCGAGGTCGCTGTGCGCGCCGACCTCGAGGTCGATGGTCTTGGGCGGGTCGGAGGCGAGCGCCAGCTCGTAGAGCGGCGTGAGCGCCTCGACCGCGGCGGCGGCGCGCTCGTCGGCCCCCCAGGCGGCTCCGGTGCCGACGACCGAGGCGACCGGGACGGAGACGTGCGACACGTCGTCGCGCTCGAGCAGCTCTCGCGTCGCCGCGACCCGACGGCGCGCGGCCACCTCGCCGAGCACGGGCTCGCCGAGCAGCGCGAGGTCGAGACGGGCACCGTCGGCCCTGATCGCGGCCAGGGCCTGGCCGAGCTTCTCGGGCGTCGCCTCGACGACGAGGTGCTGGACGAGCCGGCGGAGCGCCTTGCGGGTCACCGGCACGACCGTGCGCGGCGCGAGCGGGCCGAAGCCGCCGCCCGCCGCGACGGCGGCCTTGAGCTGCCACGGCAACGAGGCGGGCATGTCGCGGCTGAGGCGGTCGAGCTGCCGGGCGGCGACGGCCGGGTCGTCGGGACGGACCACCCGGTCGGCGAAGGCCACGGCGAACGCGAGGCCGTCGGGGTCGCGCAGCAGGGCGGCGAAGCGCTCGGCCGCCGGGTCGGCCGGGACCGACGACGCCACGACCAGCCACCGGCGCACCGTGTCGACGACCTGGGAGGTGAGATCGGCGGCGCGCACATCGGACATGGCTCGAGGATAGGCCGGACCCCCGTCCCTACACTGGGCGAATGGCCGAGCACCTCTCCGACGACGAGTGGGCCGTCTGGGACGCCTTCTACTCGATGCGCCGGCGGCTCGACCGCGCCCTCGAGCTGCGGCTGCACGACGACTCCGGCGTCTCGGCGCCCGAGTACGAGATCCTCGTGGGCCTGGGCCGCAGCGACGACCGCCGCCTCCGCGTGCGGGACATCGCCGAGCAGATCGGCTGGGAGAAGAGCAGGGTCAGCCACCAGGTGACCCGCATGGAGAAGCGCGGCCTCGTGCGACGCACGGACTGCGCCTCCGACGCCCGGGGCACGTGGGTCGAGCTGACCGCCGAGGGCCGACGAGCGATGCTCTCCGCCACCCGCGGCCACACCGCCGCGATCCGCCGCTACTTCGTCGAGGCGCTGCAGGGGGACGCCGCGACCGTGGAGTCGTTCTCCCGCCGGGTGCTGCACGCGATCGGCGACGACGCGTCGCCCGACCAGGCACCGCCGCGCGCCGGCGTCGAGGTCGCGACCCGCGCCTCCTAGGCCCTGCTCCTGCTCCGCGTCCGCGGGCACGGGGGCCCGGCTCAGTGCCGCCGGTGGTCCTGGATCGTCATGCGGGGCCCGAACCGGGGCTTCGAGAACCCGCTCGCCGAGATGAGCCGCACCACCCGCTCACGGTGTCCGCGCCAGGGCTCGAGCAGCTCGAGCATGCCGTCGTCGTCGACCGGCCGCCCGATCAGGGCCCACCCGACGAGAGCAGGGAGGTGGTAGTCGCCGACGCTCGGCGAGTCGGCGTCGCCGAGGGCGCGCTGGGTGGTCTCGGCCGACGTCCAGACCCCCACGCCCGGCACGGAGCGCAGCCGGGCCTCGGCCTCGGCGCCGCCCCGGCCCAGGTCGACGACGCGCTCCAACGAGGAGGCGACGGCACAGACCCGCATGACGGTCGCCGACCGCTGCGGCCCCACCCCGGCCCGGTGCCACTCCCAGCTCGGCACGCGCCGCCACGTCTCGGCGGACGGCGGGACGACCATGCCCTCGGGCGCCGGACCGGGCGCGGGATCGCCGTGCGCCCGCACGAGCTGCCGCCAGGCGCGCCACGCCTCGGTGCTCGTCACCTTCTGCTCGAGCACGGCGGGCACGAGCACCTGCACGACCTGACGGGTGCGGGTCAGCCGCAGCCCGCGGGAGCGCCGCCGGGCCTCGCGGAGGAACGCGTTGCCCGAGACGTCGAGGCCGCTCCAGTCGTCGCCGTGGCCGAGGAGCTCGGGCACGCCCTCGACGAGCCACTCGGCGCCCGGGCCCCACGCGGTCGCGTGGACCTCGGACCGGCCGCCGCGGAGGCAGAGGGTGCCGGGGCCGCGCGGGGTGCGGACGGCGAGCCAGACCCTGTCGCCCTCCAGCCGCCAGGCAGGGTCGCCCGCCCCGCGGGCGAGGGTGCGCAGGGTGGCTCGGACGTCGACGGGCTCGGTCGGCCGGTAGACGGTCTCGACCGGTCGGAGCGGGGCCGCGTCGACGGACGCCTCGGGGAGCACCCGGCGATGGTAACCCGCACCCCTGCCGTTCTCGACGGATCGGCCGCCACCGTGATATTTTGCATGGATCACATTGGAGGAGACATGCCCGTGCCGATCCACGCCGCCCGCCGCCCTCGACGGCTGCTCCGCGACGTCACGTTCGAGACCATCTGCGGCGCCGTCGTCGACGGCACCCTGGCCCCGGGCGAGCGCATCTTCGAGGACGACCTCGCGGCCTGGCTCGGCGTCTCGAAGACCCCCGTCAAGGAGGCGCTGGCTCGGCTCGCGACGCACGGCCTCGTCGAGATCGAGGCGAACCGCTCCACGCGGGTGGCGACCGCCCACGACCTCGACCTGGTCGACACCCTCGAGCTGATCGGAGTGCTGCACGGCGAGGCGATCCGCTCGCTCCCCCGCGGCGCCGCCGCGAGCGCGGCGCTCCTGGCCGACCGGGCGGCGTCCGTGCTCGACCGCGACCCCACCTGTCTCGCGCTCGTCGAGGCGACCGGGGCGTTCCTCGAGCTCGCGCGCAACCCCCTCCTCCGACGGACGGCCGAGCCGCTGCACCTCCGGACGGCCTTCCTCTGCCGGCACCTCACCGTCGACTGGTCCCGCCCCGCCGTCGCCCCCCTGGTCGCCGACCTCCGCTCCGCCCTCGGCGCCCACGACCTGCCGCGCTCGGCCGACGCCCTCGCGCGCCTGTTCCGGCACGGCTCGCTCCGCGACGCCGTCGACGCGGTGCCGTCGCCGTCGACCACACCCGCCGACGACGGGCTCGCGGCCGGGCCCGGGGCCGCCTCCAGCGCGCGCTGACCGCCGTCGCTGGCCGCCGTCGCTCACGACCTCCGCGACCCGGGCCGGGCGTCACCCCGTCGCGACCACCCGTCGCAGCAGCTCGGCGACGGAGTCCGCCCAGCGGCCGGGGTCCCGTTCGGCGAGCGCGGTCCCGGCCGCGGTCGTGAAGTCGTCCCACGCCCGCACCTCGAGCACACAGCCGCTCGTGAGCAGCGCGTGGGCGAACCGGAGCTCCGCCTCGTCGAGCGCCGCCGTGATCACCTCGCTCGCCGAGCGGGCGGCGACGCCTCCGACGGCCACCCCGAGGCAGCGGAGCACCTCGACCGTCAGGGGACGCCCCGAGAGCCGCGGCAGCAGCCGCCGGGCCGCCGCGAGCCCCGAGCGCACCGCGGCCACGGACCGGTCGTCGAGTCGGGGCACGACGTCGAGGGCGGCGGCGCGCTGCAGGCAGGCGACGGCCGAGGCGGCCTCGCGGAGCCAAGCCGCCTCGGGGGGCCGCACCCGCGTGCAGCGGTTCGCGGAGAACTCGACGAGGCCGGCGGCGCGCAGGCGGTCGAGCGCGCTGCGGACGGGGGTGCGCGAGACCCCGAGCCACGTGACGAGCTCGTCGTCGTGCAGGCGCTCGCCCGGCTCGAGGGTGCCGTCGAGCACGGCGTCGCGCAGCACCCGGAAGGCCTCGTCGCCGAGCAGCCGCCGGTCGTCGACCACGACGCCGCTCATCGACGCCACCAGGGCGACCGCGGGTCGGCGAGGGCCGGGCGGACCGTCGCCGTGCGTCGGGCGAGCTCGTCGACGGCCGACCGGAGCAGATGCGGGTCGCCCTCGTCGACCGCCGACCCGACCTGGGCGAGGCACGCCGTCACGGGCCCGGCGTCGAGGCGACGACCGAGCAGGGCGGCCTGGTGCCGCAGCTGGGACCCGAGGTCGCCGAGCAGGCCCGCGGTGACCTCGGGCAGCCCGTCGCCCTCGAGACGGGCGACGCAGGCGAAGGCGGCGTCGACGGCCGCGCGGGACTCCGTCACGCCGGCGCCGGACGCCGCACCGAGCGCCGCGACGGCGTCGGCGCACCGGCCGAGCAGCCGCCGGTTCTCGTCTCGAGCCTCGGGGGCGAGCAGCCCGTGCCCCTCGCGGGGCAGGTCGCGCCACACCGCGCAGAGCGACACCACGAGATCGGGCACCACGGCCGGGCGGGCCCTGGCGACGCGCGTCCAGCGCTGCGGCACGGCCTCGACGAGGCCGATCCGCTCGAGCCGCACGAGCGCGGTGCGGATGGGCGTCCGCGACACCCCGAGCCACGCCTCCAGCTCGGGGTCGCGCAAGCGGGCCCCCGGGGGCAGGTCGCCCGCCAGGATCGCGGCGCGCACCCTGTCGAAGACCTCGTCCTTGTGCAGGCGGCGCGAGATCACCGTCCGCCGGTCGCGCGGGACAGGCACGTCTCCTCCTCGCGTGTCGTGTGTGAGATGTACAACACTAGGGCATAGATGCCCTGTCGAGCCAGGGTGGTCGACTACGCTTCTGCGGTGCCCGTGTCGAAGATCGTCCTGTTCTACGCGTTCGTGCCCCTGGCCGATCCCGACGCCCTCAGGCTCTGGCAGCGCGACCTGGCCGAGTCGCTGGGTCTCCGCGGCCGGGTCCTGCTCTCGCCGCACGGAGTCAACGGCACCCTGGGCGGCGAGATGTCCGCCGTGAAGCGCTGGCTGCGCAAGACGAAGGAGCACGCCGCCTTCCGCGACCTCGAGGTGAAGTGGAGCGAGGGAGGCGCCGACGACTTCCCGCGCCTCTCGGTCAAGGTCAGGGACGAGATCGTCACGTTCGGCGCCGCCGACGAGCTCGTGGTCGACGAGTCGGGCGTCGTGGGAGGCGGCGTCCGGTTGTCGCCCGACGAGCTGCACGAGCTCGTCGAGCGCGAGGACGTCGTGTTCCTCGACGGACGCAACGAGTTCGAGTCGCGGATCGGGCGGTTCCGCGACGCCGTCGTGCCCGACGTCGCGACGACCCGCGAGTTCGTCGCCGAGCTCGACAGCGGCCGCTGGGACCACCTCAAGACCGAGCCGGTCGTCACCTACTGCACCGGGGGCGTGCGTTGCGAGGTGCTCAGCTCGCTCATGGTCGCCCGCGGCTTCGAGCGGGTCTACCAGCTCGACGGCGGGGTGGCCCGCTACGGCGAGCGGTTCGGCGACGACGGCCTCTGGCAGGGCTCCCTGTACGTCTTCGACCGGCGCGGGTCCGTCGAGTTCTCCGACCACGCCGCCGTCCTGGGGCGCTGCGCCGTCTGCGGCGACGCCACCAGCCGCATGCAGAACTGCTCCGACCTGCAGTGCCGCGAGCAGCTCGTCGTGTGCGCGCCGTGCGGCGGACGCGACGCCGTCCTCTGCGACTCGCACCGCGCCTCCTGAGCCTGGGACTCGCCGCCCGCCCCCGGCGTCGGGGACTCGCCGCCCGCCTCCGGCGCCTGTTACCTGCCGCCCGCCCCCGGCGCCTGTTACCTGCCCTCCGCCTCCGGCGTATTCTCCGGCGCATGACAGAGACGAACGACACAGCCCGGGTCGCCGAGGTCCTCGAGGCCGGGCGCATCGGCATCCTGACCACGCGGAGCGGCCACGGACGCCTCGTGAGCCGGCCCCTCGCCATCGTCGACCGCGAGTTCGACGGCAAGGTCTACTTCTTCACGCGCGACCCCTCCCCCAAGGTCGACGACATCAAGGCCCACTCGCAGGTCAACGTCGCGGTCGAGACCGGCAAGGGCTGGCTCTCGCTCGCCGGCGACGCGTCGGTCACGAGGGACGCCTCGTTGATCGACGAGTTCTGGACCGCCGGGGCCGAGGCCTGGTTCGACGAGGGACGTGACGACCCGACCGTCGCCCTCATCGAGGTCGACGTCGACACGGCCGAGTACTGGGTCAGCAACGAGCCCAAGGCGGTGACCCTGGTGAAGTACGCGAAGGCCGCGCTGACCGGCGGGCACCCGTCGAACGTCGCCGACACGGGCACGGTGACGTTCTAGCCGTCGCCCACGACACCCGACGGGCGCACCGTCACCGGCAGGTGACCGTGCGCCCGTCCGCGTCGACGTAGTCGCCCGGCCCGAGCTGGGCACAGGTCGACGACAGCCGGGCCGCGTAGTCGACGGCGGCGATGCCCCAGACGAGGCTCGCGACGATCACCACGCCGGAGACGACCATCCCCACGAGCGCGAGGGTCGGCGCGTGGCCCGCCCGACGCGACCTGCGCGCCGAGACGAGGCCGAAGACGAGCCCGAGGGGCGCGGCGAAGACGCCGAACACGACGGACGCGATCGCGAGGCCCCGGCCGGGGTCGTCGTTGGGCGCCGGCCTGCGGTCCCAGAAGTCGTCGTCGTCGAGCGAGTCGACGTACGAACCCTGCCCGCCTCCGGCGTGCGGCGGGGCCGAGGAGGCGGCGGAGACAGGGCCGACCGGCTGCGGCGCCCAGAGGGTCGCCTGCCCGGTCGGGGCCGGTGCCGAGGGCGGGGGCCAGGCGGTCTCGGGGCCGGTGCCGACCGCGTGCCGGACCGGCGCCTCCTCGTTCCGCACCGGGGGAGGACCGACGGCCGGACGACCGCGCTGCTCGCCGGGCGCCGGTCGGGCGAACCGCGCCCACGGCGACGGGGGCCGCGGCGCGGGCTGGTCGGTCATGGAGTCGAGGGTAGTACGCGGGTCCGTGCGCCATGATGGGACGCACCTCGGCCCGACCCTGGGCCCGACATGCGACGGAGCGACACGATGCGGATAGGGATCCTCACCAGCGGCGGCGACTGCCCCGGACTCAACGCGGTCATCCGGGGGGCGGTGCTCAAGGGGACGCAGATCCACGGGCAGGAGTTCGTGGGCTTCCGCGACGGCTGGCGGGGCGTCGTCGACGGCGACGTCATGCCCCTCACGCGCAAGGAGATCCAGGGCATCGCCAAGCAGGGCGGCACGATCCTCGGGACGAGCCGCACGAACCCGTTCGAGGGCGCGGGCGGGGTCGAGCGCATCAGCGAGAACCTCGAGCGCTTCGGGATCGACGCCATCATGGCGATCGGCGGCGAGGGCACCCTCGCGGCCGCGAAGCGCCTCACCGACGCCGGCCTCAAGATCGTCGGCGTCCCCAAGACGGTCGACAACGACCTCGGCGCCACCGACTACACCTTCGGCTTCGACACCGCCGTGCAGATCGCCACCGACGCCATGGACCGCCTCCGCACCACCGGCGACTCGCACAGCCGCTGCATGGTGGCCGAGGTCATGGGGCGGCACGTCGGCTGGATCGCCCTGCACTCGGGCATGGCCGCGGGAGCTCACGCCATCCTCATCCCCGAGCAGAAGACGAGCATGGACCAGATCGTCGCGTGGGTGCAGTCCGCCTACGACCGCGGACGCGCGCCGCTCGTCGTCGTCGCGGAGGGCTTCGTCCCCGACCACGAGAGCGACGCCCACTCCGAGCGCGGCCTCGATGCCTTCGGCCGGCCCCGCCTCGGCGGCATCGGCGAGCGCCTGGCCCCGATCATCGAGGAGCGCACCGGGATCGAGACGCGCGCGACCACCCTCGGCCACATCCAGCGCGGCGGCACCCCCACCTCCTACGACCGCGTGCTCGCGACGCGCCTCGGCATGGCCGCCAGCGACTCGGTGGTCGAGGGCCGGTGGGGCCGCATGGTGGCCCTGCGCGGCACGGAGATCGTGCACGTCTCGTTCGAGGAGGCGCTGGACAGCCTGAAGACGGTGCCGCAGCACCGCTTCGACGAGGCCGCCATCCTGTTCGGCTGAGCCTCGGATCGCTCCTCCCCCGACCGGTCGGCGTGCCGGCCCGTGCCCGGGTCCGTCGCGCAGGCGATGCGCGACGCCGCCGGACCTGACAGGCTCGACCCATGATCACGTTCATCGTCGTGGGGGCGGTCGGGCTCGTCGTCCTCCTCGCGAGCATCGTCGTCGGCGACCTGCTCGACCTGTTCGACGTCGGCGACGGCCTGGTCTCGGGCGTCGCCCTGGGCGCTGCCCTCTCGATCTTCGGCCTCGCCGGGCTCGTGACCACCCAGGCCGGTCTCGACACGGTGTGGACGTACGTCGTCGCCGTGCTCGTCGCCGCCGCGGCGCTCGTGCTCGTGCAGGTCTTCGTCCGCCGGGTGACCCGGCGCGAGAGCGGCGGCCACTGGTCGCCGGTCGGCTTCGTCGGCACGACCACCGAGGCGACCACGCCGGGCGGCGGCGAGGTGCGCCTCGACGACGTCCGCGAGCTCGAGCGGCGCCTCGCGTTCAGCGACGCGCCCATCGCGCGCGGCGTCCGCGTGCGCGTCGTCGCCGAGGCGGGGCCGCGCGTGCAGGTCGAGCCCGTCGGCGCCGAGGCCGGCGACGCGTCCGGCGACCCGGCCTGATCCCGCGCGGACGACCCGCGCCTCCTGCAGCTCGCCCCCTGCACCCCCTGACCAGCACCAGCACCCCAGCCCTGCACCACCCCGCACCGCCCCTTGGAAGGAAGCCCTGTGGACTTCATCACCGGAAACACCAGCGTCGTCGCCGTCGTCGTCCTCGTCGTCGTCGTGCTCGCCCTGCTGTCGTTCGTCGCCAGCCGCGTGCGCCGCGTCCCTCCGAACGAGGCCCTGATCGTCGTCGGCCGCGGAGCCGAGCGCTCCGAGGGCGGCGGCATCTCGAGCCCGCAGAAGGTCATCATCGGCGGCCGCACGTTCGTCTGGCCGATCTTCCAGGAGGGCTTCACGCTCAGCCTCGAGCAGTACCAGACCCCCGTCGAGGTGCAGGCGATCGACGCCAACTACATCCGCACCGCGGTCAAGGCGACGGTGAACTTCAAGGTCACCGGCACCGAGGACGGCGTGCGCCGAGCGGCCCAGCGCTACCTGCTGCAGCAGCAGCAGCTGCCCGTGATCGTGCAGCAGTC
>Ga0265780_10005677_pt1 | contig 15728 bp, 15 predicted proteins | sample P1T30metagenome_FD_192432 | JGI IMG/M metagenome (GOLD analysis project Ga0265780, IMG submission 192432) | Plant litter microbial communities from East Loma Ridge, Irvine, California - P1 T30 | ecosystem: Environmental > Terrestrial > Plant litter > Unclassified | place: USA: California... | reverse complement strand
AGGGTGATGTGAACGTCAGACTTCATCTTCGGTGTCTCTCGATAGATTCCTAGACTGGCGACCAAATTCTGGAAGAACTTTGCCGCAACGTCGGTCACCGCATCGAGTGCGGAAGGTTGAAACTCTTCAAAACCGGCGTGATAGAAGATCTTACCAACGCTGCGCTGAAGAGCAGCACGGCAAACCATAGGCGCCATTAGAGCACCCTCCTCGGATACGACCATGGGGTCAATGTCTGTTTCGATAAATGGCTGCGGCTCATATCGCTGAAACTGGTTTTGGTACAGCTGCGACTGAAGCTGCATCTGCTTGACAATTCCGATTTTGGCACAAATCTTACGTGTGTCTTGGAGTGATTGCATGTTCGCCTGCATTTTCTTCGCCAGTCCACTGTCTGGGGCAGTGAATTGGCCTTGAGGAAATATCCGCATATACTCCTCGAACTGCTGCACGACCTGACCATCTGCATCCTTTACCCATTGTAACCGCTCACTAAGATCGGGTATGGTACAGACGGCATCGTAATAATCGGGTATTTGACGCTCGTCTTCGCCTTCGATTCCTTCGGCGAGGGATTCCTTAGCCGTTGCTTGAACACCATCCTTGCCGTCTGGGACTGAAGTAGATCCGGCTGATGCCTCTTCTTCGATAGCTTGCTTGCGGTGTCGCAGCCATCGGCGCATTGCTGCTTTCGTTCTTAGGATGGCAGGCTCTTCCGGTTGAAGCTTGTCGTCGCGGAACAAGCGATGTCTCTCGGCTGCAATCGTTGCTCGATCTTTTTTGGTAACCTGTTTCCACGTTTTGTATTCCAGGTCGTCAAGATCGGCGTCTTCTTCTAGCGCGAAACCATTCACAGAAGCACTTGTGCCATCTATTTCTGAAAGGTCCGCTTGACTGCCGTGCACACCATTCCTCGAAGTGCTATTGATGCCAAGGGGAGTGAGTGTCCCGGGTGGCGGTGGTGTTGAAAAGCCGTTGACACTACCTTCCATCTCGGAGTCTGCACGTAGAAACTCGTTCTTCAAATTGGAGACCGCACTATTCAATGATGGCACGGAGGGCTTTGTCTCAGGGCCGGGCGTACCCTCCAGTCCAGCTGGTGGTGCCTTCCTGGCGTTGCTAGATCCCTTGCCACCTTTACTTGGTGCCTTTCGACCACGCGAAGCCATAATGGGCTCTTCTATTTGTATTGTTAGTGGAGGAAGGTTTTCCACAGATGTCCACACCTACCATCTTCGCTGTCTTCGGCGCCATCGGCGTCAACATCCCCATTACGCATCCTTCGTTCCTCAGCCTCGACCTCAGCGCGGTCACGAATAGTGATGTCCGGAATGAGTGGCACAAGTTTCTCAGTTTCCCTCTTCATGTGTAGGGCTTTCTTCCTAAGAAAGTGGCTCGGGTCGGCGTTGTACTTCAGACAGTTGGACCAAATGAGCATGAGATCGTCCACGAATTCCTTCTTTGACTTGTATTGCAGCTGCTTGAGCTTCTTCATCATGGTGCCGATGTCCATTGGTTGCTTGATGACGTTGTAGTAGTCCGGCGCTTCACGCTTGTTGACGCGTTGCAGAAAAGGATGCGCATGTTCACCGGCTTTGAGCTCCATAAGTACCTTTTCGACACTCTCGTATAGCTCTTCCTGGCCGACGCGGTCTTCGTTGGCCCATTTGCTTCTGTTTTTTCGTACTTCGCTTATGAGACTTCTCAGCTGGGCGTCAGTCGCATGCACCCTGTCGCGTTGGGCATCGATTCGGGATATGAGGTGTTTGAGAGTGAGACTCGACGCGCCGAGGTTTGTTGAGCTGAGGGTGCCTTGTTGAGGAGCAGCAACGGCGCCGCTGGTGGGGGCATTGTTGGAGGGGCCCGATGTTTCTATCTCTACTTGTCGGTCAAGTTCGTCGAGTTTCTGCTGCTCCAGCATGGCATCGCGATCGCTCTCCAATGTGTAGAACAGTGTGTTGAAGCTCCGCTTCGCAGCATCCTCGGCCGCCTTCTTGTCCTGTTGCAGCTTTTTGCGCACATCATCGGAGCTCTTTGCTTGCTCTGATGATGGAGTGCTTGTCCGTTCGGTACCCAGTCGATTTGGTATTGACGGTTTGCGGATGCTTGGCGTGCCAAGGGCGGTGGCAGCGATGCCATTAGGGGCGCTTCTTGAAAGCAGCGGCGAGGTGCGCGTATCGTCCTCTTCTTCGTCATCGTCATCGTCGCCATAGTCGTCTTCGTCAATTGCGCGGGCGGCTTTCTTCGGTGTAACGGTCGGGAGCGCGTCATGCGCCGCCGGAGCATCATCGGACGACGCCTTTGGGCCATTGTCCAGCGCATCAAGAAGATCATCGCCGCGTGCGCCTCCAAGCAACGCACTCAGGCGCGCTTCGGTGCGCAAGTATTGGTCGTGCCAGCGCGCTGCCCTGGGGTCCTCTTCGGCGGCGGTGTCGGCCCCCTCCCCCAGGTTGTTCGCGTTGGAGCCGTTGGACATTGCCTCATCGCTCAGCGTCGCATTGGGTGTGCGCAAGCGCATCGAGTTGGGCGGTTGGTGGAGAAAGCGGGCATGGCTCGGTCTTTCGCGGGACGAAGGACGATGTGTTGATGCAGCGAGCGACATGTTCGTCGCTGGCTGTGGGGTGGTGCTTGGCAGTGGCCTCACAGCATGGAAGGAGTGCCTTCAGGGCCGCTTGCAACCGCGTGCAGGAGTCGCGACGCGCTGAAAGCAAGCATGGAATGAGCCCTGCGGCGGAGGAGAAGTATAGAGATGACTAAGTGATGGAAAGTGATGGTTCGACGCGTGCCTCGATGGCCGAATGTACAGCCGTTTCGCGATGAGGAGAAGCACGACGTTGGCTTTGGGGTCCGTAGGCATTCCAGAACAGCTTAGCGCTTCCCCGTTAGTGTCCCTGGGAACCATCAGCGGATCCCCCGATATCAAAATGACTCTGACCTGAACGGCTGCAGTAGATGATTATTTTCGTTACTGTATCGGCGTGCCGTACAGTAGTCGCGTATTGCGAGCCTAAATGTTTTTGGAGATTATTCGAATTCGCGGCCGCTGTGAGTTTGCATGTGCCGGTCTCTCCTAACCGTGCAACGCTCGAGTCGTGCTGCTCGCTTACTGCGACGCTTCTCGAGAATGCGACTGCTCACCTTCAGAAGTCAAGGACCACAGGACATTTCGGGCATACCGTAACTTTACCTGTGAATCTACAACGCAGCTTCCGATTTTTTGCGGGCTACAGAATTACCTAAAAATCCTGCATAGCACGCTGTCTAGCTTCTGTGTAGACACTGCAACAGCACCTTGTGCTTCCTGAGCACCGCTTCGACGTCGCTATTTGGAGCCCTGCCGTATACCGACAAGTAGAAAAAGCGTACCTGCATACCCCGAACACCCACAAAGCGGGTGTGGGCGGCGATCATAATCCATGTCCAGGGTCTCTTTGACACGTGACATGCCAGCCAGCCCCGGCGGTGGTAGCGCAGTGCCAGCTGGAGCTCCGCATTGAAGGCAACGTTACCTAGCCACAACCTCGCCCACTCACTGCAACAGGCTGCCGAGCTTAATAATGCCATACAATCGATTATAGCATTACGCCAAGTTTCAAAATGCGGTTCAGAAAACCCTTTGCTGGTGAGTGCTCACCTTCGTCTGGCTGCGTCATACCAAGGGCCTGGCTTGCTTCATGAGAGCTGCCTGAGGTGTACATTTGGCTGCAAGAGATGCATTGGACTACGATCTTGGGCTCGAGCTAACGCCTTCAGCTGCCTTCGTCCTCCTCATCTTCATCTCCGCCGCTGCCGGCTTCACACCGCCCGACTACACCATCCCCACATACAAGCAATCCGACAAAGTACTGCACTTTATAGCTTTCTTCCTCCTCACCCTCACATTCTACTGGATCCTTGAGACTTCGCGGCGCAAGGTCTTGCAGCTCACATTTACTGTGTGCACGCTTGGTTTGGGATGTGTTAGCGAAGTGGTGCAGGGACTACTGCCAGTAAGTGACCTATGAGTGCGAGAGTCTGACACATACTCATATGTGCACAGATCCACCGTGACTTCGACTACTATGACGTCCTTGCCAATGTTCTTGGCTCAGTAAGCGCCCTTGCGCTCTGCAATTGGTACCACAAACGCATGCTGGAGCGCAAGCGTGCTGCACGCGGGTATGGAGCTGTACCGGGAGACGACGACTTGGATTTGGAGCTTGGGGAGAACATTGAGGGGCAGGAGACTGGCGTGGTCCGACCAACGGTGGACGAGGAGCTTGAGCGCTGGGACGAGAACGCGGAAGACTGGGAGACCACGGAGCCCGAGCCAGTCAATGGCAAGGTGCAAGCTGAAGATGGAGATCTGGGCGACGGGAAGAAGCGCAACGACTAAGAGCATGTCAAGTACGATTTCTACGAAAAGTTACGAATCGCTGGTAGAGCATTGGCTAGTCGCGGTCTGATTGTTTGGCCATTATGACTTCACTACACGGGACAGACATGGTGCAGATCGACTTGATATTCATTACAAGCTCATAGCTAGCTCTTGGTGCTCATCGCGGCCCATGCGAGCAAGCCTGCAAACGTTGAAATCATCACTCTGGCCTGCCCTATTCTCGATGGATTCATGCATTTTCCAGTATGAGATTCCGTGAACCGTAAAACCACACCAAGCGCCGAGATCATGCCTTTCCCACAACCTTCATTTTTCGCTTATGCGGTGGTGGTCTTAGCAGCCGCCTGGTTGGGGTTGATCTTCTTTCCGTCCTTGTTGTACCTGACACGTGGGGGAGGGGCACGGTTGCGGCGGCCCTCACGGGATCGGACACTGGAGGTTGTTAGAATCCGGGTTTTCACTCTTGCCGATTGAGTTCCTCCACGTACCGAACGATCTTTCCGTGAATAGCGCACGAGACGCAGTACTGGAGCTTCAAGTACATCTTGGGGACGGTGTACTCGGGGAAGACGGAGGCGTCAGAGATATCACCTGTCCGGGATGTCAGTCCAATTCCTCCTGCTGGTGCTGGTGCGCCTCTCTCGACATTCAGAGGCCGGGCTGGGGAAACGTACGGATGGCGGCAGACTCGACCATGTTGCGGATGGTGAATCTCTTGATCGCCTTGTCCTTGGGTGTGCATCGCGAGCAGTTGGAGCAGCGGATGGGCTTGACGTGGCCGCGACCCTTCTTGTTACGGCCGCTGTGGTGCTGTTAGTCGTGGTTGTCCTGCCATGTTCGCCCTTTCGGTGTTGCATACTTGGACGCTCGCTTCTTGACCATGATGGGCTGATTCTGATTTTTCGTAAGCGCTGGGTTGGTATAGCAGAGGGTTCGTGGTGCGTACCGAAGATGTGAAATCTAAAAGTCAGCAAATGGGGTTGTCGTGGAGTTGTCGTTCGAGTTGTCAAGGTCGGTGGTGTGCGTCAATATTCGCTTGTGGGAGGAGCGCCCGAGCTCATTGACAGGGATCCGCATCTAATCTAATCAATCGCTCCACCCGCCAAAGGCATGCTTGAGCCTCCGCCGCGCCTACACAGGCCCGATAGAAAGTAATTTCATGAGTTCTTCTTTTGTTTTCGGATGATAATAATAGGAAACCTCCAAATATTACGAAACTGCTTTGAGCACATGCATCCAAGTACGAACATGCGCACGATACCGCATCAGTAGACTCTAGATGGTTATGCATACAAACAACAAAGAATTGACAATATCGAAGATGAGTCCTTTGGCGTCCTCCTCATTCTTGTCCTCAAGCCGATAGTATGAGTCTCAGCATACTTGGCTGTTGCAGCTGTGTTGCAGCTTGAAGCATTATTGCTGCTGCACCCGCTGGCGCTAGAGTCACCGCTTCTTGACATTGTGCACAACTATTTCGAGATCCGGAGTGCGTTGGCATGCAGACCTAGTGAAAACTTCAGGCGCAAAGTTATCTGTGACTTTGTACCTTCACATCCCAGTCACACCGGATTGCCATCATCAGGTCAGCCTTGTGATCACTTGCCTCGGCGCTTGCCATTGTGAGCCGCGTCCACGGGTTGTTTTTGTCCACCCTAGCAACGCAGCTTTCCACATCGCCGCGAACGCTGCTCAGACCATCTCGACTGGCCCCTCACCCGCCAACCGGAGCACCCGTCTTGCCAGTCAACCACCATATCCGCAATCATGTCGCATACCGGTACTATGCGTGGCACGCCCAAGGCGAACCGCAATCAAGCTGCTGCCGGAGCGCAATTCAACAACAGCCCCTCCAACATCCCACGACCCGCACTCGACACCCATGCTTCACATGTCGCACAAAGCGAAGCCGGCGGCTCGACTCTCAGCGCCAGCCGGGCAAAGATGTCGAAGCGAGACGAGGTTGGTGGTCCATCATAACATGCATTTGTCTGTCATGTGCTCATCAGTCAATAGGCAATCCGGCGCAAGATCGAAACCGACTTGAACAAGAAGAAGACCCCCGGAAGTCGTGCACGACTGTCAAAGAAAGCCCCCCCGGGTACCGTCCTTGCCCTCAAGCCAAGCCCTGCCCTTCAGATCAAGCCGTCCACGACCGTCGCCGAAGCTGCCCAGCTCATGGCAGCGAAGAGGGAAGACTGTGTCCTGGTCACGGATGACGATGATCGCATTGCTGGTATCTTCACAGCCAAGGATCTGGCTTTCAGGGTCGTAGGAGCTGGCATCAAAGCGCGGGACGTCACCATTGAAGAGATCATGACCAAGAACCCGCTATGCGCCAAGACCGACACCAGCGCAACGGATGCTTTGGACCTCATGGTCCGGAAGGGTTTCCGTCATTTGCCTGTCATGGACGAGAACCACGACATCTCGGGTATCTTGGATATCACGAAGTGTTTCTACGATGCCATGGAGAAGCTGGAGCGCGCATACAGCTCGTCTCGGAAGCTATACGATGCGTTGGAGGGTGTGCAGGCAGAGATGGGCTCAAGCCAACCGCAACAGATCATCCAGTACGTTGAGGCTATTCGACAGAAAATGTCTGGCCCTACCCTGGAGTCTGTCTTGAACGGACTGCCACCAGTGACCGTATCGGTCCGCACATCAGTGAAGGAGGCAGCTTCGCTCATGAAGGAGAACCACACGACCGCCGTTCTTGTCCAAGACCAAGGATCCATCACTGGTATCTTCACTAGCAAAGATGTTGTTCTTCGTGTCATCGCTGCAGGCCTCGATCCTGCCACATGCAGTGTGGTCCGCGTTATGACCCCTCATCCCGACTTTGCGCCCATGGATATGAGCATCCAGTCTGCTCTCCGTAAGATGCATGGTATGTGTCAATAAAACATCAGCTAAAGACAACAATCGCTGACTCTGGATAGATGGCCATTACCTCAATTTGCCTGTAATGAGCGACGCAGGCGAGATTGTTGGTATGGTGGACGTTCTCAAACTGACTTATGCCACGCTGGATCAGGTAAGTCCTCCCTAACGCACACCCCAGGGAATTCACTAACTGGTGAAGATCAACAACATCAGCACAGGCGATAGCGAAGGCCCAGCTTGGAACAAGTTCTGGCTGTCTCTGGACGCCGAGACGGAATCGATGATGTCCGGAGAGGGTGGCAGCCGCCTGCCTGACCACCGATCGGTAATGTCCCACGACAATCGTCCCGGTATTCACGACCGAGGGGACAGTGTTCTTCCTAATGAGTCTGCGTCCCACCATGGGGGAGACTCACCATCCCAGTCTGGCGTCGGTGGACGCCACACTCCGATCGAGGATCTGCCGTTCCCGTTCAAGTTCAAGGCACCCAGTGGACGTGTACATCGCCTGCAGGTAACTGCATCAGCTGGTATTGAAGAACTCATCACAAATGTAGCCAGCAAGTTGGGTTCTGAAGTCGAGGCCATAGGAGGCACACCGACATTCGAATTCGGCAAGATCTCCTTATCCGGATTTGCTTTGAGCTATCTCGACAACGAGGGCGACACCGTTTCCATCACCACAAACGATGATCTTGTGGAAGCTATCAGCCTCTCGCGCCTCGCTCACCGCGAAAAGGTTGACCTTTTTGTTCACGATCCAGAGAAGCCGCCCATGGTCGCTGAGGTTAACCCACAGCCCGCGCTCGCCAAACCTGTGACCCCGCCAGAGTCTGTTCTTCGGGATCGCAAGAAGTATTTCCAGGAGGAAGAGGAAGAGGAGGAGGAGGCCCGACCCAAGTCGAAACGTCAAAATCAACAACCCATTCCCTTTGGACAGCAACCAGAGATCATCCAGGGCGTGCCGAACGACCTACTTCTGCCTGGTGCTATCGGTGTGCTAGCAGTCGTCATTGTTGGTGTGTTCGTGCTTGGCCGTGCAACTAGCAGGTAGTATAGTCGTTCATCATCCCTTTGGCACTTGGAGTAGGAGCAGATTGTCGCATTGTTAGGCAGCGTTGGTAGTATTATATCCAAGAAGTATGATCTCATAGCAGTAGATGTGCAATGAAATTGTTTCCACAAGTCGTGCATTTATACAACAGGCCGGGTATGTGCTGGCATGTTCTGGACCGGAGCACGAGGTTTCACAACGGCAACAGCTCACGGCGCCGTATGGACAGAGGCGGGCCAATAGACGCGCGGGGTGAATGGTAACAACCACGCATCCCTGCGCATTTTTAGCCCCGCCAACCTTAAAAAACATTGGCCCAGTCAATTTTATGCCCCCCAGCAACCACCACGCACGCTATACACACACAAACCTGCAGTCGCCCGAACCTTACGTAAGGCTTCTGGTAATCTGCAAGATTTCTTGCGCCCCGTGATCTCTTTCAACGCACCCGCGCAAGCGCCCGCACGTAGACTCAACTCAGCCGTCTGAGTCCCTTACCTGCGAACCAAGTTCCCACCGCCTCACGGGGCCGCTCCCCAACACCACCACACACACAGTCACCATGTCTGTGCTATCACCCGATGTCCACGCAGATCTTGCGAACCTGCTCCAGGGCCTGCAGTCCCCGGACAACGTGCAGCGAACAAACGCGGAGCAGCACTTGAACGAGCAATGGGTCGCTACACGGCCTGAAGTGCTCCTCATGGGGCTTTCGGAGCAGATCGAGCTGGCAGAGTCGACCTCAGTGAGTAGATGGTGGAAATAAGGGAATTGTTTACAACCACTCATACCTCACCAGACTCGGACATTTGCTGCCGTCATCTTCAGGCGCCAATCCTCGAAACCGCGCAAGGCTGCTACAGGTCAGACCCAGGACCTCTTTCTCACCCTCGGAGAGGCCGAGCGAGATGCTATCCGCGCGAAGCTGCTTACTTGCCTTGCCAAGGAAACCGATAACTCGGTGCGCAGCAAGGTCGGAGATGCTGTCGCTGAGTTGGCGCGGCAACACACAGACGAGAGTAAGACACAACTTGAACGGGAGCACAGAACGTATAGTGACAGGTACAGATGTCCCGTGGCCAGAGCTGCTAGGCGCCCTCTTCCAGGCAAGTCAATCGCAGGATCCAAACCAGCGCGAGAACGCGTTCAGGATATTTTCGACCACCCCGCAGATCATCGAAAAGCAGCACGAGGATGTCGTGGTCACCGCCTTCAAGGGCGGGTTTGCAGACAGTGAAACAGCCGTACGTTGCCCTGCTACAACTCCAGGCATTGAAACTGATAACTTTCTCAGGTACGAATTGCTGCCGTAGAAGCGTTCGCGTCCTTCTTCCGCTCCATCACCAAGAAGACGCAATCCAGCTACTACACACTCATCCCAGAGATCCTTAACATCCTGCCCCCGATCAAGGACTCTGGTGATGCCGATCTGCTCACCAAGGCGCTCATCTCGCTCATCGACCTCGCTGAAGTTGCGCCCAAGATGTTCAAGCCTCTGTTCAACAGCCTTGTGCAATTCAGCATCTCCGTGATTCAGGACAAGGAACTCGGCGAGACCGCACGCCAGAATGCGCTTGAGCTCATGGCCACATTCGCAGACAATGCGCCTCAAATGTGCAGGAAGGATGCCAATTTCACCAACGACATGGTCACCCAATGTCTGTCGCTCATGACCGACGTTGGAGCTGACGATGACGACGCGGAAGAGTGGAATGTCTCCGAGGATCTCGACGAGGAGAGCGACTCGAACCATGTAGCTGGAGAGCAGTGCATGGATCGCTTGGCCAACAAGCTGGGCGGACAATCCATTCTGCCGCCGACATTCAACTGGCTGCCCCGCATGATGACCTCGTCGGCGTGGCGTGACAGGCACGCTGCACTCATGGCAATTTCGGCCATCTCCGAGGGTTGCCGCGAACTCATGGTGGGCGAGCTCGACAAAGTTTTGGATCTTGTCCTTCCCGCTCTCCGAGATCCTCATCCTCGTGTGCGGTGGGCCGGATGTAATGCTGTCGGCCAAATGAGCACCGACTTTGCTGGAACCATGCAAGAAAAGTACCACCAGGTCGTTCTGCCCAGCATTATTCCGGTGCTTGAGTCCGCGGAGCCGCGTGTTCAGGCACACGCAGCCGCTGCCCTTGTCAACTTCTGCGAGGAGGCCGAAAAGAACATCCTTGAACCATATCTGGACCAGCTCCTGAACCACTTGCTCATGCTCTTGCAAAGTCCCAAGCGATTCGTGCAAGAGCAGGCCCTCTCCACCATCGCCACAGTTGCCGACTCTGCAGAGGCCGCATTCTCAAAGTACTACGACACATTAATGCCACTTCTGTTCAATGTCCTGCAGGAAGAGCAGTCCAAGGAATACCGTCTGCTGCGCGCGAAGGCTATGGAATGCGCCACTCTCATCGCTCTTGCAGTTGGAAAGGAACGCATGGCCCAAGATGCTCTCAACCTCGTTCAGCTACTTGGACGCATTCAGAACAGTGTTTCGGACTCGGATGACCCGCAAGCTTCTTACTTGCTACACTGCTGGGGCCGAATGTGCCGTGTCCTTGGTCGCGAGTTTGTTCCTTTCCTTGCCGGTGTTATTCCACCGTTGACTGAGCTTGCTGGAGCCAAGGCCGACATCCAGCTTCTCGACGATGAGGACCAGGTGGCACAGATCCAGGACGAAGAGGGCTGGGAACTTGTCCCCTTGAAGGGCAAGGTCATTGGTATCAAGACGAGCATTCTCGACGACAAGCACATGGCTATTGAGCTTATTGTCATCTACGCCCAGGTCCTAGAGGATGCCTTCGAGCCCTACGTCAACGACATTATGGAGAAGATCGCGCTCCCCGGTCTGGCTTTCTTCTTCCACGACCCTGTCCGTGTTGCATCCGCAAAGTGTGTGCCAGCACTGTTGAACTCATACAAGAAGGCCCATGGCCCAGAATCGCCACAACTTGGTCAATTATGGGGCCGAACCGTTGAGCGCGTGCTCGAGGTGCTCAGCACAGAGCCCGCGATTGATACACTTGCCGAGATGTACCAATGCTTTTACGAGTGCTTAGAGTGCATTGGCCGGAACTGCCTTACACCTGAACACATGGCCACTTTCATCGAGTCTGCCAAGAGTGTGCTGCAAGATTACCAGGAGCGCGTCAAGGAGCGTCTCGAAGAGCAGGCCGAGAACGATGATGGCGAAGAGGCCTCGGAAGAGATGCTCTTTGCCATTGAGGACGACCAGAACCTGCTCTCGGATATGAACAAGGCCTTCCACACCATCTTCAAGAACATGGGCACCGCATTCCTGCCGCACTGGGAGCAGCTCATGGACTTTTACACGATGGCTGTTGTCAACAAGGACCCTACTCAGCGTCAATGGGCCATCTGCATCTTTGACGACGTGCTCGAGTTCTGCGGACCCGAGTCATGGAAGTACCATGAGCGCATCATCCAGCCACTCATCGACGGCATGCAGGACGATGTCCCAGCGAACCGACAAGCAGCAGTCTACGGTGTAGGTGTAGCAGCCCACAAGGGCGGCGAGGCATGGTCAGATTTCGCTGCCGCCTCATTACCGATGCTGTTCCAAGTCGTCCAACGACCAAACGCTCGTGCCGACGACGACATCTTCGCCACCGAAAACGCATCAGCAGCCATCGCCAAGATCCTGCACCACAACGCCGCAAAGGTACAAAACTGGCAAGAAATCGCTACCGCGTGGGTCGATACGCTGCCCATCACAAACGATGAAGAGGCAACACCTTACGCATATGCTTTCCTCGCACAACTCATCGAGCAGTACGTCCTCAACCACCCATCCTCTCCTGTTACTCGCTAACGCCTCAATAGACAAAATCCCGCCGTCTTCTCCCAGCCCGCCAAGGTCTTCACTTTTGTCGTCCAGGCTCTCGAGGCCGAGACGCTGCAGGGCCAAAACGCCACCCGCGTCGTTGCGTCCGTCAAGGCGCTCATCCAGGCCACGGGCACCAACCTCGCACAGACGGCTGCGACACTGACGCCCGACCAGCAACGCACCGCACAGGCGTATTTCAGCTAGAAGCCGAGTACAAGAGTGAGGACAAGGTCTTCTGCATCGGGCGGCGTTTGCTTTTGAACGGGATAAGCCCATGACAGGAGGATATATTTGGGCGGCGTGAAAATGTAGGTAGGCAGGCGTGGCGATGGGTTTTTCTTTCACAGAGTAGTTAGTTTACATCACTGATTCCCCCCCGTTTTCCGGTTTTTCATCCCTACCCATCATCATCCCATCTAAGAAGGAATGGTCGTGGTTGGGTTCGCGCGGTCAGATAGAATTGCATAGTTGCATGGTTTATTTCTCGCTGGAGGCTGCGTGATGTGATCGTGGTGTCTTTGCTTGCCGTGCGATGTATGTAGATGAATCGCTTTGATGTATGTATTGGATATCTCTCTGGCCCTACACTCCCCCTGTCCTACGCCCCCTCACTTCCAAACTCCGCCGTCCATTCCGCACTACGCGTAAGATCCTCTTTGCTGACCGTCGGCCTCGACGCCTTGATCGCCTTGACGAAATCCCGCACCTTCAGCGGCGGCTCCAGCAACTGGTCGCCATCGAGATCTGTCCACGACTTCTCCTGCGCCTGCGCATCGCCGGGCGAGCACGGCGTCCACTTGGTCACGCCCTCGACCTCCACGGGCTTGTAATGCGTCGCCGTCTGGATGAGGCGCACAGGCTGCATTAGCGCGTCCTGCACGGCAATCGAAATATCCGAACCAGAATACCCCTCGCTGAGATCCGCGAGCGTGCGGTAGTCCTGCTGGTTGAGTTCGCAGGGTGTGTTGCCGACGGCGAGTTCGAACATTTTCATGCGCGCGGGCAGGTCGGGCAGGGAAATGTGTACTCTGCGCTGGAAGCGGCGGCGGATGGCGGAGTCGAGTTGCCAGGGGATGTTTGTGGCGCCGAGGATGAGGACGCCTTTTGAGTCTTTGCCGACGCCGTCCATTTGCACGAGGAGCTCGGTTTTGATGCGGCGCGAGGCTTCGGATTCGCCTTCGCCGCGGGGGCCGCAGAGGGCGTCGATTTCGTCGATGAAGATGATGGAGGGCTTGTTTTCGCGGGCCATGCCGAAGAGTTGTTTTACCAACCTGGGTGGGTTAGCTATTGTACTTTCTTGTGGGTTGGCTCCGTATACCTCTCAGACTCTCCCATCCATTTGCTGACTAGGTCGGAACTTGAGACGCTGAAGAATGTGCTGTTTGCTTCTGTTGCTACGGCCTTCGCGAGGTAACTCTTACCGGTACCTGGTGGTCCGTATAAAAGGATACCCTTCCATGGTTGTCGCTTGCCGGTGAAGAGATGCGGGAACTTGATGGGTAATATGACGGCCTCCTTCAGCGCTTCCTTTGCTCCCTCCAGACCTGCTACATCTTCCCATCGAATGTTTGGCTTCTCGGTAAGGATAGCGCCCGAGAGTGCACCGCGCAGCTTCTTGGAGTCGGCGTCTTGCTCGTCGTCGTCATCCCTATGTATCCTGTTAGCGTTTGGATCCTCCATTTGGCATGGTTTTCACGCACTTTCCACCCTTCCCACTTCCTCCTGACGATTTCCCGTTTGCGCCCATGGCCGAGGGTTTCTTTCGATTTGATTCGTCGTTCGCATTTAGATGTTGTTTGAGCTTCTCTGCGCGCTCCATGTACTCAGCAACCTTGCCCCGAATCATATCCTTGGACTTCTGGTTCTTTTCCCCTAGTGATTATCAGCATGTTTTCTGGGGCTTGCTAGAAGCTACAGGCGGCTAGCATGTGATTGCCATACACTTAAGAGCGAGCATGAATAGCTCGACTAGATGCTGTTAGCTAATGACTTCAATTTCCTTCAAGTGTGACGTACGAGCACTGTAGTACATCTGATATGCCTTCTCATATTCGCCTGCGGTATCCGTCTCGATTGCCTTCTTGACTGTCTCGATAGCCCGACCCAAGAAGTCGGCGTTGCTCATCTTCGCGCTTTTGCTGGGCTACACGCCGCAGCCTAATTCTCCTGTATGTTCTTGGCTCGTGCTACGCGTATGCGATCGAGTGAAGGTCGGTGGTGTAACAGCGGAGGAGCGGTCGGCGCGGGGCAATCGACGTCGCGTGCTGCCTGGTTTTTGCTAGGGCGGGTCTCGGAGTATTTCGGTCTCAGTCTGTTCGACCGTCTGGTATAGGCACGACAATCGCAGGAGTATGGAGAGCGGCAGGGAGTGGTGTTGATGTGTATCTCTGCCGCGAGGTTGCCATGGGATGCGCTAAAGCCCCGCATTCACCCTAGGCTGAACTGAGATAGCTCGATATGTTACGTCGCGAGCTCCGCGCGACACGAAACTTTTCGCGAATTTGTTACTCAGCAATACAGAAGCCATGGGAGACGTGCAAAAGAAGCTTCAGGAGCTCTCTGACAGCTACCAGACTCTGCAAGCAGGTGAGAAAACTCGCCCGACTGGCAAGCAATTACTGATGGAGGGGCAGAGTTGCAGGGTGCGGTAGATTCCCGTCAGAAGCTCGAATCGCAACAGCAGGAGAACACTACAGTCAAGAAGGTATGGAAATATGCATAGACTATGTAGGACTATGCTAAGATTTGCTGGGCAGGAATTCGACATTCTCCATGACGAGGCGAACATCTACAAGCAAATTGGACCCGTGCTGTTGAAGCAGGACAAGACAGAAGCAATCATGGCAGTCAACGGTCGCCTTGAGTTCATCGACAAGGAGATGTGAGTACATTAATAGTATGGCGGGATGTATGGTTTGCTGACATGGAACAGCAAACGCATTGAGCAGCAGATCAAGGGTATTCAGGACAAGGCAGAGACGGTGAAAACGGAGGTACGCCGCCCTCGCGCCTTCCCTCCCCCAATAACGTGTGTTGATCAGTCTCTAGATGATACAAATCCAGTCTGCAGCACAGCAGTCACAACAAGCAGCGGCAGCATAAGCGCAACATATGACGAAATACAAAATAAGATACCCAGAGATACCCAGCCGACCTTGCTCTGCTACCAGAATCGTGTACATAGTTTGCTCTTTACTCTCACTTTGCTCGTGAAAGCGCGCTAGCTTAGTGTTTCCGTCTTGCTGCACTCACAATCACCTCGTTGCTCCTTCCCCGCGCCCCGCCTCTCAGAACCTCTCGACTTCTCCCCACTCCTCTGCCGTTGCCCGCCACGTACGGCTGGTAGCGCACTTCTGTCAGGCATCATGGAGTAAGTGGGCATATATCGCTATTTGCCGATATTAAACTAACTCATCAGCCCTCGCGATACCATCATCAAGCTGTGTGTTGGACCCCAGGCAAACATAGTCAACGTTCACCAGGGCCTTCTCTGCAAAACTTCCGCCTTCTTCAAGCGTGCAATGAAGCCAGAATGGGCCAGTCTCAGGAAAGACCCGGACTCCGTC
>Ga0265780_10005676_pt1 | contig 15730 bp, 13 predicted proteins | sample P1T30metagenome_FD_192432 | JGI IMG/M metagenome (GOLD analysis project Ga0265780, IMG submission 192432) | Plant litter microbial communities from East Loma Ridge, Irvine, California - P1 T30 | ecosystem: Environmental > Terrestrial > Plant litter > Unclassified | place: USA: California... | reverse complement strand
TGCCAGGTGGTACAGCAGCGGGGCGCCGATGTTTTTTGCCTCTGACAGGTAGTTGTCGGTGCCGCCGCCGTAATAGGCCGCAAACGCATCGCCATCGGTGCGCGTTGCGCTCAGGTACGTCATCAGGCCGCCCAGGCAGTAGCCGGTGACGCCGACCTTGCCGGTGCTGCCTTCCATCGTGCGCGCGGCGCTGATAGTGGCGGCGATGTCCTGCACGCCGTGGTCGAAGTCGTAGTTTTTATACAGCGCGAAAGCACGGGCGACGTCGGCTTCATTGGCTTCCGACAGGTCGACGCCTGCCTCATCGCGCCAGAACAGATCCGGGGCGACGGCGATATAGCCTTTGGCGGCGTAGTTGTCGGCGATGCTGCGGATGCCGGCGTTCACGCCGAAGATCTCTTGCAGCACGATGATGACCGGGTAGGTGCCGACGACGTCGGGACGGGCGACATAGCAATCGAAGCTGCGTTCTGCGGTGCTGACGGTAAGGGTTTCGGACATGGGATTCCTCTGGGTTGAAGGTGGGGGTGCCGGCCGGGAATGAGCGATTACCGGCCGTAGCGCTGCATATCATACGGCGGATAGCGGTATTGGAATAGACGCACACCGCTTTTGAGGGAGCGCTGAGCAACCCGTTCGAGTATTCAGCTGTCGCCATTGGTCCTTGAAAATGTATGGCTTAACGCAGCATAAGGCAGAGTTCATTCGGCGAAATATGGTAAATACAGAATCTTGTTTGCATGCCAATGGGAAACGCGCTACTATCCGTAATGCGAATCACTCTCATTCAAGATTATTGATCTATTATGCCTTCCAAACACCTGCTTGCCATCCTCGCGCTCGCCGCTCCCACCGTCAGCGCCACTGCGCAAACCACGCCACCCGCCGTGGTCGAGGTCCGCGGCGCCCTGGATTACGTCGCTGAATCAAGCCAGGCCAGCACTGCGACCCGCACCGACCAGTCGCTGATGAACGTGGCGCAGTCGGTGCAGGTGATCGGCCCGACGGTGCTGGATGACCTGCAAGTGCGCAGTCTCGACGATGCGCTGTCGCTGGTCAGCGGCATCAGCCAGGCGCCGACCCGCGCCGGCACGCAGGACGCGTTCGTGCGGCGCGGGTTCACCGGCGAATCGGCCGGCGGCACGCTGCGCGACGGCGTGCGCTCGATCCAGGCGCGCAATTTCAGCGCCACCACCGAGCGCATCGAGGTGCTGAAAGGACCCGCGTCGACGCTGTATGGCATCCAGGAGCCGGGCGGCGTCATCAACGTGGTCAGCAAGGTGCCACTGGCGCGCGCGCGCACCGCGCTGGAGTTCGATACCGAAGAAGCAGGCGGCTACGGCGTCCAGTTCGACCATACCGGCCCGATTGCCGGCACCGGCTGGTCGTATCGCGTCATTGCCTCGTCCGAAGACCGCGACGACTGGCGCAATTTCGGCAAGAGCCGGCGCGATCTGGTGGCGCCGTCGCTGGCCTGGCGCAGCGGCGGCACCGAGGTCTTTTTCAGTTACGAACACACCGATTACGATGTGCCGTTCGACGACGGCGCCATCTTCGGCGCCAACGGGCAACCGATCGACATGCCGCGCGAACGCCGCTTCAGCGAAGCGTTCTCGCGCATGCAGGGCAATACGGATTTCATCAGCACGCGCCTGCAGCACGCGCTTAACGGCGTGTGGACGGCGCGGGCCAGCTACGCCTTCAACCGCAATCGCTACAGCGATGTGCGCGTGCGGGCGAATCGCTATGACGACGCGACCGGCCTGCTGCGGCGCCGCGTCGACGGACGCCAGAACGTGGATGACAGCAGCAACTACGCCGTCGCCGACCTGGTAGGCAAGTTCCGCACTGGCGCGGTGGCGCATGAAGTGCTGGTGGGCGTGGACCATGAGCGCGCGCTGGGCCGCACCGGCGGCGAGCTGGCGCGCCTTGTCTACAACGGCTTCGACACCGTCAATCCGGTCTACGGCCAGATCCCGCTGCCAACCGAATACGATGACGAGACCCGCAACGCACGCACGCTCCTGTCCACCACCTCGGTCTTCGCGCAGGACAGCATGGCGTTCGGCGAGCGCTGGGTGCTGTCAGGTTCGGTGCGTTACCAGCGCTACCGCCAGCAAGAGGGCGCGGGCTTGACGTTCGTCGAGACGCAGAATATGTCGGGCTCCGAAGTCCTGCCGCGTGTCGGCGCTCTCTACAAGCTTGCGCCGCAGGTGTCCTTGTACGCCAACTACGGCACCTCGTTCGTGCCGAACGTCGCCAGCAGCCCGACGCAGGGCGCGTTCGAACCGACGAAGGGCCGCGCGCTGGAAGCCGGCGCCAAGTTCAGGAGCGGCGAGCGCATCTCGGGCACGGTCGCGCTGTTCGATATCGAAAAGGACAATATCGTCGTCAGTCTCGATGACGACACGGCGCAGGCGATCGGCAAGGCGCGCTCGCGCGGCCTCGAGCTGGACGTGACCGGCTAGCTGAGCGCCGATCTGCGCTTCATCGGCGCCTACGCCTACACCGCCACCGAAGTGCTGCAAGACGCGAGTGGCCTGCAGGGCAACCGGCTGCCGAATGCGCCGCGCCATGCGGCTTCGATCGCCGCGCATTACGCGCCTGGCTGGCGCCTGGCCGGTCTGCCCTGGCATGCCAACGCGGCCATCCGGTATGCGGGCGCGCGCCAGGGCGACGCCGCCAATGCGGTGACCCTGCCGTCGTACACCGTGACCGATCTGGGCATCGGCACGCAATTCGCGTGGAACGGTACGGCGCTCAAGCTGGACGTCCTGCTGCGCAATGCGTTCGACCGCGCCTACTACCCGTCCGCCGACGGCGCCCTGCGCGCGCTGGTGGGCGCGCCGCGCCAGTTGGGGGTGCGCCTGCGCAGCACGTTCTGAAGATGGTCCAGACTTGCACTGCGCGAGCGGGAAAATTTTCAGGGCAGTATGATCGTCATATCGTCGTCGAACGCCTTGATGGCTGAACACGATCATTGGTCATCTACCTGAAAGAACCGCGCATGAGTCATTTCGAACACCTTCGCAGCCACGCGATTCCATCCTTGCAGGCATCCGTGGAAGACTACCTGGCGCCCGTCTCCGGCGCGCGCCACATCCACCTGACCACCAGCGGCGCCGAGATGGCGTTCCTGGTCGCTTTCCCGACCGTGCCCGACGCCAGCGACGGCCGCGCGCACATCCTCGAACACCTGGCGCTGTGCGGCTCGCAGCGCTATCCGGTGCGCGACCCGTTCTTCGCCATGCTGCGCCGCTCCACGGCGACGTTCATGAACGCGTTCACCTACGCCGACCGCACCGTGTACCCGTTCGTCAGCACCGACACGAACGACTTCTTCAACCTGCTCGACGTGTACCTGGACGCGGCGTTTTTCCCGAAGCTGGACTACCTGAACTTCCTGCAAGAGGGCTGGCGCTATACGCTGACCGATGGCGCGCTCGGCTACCAGGGCGTGGTCTTCAATGAAATGAAGGGCGCGTTTGCCGATCCGGGCCATGCGCTGTACAAGGGTCTGACCTCGACGATCCTCTCCGGGACGACCTACGAGGTCGATTCGGGCGGCGATCCGCTGGCGATTCCCGAGCTCACGCACCAGATGCTCAAGGACTTCCACGCCAGCCACTACCACCCGTCGCAGGCGATCTTCATGACGGCCGGGCCGATGCCGGCGGCCGACGTCCAGGCCCGCATCTCCGAACGCGTGCTGGCGCGCCAGACCGATGTGTCGAAGCGCCGCATTCCGCAACTGGCCAGCGCCTTTACCGCGCCGCAGCGCAATACCGTGCGCATCCCGTCGCAGCAGGGCCGCGACAATGAATTCGGCCTGCAAATCACCTGGCTGATGAACGAGTCGGCCATCCCCAAGGTGGCATTCGAGGCCAACCTGCTGTCGGCCGGCCTGCTCGGTGACGCTGCCGCGCCGCTGATGCACGCGATGGAGACAGCAGGCTACGGCCGCCCATCGGGCTTCAACGGCCATGACGATAGCGCCCGCCAGATGCTGTTCCACGTTGGCATGGAGGGCTTGACCGAGGCGCAGGTGCCCCTGGCCGAAGCGCATATCTGGGCCACGCTGGAGCGCGTGGCCGAAGAGGGCGTGCCGCATGCCACGCTGCAGGCGGCGCTGCGCGACCTGAAATACAGCCAGCGCAATACCCGCAGCGGCGGCATGCCGAATGTGCTCGAACGCCTGCTGATCGCGCTGCCGGTCGCCATGCGCGAGGGCGATGTCGTTACCGCGTTCGACAGCGACGCCATCCTGCAGGAGATGGAACGCGATATCGCGGACCCTGCCTATTTCAAGTCGCTGGTGCGCCACCTGCTGACGTCCCCCGGCCGCCTGGTTTCGTCCATCGTCCCGGACGCCGGCTACTTCTCCGACCGCAACGCGCTGGAGACGGCGCGCCTGGCGCAGGTGTCGGCCACGCTGACCGACGCCGACCGGGCGCGTATCGCGGCCGACACTGCGGCGCTCGAAGCGCATCAGCAAACGCCGTTTGACACGCAGGCGCTGCCGCGCATCCGGCCGGGCGATGTGAGCGCAGAGCCGCGCACGCTCCCTGCCATCGCTCCCGCAGTCGACGATGCACACGCCTTCAGCATCGCCTCGAACGGCATTTCGTCAGCCAGCATCGTGTATGACGTCTCCGGCATGCCAGCGGCCGACTGGCCCTGGCTGGCGCTGTACACCCAGTTGCGCGACGATCTGGGCATCGAAGGCCGCGACTACGCCGACGCCGGCGCCTGGCGCCAGCGCATGGTGCCGTCGTTCAGCTTCGAGCTGCAACCGTTTCAAATGCCGGATGGCGCGCTGCGCATCGACCTCGCGGTATCGGCCAGCGGCCTGCGCGAAGAACATGCCAACATCGCCAGCGTGCTGACCGCCTACATTGCGCGGCCCCGCTTCGACGAGCACGTGCGCCTGCGCTATCTGCTCGAACGCAAGGTGGAAAACACCCTCGACGGCCTGGCGCAGGCCGGCAACCAGTACGCCTCGATGGCCGTGAGCGCGCCGCTGGCGCCGGTGCGGCGCTTCCAGGACGCCATCGCCGGTCCCACGTCGCTGCCGTTCAACGCGCAACTGAAAGCGCTGTCCGCAACGCCGGAAGGTCTGGCGCAGGTCGCGGCAGAACTGGCGCGCATCCACGCCGCCATCCTGGCCCGCCGCCCGAGCATCCTGTGCGCTGGCAGCGGCGAGGATGGCCACGAACTGGCGCGCTTGCTGGCAGCAGCGTTCCCGGCGCCGGTCGATACCGCTGACGCTTCTGCTGCGGTGCGCGCGCCGGTACCGGCCGCGCCGCTGCCGCTGGCGAATGTCGCATTGCACGCTGCGGGCCAGGTCAATCATTGCGCGATCGCCTGGGCGGTGCCGATGATGCACGACGCCGATGCCGGCGCACTGAGCGTCGCGGCAGAGCTGATCACCAACCAGGTGCTGCACACCGCGCTACGCGAAGCGGGCGGCGCGTATGGCGGCAATGCGGGCTACGCGAGCGATTCGGGCGTGTTCTCGATGGCCTCGTACCGCGATCCGCGCCTGGCGGCGACCTACCGCGATTTCGACATGGCGCTCGACACGATTCTTGCGACCGAGTACAGCGACGAGCAGCTTGAAGAAGCCATCATCGGCGTCATCAAGAAGCTCGACAAGCCGGAGGCGCCGTGGGACGCGGTGCGCCTGGGCTGGCGCATGCACCGGCGCGGCACCGACCTGGCGACGCGCCAGCGCTTCCGTCACAGTGTGCTCGCGTGCACGCAAGAGCAGGTGAAGGCTGTGGTGCTCACATATCTGAAGAACGGCAACGCGAGCCGCGCGGCGTTTGCCGGGAACACGACGCAGGATCTGGCGGGGCTGGAAGTGCTGGATCTGTCGGTGGCGGCCGGCGCTTGAGATCGTTGGCGTTGCCGGTAGCGATCGGCAACGCCATCTCCAGGGCCATCAATCACGTTGCATCATTTTTTATTCAGCAAGGCACAACCAACGTATGTCGATCCATTTTTATGAACCCCGTCATGGTCACAATCTGCCCCATGATCCTTTCAATGCGATCGTGGGACCGCGCCCGATTGGCTGGATTTCGTCGTTGAGCGAAACCGGCGCGCGGAACCTGGCGCCGTACAGCTTTTTCAACGCTTTTAATTACACACCGCCGATTGTGGGCTTTGCCAGCATCGGCGAAAAAGACACGCTGCGCAATGTGCGGGAAACGGGAGAGTTCGTGTGGAACCTCGCGACGCGGCCGTTGGCCGACGCAATGAATGCCAGTTGCGCGGCAGTTGGGCCGGAGGTGGATGAATTCACGCTGGCGGGCCTCACGCCGGCGCCATCGCGATTGATCAAGGCGCCGCGCGTGTTGGAAAGCCCGGTGGCGTTCGAGTGCCGGGTAACCCAGATTATCCAGTTGGAAGGGTTTGGCGGGGAAGTGGTGCCGACCTGGCTGGTGTTGGGCGAAGTGGTGGGGGTGCATATTGCAGAAGCATCTCTGCGCGACGGGGTCTACGATACTGCGGCGGCCGGCCATATCCTGCGTGGCGGTGGGCCGGGGGATTATTTTTCGGTGGGGCCGGAGCAGTTGTTTCAGATGTTCAGGCCGCGGTAGGGTTGATCGCCCGATGCCGGAGCCGCCCTGCAACCGCGCCGCGAAGCAGGCCCCTGGCCAGCGGCGAGGCGACCAGATTGCTGACCGGCACCGCTCTGGCCGACAGGTCGCCGACGACGACGGCGACGGGATCACCACCGAACGCGGCGATGTTGGCGCGCACCCAGCGCAAGTCGGCCATCTGGTCGAGCAGGCCGTCGTTGACAGAGCTGTGGTGCGTACTCGCGCGCGTCAGATCGCTCTGACTATGCGCCCGATCCTTGCGGCGGCGCTTTTGCCAGTGGCGCCGTATGGTTTGACGCTGGCGGATCGCTGCGCAGCACATGGCTGATGGCCATCGTCAGCAGCGGCACCACCAGCGCCAGGTACGAGCTGTCCACGCCGTAGGGGTTACCGGCCAAAAACCAGCCGATGGTCGCCACGACCGACAGCAGCACGCCGAGAAATGCGCCGCGCGGGGTGCCGAAGCGCGGGGCATAGAACGCCATCAGCACCAGTACCGCCAGGGTGGCACGCAGCGCCTTGCCGAGGAACGCGATCATCAGGAGTTGTTCGGCGGCCAGCGCCAGCACCAGCGGCAGCAGACCGGCCACTGCGATCGCCACGCGCACGAACAGCAGCGATTTGCGGTCGTTCTTTTCCTTGTTGAAGAACGGGTCGTAGAAGTCCTTCATGGCCAGCGTCGCCGATGCCAGGGTGGTCGCCGAAATGCCGCCGAACAGGGCGCCAGCCAGGCCGACGACCATGACCGCCGCCGAGAACGAGGGCATGTGCGCGATCAGCGTCGGGAAGGCGTCGATCGATTTGACTTGCGGATACAGCACCGCGCCGCACATGCCGACCAGCGCTGCCATCAGGCCGAACGGAATCATCAGCGACGACACGTAGTAGCAGGCGCGCTTGGCAACGGCCGGGTTGTCGGTGCTGACCAGCGCCTGGATCACGTACTGGGTGGCGAAGATCGAGCCGATGCCGCCGATCATCCAGGCCATGATCTGGCCCCAGCCGATCGTGTCCCAGTCAAACATGCTGGCAGGAAGTTGCGCCTCGAGCGCGCCGATGCCGCCGGTCGCATCCAGCGCAAAGGCCAGCGCCAGGATCATGCCGATGTACTTGACGATGGCATGCGAGAAGTTGGTGTACACCACCGAGCGCATGCCGCCCAGGCTGACATAGATCACCGTGATCACGCCCACCAGCAGGATCGCAACCGTCTTGTCGATTTCCAGCACCGCCGCCAGCACGGCGCCCCCGCCCGCGTACAGCGCCACGGCCACGATGCTGAGGGCAACGATGGTCAGGATCGAGGCTGCATAGCGCACCGGCTCGCCATAGGTGGCGGCCAGGATGCCGGAGATGGTGCTCTGGCCGCTTTCCTTGTATTTGCGCACCAGGATAATCCCCAGCAGCAGGAAGCCCAGCGACAGCGCGACCAGGTTCCAGGCTGCGGAAATGCCCAGTTCGAAGCCTTTCTGCGCGGTGCCGATGCTCACCGATGCGCCGATGAATTCGGACAGCAGCAGTGCGCCGATCAGATAGGCAGGGAAGTTGCGCCCGCCGGAGGTCATGCCCTCGCTGCTGTCGGCATGCTTGCGCACGTGGTAGGTGATGTACGACATGATGGCGAAATACGCCACCGTGGTCGCGACGATGATGGTCAAGCGGTTATCCATTGTCTGCTCCAGTTCTGCTTCATTATTTTTATGGGGTGGAACGCCGGCCTTGGGGCTCAGGCGCAGAGGAAGCGGCGCACCGTGTCGGTGAACCTGTCGCCCGCTTCGATGTTCGAGATGTGCGAGGCGGCCAGCGTCACCGTGCTGGCGCCGCCGATCCGGCCCGCGAGCCAGGCGGCATCGGCGACGGTGGTCACCGGGTCGAATTCCCCTGCAATCACAAGGGTCGGCGCCGTGATCGATGCGACGTCGCCGCGCAGGTCGGCCCCGGCCAGCGCGTCACAGCAGGCGGCATACCCTTCGGGAGACTGGTCGCGCAGGCCATGCACCAGGCGCGCCACCACGCCGGTTTCGCGCGCGGCAAATTCCGGCGTGAACCAGCGCGCGGCCGCGCCGTCGGCTACGGCATCCATGCCGTCGGCCCGTACCAGCGCGGCGCGGGCCTGCCAGGCGGCGGGACTGCCGATGCTGGCGGCGGTATTGGCCAGCACCAGGCGCTCGATGCGCTGCGGCGCATGTACGGCAAGCCATTGGCCGACCAGGCCGCCCATGGAGATGCCGCAGAACGCTGCCCGTGCAATGCCCAGGTGATCGAGCAGGGCCAGCACGTCACGGCCGAGGCGCGCGATGTCGCCTGGGCCAGGTCCGGTTTCGGAAAGGCCATGGCCGCGCGTATCGTAGCGCAGCACATGAAAGCGGTCGGACAGGGCGTCGGCCTGGGCATCCCACATCGACAGGGCGGTACCGAGGGAGTTGGATAAAATCAGGCAGGGCAGCGCGGGGTCGCCGTCGCTGCGGTAGTGCAGATTGATTGCGTCGGCGCCGGCGCCGACAACTGCGAAAGGCATGTGGTCTCCTTGATGCGTGAGGCGGCCCTGAGCCGTGGTGGCGGGAGGTGCCGGCCTCTGGGGGCGTGACTCAGGCGGCGGCGCGGATGCGCACCACGTCGTCGGCCGGCAGCGCCGCTTCGGCGCGGCGCAGGTGGAAGTCGAAGTCGATCGACGCGAACGGACGGTCCAGGCCGCGCGCGGCCATTGCCGCCGGGTCGGCGCTGCGCGTGATCGGCGGCACCAGGCCGTCGCGCGTGGCGAAGGCGAAGTCGTCCCACAGGTAGGCGTCGCCGTCGATGTTGATCTGCGTGGTCAGCTTGCGGTGGCCGGGTGCGCTGATGAAGAAGTGCACGTGGGCCGGGCGCTGGCCGTGGCGGCCCAGCAGATCCAGCAGTTGCTGGGTTGTGCCTTGTGGCGGACAACCGTAGCCGACCGGGATGATGCTGCGGAAACCGTAGCGGCCGTGTTCGTCCGCAATGATCGTGCGGCGCAGGTTGAAGTCGGACTGGGTGCGGTCGAAGAACGAGTAGTTGCCGAGCAAATTGGCATGCCATACCTCGACCTTCGCGCCGGGAACCGGCCGGCCATCGGCCCCGTACACGGTGCCCTGCATGAACAGCACTTCGGCCTGCTCGCTCTCGGTACCGTCATCGAGGCGGGTGAAGCCCACGCTTTCGGGCGCACCGGCGACATACAGCGGACCTTCGATGGTGCGCGGGGTCTGGTTGGCCAGGCCAGCCCTGGCGTCGGCTTCATCGGCGCGCAGGTCGAGGAAATGCTCCACGCCCAGGCCGGCGGCCAGCAACCCCAGTTCGTTGGCTGCGCCGGCGGCCGCCATGTACGACACGCCGCTCCAGAATTCGCTTGGCGTGACGTCCAGGTCGTCGATCGCCTTGCACAGGTCTCCGAGCAGGCGAACCACCACTTGCTGCACGCGCGGGTTGGCCGGACGGTCGGCGGCATCGACGACCCAGGTGCGGGCCAGCGCTTCGATTTCTGCGTGATTCATGACTTTGTCTCCTTGTCTGTTATGGGGAATCGGGAATCTGGCCAGTGCTCAGCGGTCATCCTCATGGATCGACGACGGATGCCGGCACAGCGGCATCACCTCGATCTGCATGTAAGGGAACAGCGGCAGCGACGTGAGCAGGGCATGCAGCTCGTCGACACTGGCGACGTCGAACACGCTCACGTTCGCGTACTGGCCGGCGATGCGCCACAGGTGGCGCCATTTCCCTTCCTGTTGCAGGCGCTGGGCCAGCTCTCTTTCGGTCTGCTTGAGTGCGCTGGCTTGGTCAGGTGGCATCGCCGGTGGCAGGTTGACGTTCATCCGTACGTGGAACAGCATGGTGTCTCCTTGTAAAAGCTTAACGGCGCTGCATCGATTGCAGCTTGTCGAGGTCGACCTGGACGCCCAGGCCCGGGCCGGTCGGCACCTGCAGCATGAAGTCGCGATAGACCAGCGGTTCCTGCAACACCTCTTGCGTCAGCAGCAGGGGACCGAACAGTTCGGTCCCCCAGGCCAGTTCCGGGAACGTGGCGCACAGGTGGGCGGTGGCGGCAGTGCCGATACCGCCTTCGAGCATGGTGCCGCCGTACAGGCCGACGCCGGCAAGGCGCGCCACCGTCGCCACTTCCAGGGCCGGCATCAGGCCGCCGGACTGGGTGATCTTGACGGCGTAGACGTCGGCCGCGTCGAGGCGGGCCAGCGCCATCGCGTCGTCGGGGCCATGCAGGGCCTCGTCGGCCATGATCGCGACGTCGAAGCGATTCTTGAGCCGCGCCAGTGCGGCGCTGTTGCCGGCCCTGGTCGGCTGTTCGATCAGGTCGATGCCACCGCTTTCCAGCCGCGCGATGCCGCGCATCGCATCCATTTCGCTCCAGGCCTGGTTGACGTCGACCCGCACGCTGGCCCGCTCGCCCAGGGCGCGCTTGATCGCCAGCACATGCTCGACGTCGTCATCCACGCTGCGCAGGCCGATCTTGAGCTTGAAGATGCGGTGACGGCGGATATCGAGCATGTGCTCGGCTTCCTGGATATCCTTGGCGGTGTCGCCGCTGGCCAGGGTCCAGGCAACCGGCAGCGCGTCGCGCACCCGTCCGCCCAGCAGTTCCGACAGCGGCACGCCAAGCCGGCGCGCCTGGGCGTCGAGCAGCGCGGTCTCGATGGCGCACTTCGCAAAGCGGTTGCCCTGGAACGCCTTGCGCACCCTGGCCATCGCGCGCGCTACCTGGCTTGCTTCCATGCCGGTCAGCAGCGGCGCGAAGTAGGTATCGATGTTGGTCTTGATGCTTTCCGGGCTTTCTTCACCGTAGGCCAGGCCGCCGATGGTAGTCGCTTCGCCCCAGCCATCGATGCCGTCGGCGCAGCGCACCCGGACCAGCACCAGCGTCTGGGTGTGCATCGTCGCCACGGACAGCTTGTGAGGACGGATCGTTGGCACGTCCACGAGATATGTTTCGATTTTTTGGATCATATTTTTTGCGTATAATTCGCTGAGGTGATAACACGATATTCCCGTCAGTGATGGGCGTCCAACACTGTTTTGGTATCGTTTCGATACCCGAAAGGTATGAAGATGGAACTGCGGCACTTGCGCTACTTCGTCGCCGTGGCGGAAGAAAAGAACTTCACGCGCGCCGCCGAGCGCCTGCATATCGCGCAGCCTCCGCTGAGCCGGCAGATGCAGCAGCTCGAGGAAGATCTCGGCGTGGCGCTCATCGAAAAGGGTACGCGGCCGCTGCGCCTGACCGACGCCGGCCGCTTCTTCCTGGCGCACGCCAAGCCGCTGCTCGACCAGGTCCAGGAGCTCAAGGCGATGACCCAGCGCGTGGGCAAGCTCGACCGCACGCTGGCGATCGGCTTCGTTGCATCGACCCTGTATGGACAGCTGCCCGAGATCATACGGCGCTACCGCGAGCGCTATCCCGAGGTCGAAGTGACCCTGCATGAAATGATGACGATCGACCAGATGGAGGCCCTCAAGGAAGGGCGGATCGACGTCGGCTTCGGCCGACTCAAGAGTGAAGACCCGAGCATTCGCCGCATCCTCCTGCGCGAAGAGCGCATGGCGGTGGCGCTATGGCCCGGCCACCGGCTGGCGGCGCGCTCCAGCCTGCGCCTGGCCGACGTGGCAGGGGAAAGCCTGCTGGTGTATCCCAAATCGCCCCGCCCGAGTTTTGCCGACCAGGTGCTGGGCATGTTCGGCGCAGCCAACCTTGCTCCCGACCACGTCACCGAAGTGCGCGAGCTGCAGATTGCGGTCGGGCTGGTGGCGGCCGGGCAGGGCGTCTCGATCGTGCCGGAGAGCGTCGAAGGTATGCACCACGGCAATGTCGTCTATCGCAAGCTCGATGACAAGCACGCCTGCTCGCCAATCCAGTTCAGCGTGCGCCACATGGACCATTCGCCCGAGCTGCAGGCGCTGCTGTCGACGGTGTACGCCATCTACGACGACCTGGCCATCGCGCATGAAAAGGAAACGCTGTAGGCGCGCAGCGGCATCATTGGGCCGTTGCGCCCGACTGCTTCACGATCTTGCCCCACTTGACCGTTTCGCTCTGGATGAATGCCGCGAACTGCTGCGGCGTTTCACCGTATGCTTCGGCGCCTTGCTCCGCCATTTTGTTCTTCACTTCCGGATCGGCCAGCGCCTTGAGGATGGCGGCGTTCAGCTTGGCCATTACGGGCGCCGGCGTCTTGCCCGGCGCCAGCAGGCCGAACCACGACGTGGCTTCGTAGCCGGGCAGGCCGGCCTCGGCGATGGTCGGCACGTCCGGCAGTGCGGGCGAGCGCTTGGGCGTGGTCACCGCGAGCGGACGCAGCTTGCCAGCCTTCACGTGGCCGATGGCCGAGGGCATATTGTCGAACATGATCGCGATGTGGCCGCCCAGCAGGTCGTTGACCGCGGGGGCGCTGCCCTTGTAGGCCACGTGCTGGATGTCGATGCCCGCCATGTGCTTGAACTGCTCGCCCGACAGGTGGATCGAACTGCCGTTGCCTGACGAACCGAAGGTCACCTTGCCCGGATTGGCCTTGGCGTAGGCAATCAGTTCCTGGACGTTCTTGAACGGCTGCGAAGGGTGGGCCACCAGCAGGTTGGGCACCAGGGCCACGCGCGTGATCGGCGCAAAATCCTTGATCGGATCGAAGGCCAGCTTGCGGTACAGGCTCTGGTTGATGGCGTGCGTACCGACGGTGCCCATCAGCAGCGTGTAGCCGTCGGCAGGGGCGCGCGCTACCAGTTGCGTGCCGATGTTGCCACCGGCGCCGGCACGGTTGTCGATGATGACTGGCTGGCCCAGGTCGCGGCTCATGTGCTGGCCGATCACGCGCGCCAGGATGTCGGTTGTGCCGCCGGCAGAGAACGGCACAATGATCGTGATGGCCTTGGCCGGGTATGCCGGCTGTGCGTAGGCAGCGGGTGCGAGCAGCAGGGCGCCGGCGGTGATGGCGCAGCGGGTGGCGAATTGACGGCATGCCTGGGCGGCAGCAGGGAAGAAGCGGGTCATGGCAGGTCTCCGAAGTAGTGAACCAATGCAGGCCATCTGGCCTGCGGAGGCAGCGGTGGGGCGGTGCAGTGAGAGAACGGGCGCTACGCGGTCAGACGGGCGCCACGCCGAGCGTGGTGCCGCCACATACATACAGCACCTGGCCGGTGACGAAGCCGTTCTCGGGCGCCAGGAAGAACAGCGCGGCGCGCGCCACGTCTCCGGGTGTGCCGAGGCGCTTGACGACGATGCTGTCGATGATCCGCCGGGTCTGCGGTGCATCTGGCGGATTGCTGTTGTGGAAGAGTTCGGTCGCGATCGGGCCGGGCGCCACCGCATTGACCGTGATGCCGTCGCCGCCGAGTTCCTGGGCCAGCGTGCGCGTCAGGCCGATCAGGCCCGCCTTGGTGGCCGCATACACGACCCGCTCCGGCTTGCCCAATGCCGCACGCGAGGCCATGTTGACGATGCGGCCATGGCCGGATGCGCGCAGCGTGGGCAGGACTGCCTGGACCAGGAGGATGCTGGCCTTGAGATGCAGGTCGACCACGTAGTCGAGATCGGCGATCGTGGCGGTGTCGATGGTGCCGGGCCGGGTAGCGCCGGCGTTGTTGACCAGCGCCGTGACGTTATAGCTCGAGGCGATCTGGCGCGCGATGTCGCGCGTTGGTTCGGTGCGGGTAAGGTCGGCCTGCAGCGATACCAGGTTGGCGTGCTGCCAGTCAGGCGCCTTGTAGTCGAGGTTGACGACGTGGCGGCCCTGCGCGAGCAGTGCTTCGCAGATCGCGCGGCCGATACCGGCGCTGCCACCGGTAACCAGGGTGACTTCGTGTTGATGCATGGTTGTCTCCAGCTTGTAATGGGCACTCGAAAGACCTGCTGCGCGTTGCATTTCGGCCTGCGATGCTCGCCGTACATCCGTACGGCTGTGCTTCTCGACCCAAACTGCTGCCGCTCGCGACGGTTTTACGAGCTGCCCTTATGGGAACGCAGTGCTTCCTGCGCCTGCTGCTGGCCGGATCGGCGGGGATCTCGTGCCCCCTGCCGGTCCGGCCGTCATGCTTTTTACTGCCCGACGCGCTCGATGATCAGCGCGATGCCCTGTCCCACGCCGATGCACATCGTGCACAGCGCATAGCGGCCGCCGCCGCGCTCGAGCTGGAGCAGGGCGGTGGTGGCGAGGCGGGCGCCGCTCATGCCGAGCGGGTGGCCAAGCGCAATGGCGCCGCCCTGCGGATTGACGCGCGGGTCGTCATCGCCCAGGCCGAGTTCGCGCAGCACCGCCAGGCCCTGGGCGGCGAATGCTTCGTTGAGTTCGATGATATCCATCTGCGCCAGCGTGAGGCCGGTCTGGCGCAGCAGCTTGCGCACCGCCGGCACCGGGCCGATGCCCATGACGCGCGGCGCGACGCCGGCAGTGGCCATCCCGACGATGCGCGCGCGCGGCGTGAGCCCGTGCCGCTCGGCCGCTTCGCGGCTGGCGACGACCAGCGCGCAGGCGCCGTCATTGATGCCGGACGCGTTGCCAGCCGTCACCGTGCCACCGGCGCGTACCACCGGCTTGAGCTTGGCCAGTGTGTCGAGCGTGGTGGCGCGCGGGTGTTCGTCACGCTCGACCATGACCGGATCGCCCTTTTTCTGGGGAATCGACACTGCCACGATCTCCTGCGCGAACAGCCCCCCTTCCTGGGCGGCGGCGGCCCTGGCCTGGCTGGCCAGGGCAAAGCGGTCCTGGTCGAGGCGGCTGATATTGAAATCCTGCGCCACGTTCTCGGCAGTCTCGGGCATCGTCTCGACACCGTACTGCGCCGCGAGCGCCGGATTGACGAAACGCCAGCCCATGGTCGTGTCCTGCAACTGCGCCTGGCGCGCAAAGGCGCTGTCGGCCTTGCCCATCACGAATGGTGCGCGGGTCATCGATTCGACGCCGCCGGCAATGACCAGGCTCGCTTCGCCCGCCTTGATGGCGCGCGCAGCGATGCCGAGCGCATCGAGTCCCGAGCCGCACAGCCGATTGACCGTGGTAGCGCTCGTCTCTTGCGGCAAGCCGGCCAGCAGCGCGGCCATGCGCGCCACGTTGCGGTTGTCCTCGCCGGCCTGGTTGGCGCAGCCGAGGATGACATCGTCGACC
>Ga0265780_10005675_pt1 | contig 15731 bp, 12 predicted proteins | sample P1T30metagenome_FD_192432 | JGI IMG/M metagenome (GOLD analysis project Ga0265780, IMG submission 192432) | Plant litter microbial communities from East Loma Ridge, Irvine, California - P1 T30 | ecosystem: Environmental > Terrestrial > Plant litter > Unclassified | place: USA: California... | reverse complement strand
GGCCCGCGAATTCACGGCCAACCTGCCGACGCGTGTCGCCAAGACCCTGGCGCGGTACACGCTGGATCCGGCGTGGCTGGAACTGGAGATCACCGAGAGCACGCTGATGCACGACATCGAGCATGTCATCGGCATCATGGAGAGCATCAACGATTTGGGTGTGGCGTTGTCGCTGGACGATTTTGGGACCGGTTATTCGAGCCTGTCGTACCTGAAGCGCTTCCCGATCGACACGTTAAAAATCGACCGCTCCTTCACGATGGGCATCCCGGCGGACACCAGTGATTGCGCGATTGCGAGTGCGATCATTTCGATTGGCAGGAAGCTGGGGCACCGGGTGATTGCCGAGGGGGTCGAGACGCTGGAGCAGCTGACATTCCTGCGTGCGGCGGGATGCAACGAGGTGCAGGGATACTTGTATTCGCGGCCGTTACCGGCGGACGAGTTCGAGCGAGGTTTGCGGGAGAACTGGTTGCTGGTTTAATCATTAAGTTTAGGTATAATGCGGGGATCAGGAAGCGTGGCCGAGTGGTTGAAGGCAGCAGTCTTGAAAACTGCCGACGGTGAGAGCCGTTCGTGAGTTCGAATCTCACCGCTTCCGCCAGGAAATAAAAAAACAGTCGCCCTCGGGGCGACTTTTTTATTTCCGGAAGGAAGCGAGCAGGGCGCCTGCGCGCCCTGCGTGTGAGATTCGAAGGGCTGGGCGTACTTCGCCCAGCCCTCTCCGAATCGCCCATCTGCAGTTCGCCGGAGGCGAACTGCGTGGCGCGCCGTGGGCGCGCCTTTGTACCCTCACTTCTGCAGTGCTGCGCTCAGGACCACAGCGCAAACACAGAGTCACCCTAAAAGCTCGCGCGCAGCGCGGCGCTCGTGGCCCTTTACACTTCTGCAGCTCAAGCAAACGGAAACTAGGCAGTCTAAAGCTGAGTTCGTGTCGAAATGTCAGACCTGACATTGGTGCACTCTCTTTGAACAGGCGTCCCAGTGTCCTAGTAGATAAAGTGATGGTTTGCATGCTCCCTTTCACTTTGCTCTCTGCTATGGTCCGCCTAGCAGAAATCAGAACTTCATCCCTTCATTGAAACATAGGTGTGATGGAATGTGAATGAGAATGGTTCGCCCGTCGGGCGACGTCGAATCTCTGCATTTCGCGCGGTGGAAACCGAACGGTTCGCTGTACTTTTATGGGGGAAGAAACCTACCCCCGGGTTAGCGGCTCAGTGTAACCGCTGGAGTTTCTGAAGTAACCTTGAGTGATAATGCTTGCTCAACCGGATAGGTTAAATCCGAGCGTTAAACGAAAGGCAGCGATGAAATTCACTTTTCACTGTACGACTTGTGCCCTGGTCGAGGGCGTCGATGTCTCCTATGAGGGAGTTGCTATCGACATCCAAGATGACGGAATTTACCGCTTCCAGTGTCCGCGTGGTCATGAACGATACATGGAAGTTCAGCAAGAACGATTCCAAATTCTTTTCGAGATTGGCTTCCACGCAATCACTGATACTTATTATCGAGAGGCAGTCTCTAGCTTCACCGCAGCGTTGGAACGGTTCTACGAATTTTGTGTCCGTGTCTACATTATCCGGATCGTGAAGATGAGCGGTGTGGAGCTAACCTTTGAGAGTTTTGATAGAGCTTGGAAGCAGTTAGCAAAAATGTCTGAGCGTCAGATTGGCGCGTACATCATGCTTCACACTTCATTGGTTGGGGCAGCGCCGAATTTACAGTCATCGGACGTACGCGGGTTTCGTAACCGTGTGATTCATGAAGGAATCTATTCGACGAGAGCGGACGCCATCGCCTACGGCGATGGGGTGCTCAGATTGTTGCGTGAAGGAATTGATATTCTGAGATCGAGGTTCGGAGATGAGCTTGGGGAAGCGAACAACTGGAGCCGTATGGCGGCCCGCGCCAACGCGCCCATAGGCGCCAACTTTGGATTGATGTACCACCCAACAATCGTCAGCTTGATTGATGAGGGCGGTGATGCTCGATCCAAGAAGACGTTAGCAGAGTTGATCGGTTAGCCACAATCGGACGGCCTGGTGAAGCGCAGTGGTGACTTCGTGCGCATGTGCAGCTGGCGCGCATGGTGGTCCCGTGACGGTCGCCCTGGTGAAGCTCAGATGTGATTCCGAGTCCGAGTACAGCTGGCGAGCATGCTTGCCGCGTGGCGGTCGCCCTTGTGTCGTGTGCATGAAAGGTGCTGCAATCTGATGAAATGCTAAGGAAATAATTTTGGGGGTACTTTGTGAGGCGATACAGCTTTAGCGCTAGTATTCATGCGAACTGCGTGGCGCGCCGTGAGCCCGCCATCGTACCCTCACTTCTGCAGTGCTGTGTGCAAAGACCTACAGCGCAAACGCAGCGCCACAATAAAGCTCGCGTGCGTAGCGCGGCGCTCGTGCCCCTTCATACTTCTGCAGTTCAACGCATGCTGACACGCGGCTCTCAAATTTTGAGTTTCTGTCGAAAAGTCAGACCAGACCCTGATGCCCTGACAACACGATTCAACTGTCAGGTTAGCCGTATGATTATGTTTTTCACACTTGCTAGGAAATCGAATGATCACTATCAACGTCAACGACGAGATTGTAAAAGTCGATACGTGGGAGGACATTGTGCAGCGTCCGTTCTACCGAGGTGACCTCGACCCTGGCAAGCATGAACTTGGCTCAATAATCGGTCGGTATTTGTTTGGAGAAAAAGTCCGTTGCGGTCTGTCAAATTGCCATACGCCTCATGGTCGCGGCTTTCTGGTAAAGACGAAAGATGGTCTTGAGACCAATATTGGCAAGGACTGCGGAAGCACCTATTTCGGCGTCGATTTCGACGACCAGTCTCGGCAATTCGAACGCGACTTGGCGGAGCGCGACGGTCGTGAACTGCTGTAGACTGCGAGGTTCGGGATGGAGGAACTGGAGGGCAGAATCGATACGCTCAGCTTTGGCGAATTCGGCGCGAAGTGGGTTTGCAAAACCGTAGGCACACTGAAAAATCCGGCAAAGACTCCCATCGAAATCACGCGCACTTTGGATAACTTGGTTCGTCAAAAGTCTGGGCGCCTTACCAGGCCACGGTTGGCGACCGAAAAGGAAATCGATCAGCTTGAGGGCAGTGGGGTAAAAAAGGGACCAGGGCCGTACTACATCGACGAGGTGATTGGAAACGTGCGAGGCATCGAAGCAATGTATGGCGAAAATGACTTGCGCGAGTTGTTGACGGTCCGGCTTGAAGAGAAAATAAAAGAGTTCAAGGAAGTGCAGATCGATGCCCTCCAGCTCAAAGATTTAATCCGATGGAGTAAGTGGACTCAGACGATTGAGAATACACTGGCCAGTGCTCGTGATGCGATTACTATGGGTCGATTGCTGTTGACGCGTTCTAACCTGTCGCCTCTGCTAGAAAAAATCGGATCGTCGAAGGATCGGGTGGACGAGCTCTTCCGAGACCTATTACGTTCTCTGCCTGAAAATTGATGAGGAATATTTTTCGGGGCAACTTTGCAGTAATGGAAGAGTTGTCTGTGATATAGAGGCCAGTGTTCGTGCGGGTTGCAGCGGATTATTTGACTCCCACCGCTTCCCTCAGTTCGCCGGAGGCAAATTGCGCGGCGCAGTGGGCGCGCCTTTGCACCCTCATTTATACAGTGTTTAGAGCAATGAGCCACAACGGGCGTATCGACACCGCTTATAACTTGGAAGAGAGATTTCTGGTATCCCTATAACCTAGCCCCGCCGGACTGCAGGAGAATAACTTGGACTTCAAGAGTCATAACGATATAGACGTTTTTCAAAAACATGTGCGGTTCGAGCGCCGATACGTTCATACCGAGCCGGTAATTGAATTCCTCGAAGCACTAAGAGGTACCCTCCTTGACCGAACTCGCACTTTGTCAAAGGGTGCAATTCTTTGGAGGTCGCAAATCGGATTCGCGGAAGTTGATTTAGAAGGCGAAACTATGATCACAGGGTTTAACACTGAGCGCATGAAGCCGAATCGCGAATTTTGTGGCGAAGGTCGGGCAAATCCTCGAGGCATACCGTATCTGTGCCTGTCAACTGATTCCGATACGTGTATTGCTGAGCTTAGACCTCAACGGGCGGAAATGCTTTCTGTAGCACAATTTCACGTGACGCGAGAACTGAAGATCATTGATTGCTATTCCGTTCAGCAGCAGTTTGCCGACATTGAGTTGATATTTAATCCACCAACGACGCAAGAGGGGATTCGGAATGCAATTTGGTGGCAGATAAATCAGGCTTTTAGTCGTCCAGTTTCGCGCGGCGACGCAAGTTCTGACTACATCCCAACCCAGGTGCTTGTTGAATTATTTCGTCATCACCATTTTGATGGTGTTTATTTTAAAAGTAGTGTTGGAGCAGGGTATAATTATGTGCTATTCGATCTAGCTTCAGCTGAGCTTATCAATTGTGGGGTATATGAAGTAAAGTCGATTAAATACGAATTTGCAGAATGCGCAAACAGGTACTACCGAAAGCTAACATAGTCGTCCTGGAACGTGAAACACTGTTAACAGAGTTGAACGTGATATTTATCGTTTGTCTCACTTTGATATTACCATAAGTGATTGAGGTAATTTGACTCGTGGCGCATCATGGCTGTAGTACACCGATACGTCGTAGTTGATTCGAAACGATTATATAGTTAAAATTTTAGGAGAGCACCGTTGCGTATCGATATTAACTATCTCGCCAGCAAACTTAGTTTTTTCAGTATTCTGACCTCAATAACAGCATCAATGAGTATCGTTAGTCTCACCCAAAAGCTGTTTAACTTTGGTCTGGCGCCGTTAGCGGCAAACTACGTTGCCTACTATCGGAAAATTTCTTACTTTGTATTTGGGATACCTGCTGAGCTACTGGGCATTCATTTACCAACTGCGCTAATCGATTTTTGGACGCTATCATTTATCTGCGCAGGCGCATATGTGAAAACAGAAAATCTGGAGAAGGCACGCGCTTTTCGGCGCTACCGCTTCGAATCGCCTTCAATCAAACTGCGTCTGGCAGTCTTTCTTCTTTTTGGATTAACTGGAATTGGACTGGCTATACCTTTGTCTGTTTTATCTATAAATACATATAATGAAAATGATATAACGAGAGACGCGCTCGGGCACTTTATCGTTATTTTGAGTCTTTCGATTTTATTTTTTGCAATAAACGCATTTGCTCCCTCCCCATGAGGTTTTCTCTCATGCTGCTATTTGGTTAAGAATGTTTTTGTATTGAACAAAGTAGTTTCGGTAGCAAATCGATGAAAGCTTGAAACGAGACCTGAAGAGGCTATCGTTATCCCTTCACCTCCACACCCTTCCAAAATGCCACATACCCCGCAATATTCCCCGCTGCAGTCTTCGGCGTCACATACACCCAAGCCGCATCCTTATTCACCTTCCCATCAACTTCCACGTTGTAATAACTCGCCGTCCCCTTCCAAGGACACACGGTTGTCGTGGCCGAATCCGTAAAAAACCGTCGATCTAGCGACGCCGCCGGAAAATACTGATTCCCCTCAACGACCTTCGTCTCATTCGACTCCGCCAGTACCTGCCCATTCCAAATTGCTTGCATGCCGCCCTTTCGTTGCGCTCCGAAGCCGAAGCAGAGCGACAAGTCTACACCTGAGTTAGCGAATCCAATTTCACCATAGAGGGTCAATACCGGTTTCCAGAAGCGCATCGCTCGGCATCAGCTAGCGGATCGCGCCAAGCTTAGCGGCTGGCGTAATGAAGTCACGTTCCGCAGAAGAAGTGAGAGGGAGGGCTACGGTCAAAAACGCCTTCAATTGCGTCCCAAATCTCCGCCCCGAATCGCGCCAAGCAGCTCGCGAGCGAAGAGAATCAAGAACCCATGAAGCCGTTACTGCCCACTAAACGGCAACGGATTCCGATCATGCGCAACCTCATTTCCCGCGTACCCGCCCAGCAGCGCGCCCGCAACCGTCGCGATCCTCTTCCCATTCCCCCCACCAACTTGGTGCCCCAGCACTCCGCCAACGACTGCACCAATCCCAGTCCCCACCGGATTCATATCCGAAACATACGACCGCACCGGATGCTGCGCCGAATACGACGACGAAGATGACGACGACTGCTGCACATACTCCCGCTGATACGAAGGCGCAGGACGCTCAACATAATGATGCACAACCTTCTTATGCACGACCGGAGCCGGTGCTTTATAAGCCGGCGCTGAAACAGCACCCGAGCCAACCGGATTCACCTGCTCAAACACCCTCCCATCCGCAGTCTGAAACCGCGTAGCGCTCACCTGCACGGGCGCCGCAACGACGGCCGGCGCAGAAGCAAGCAGCGGCGCCGTCACGAGCCCTACCGGTTGCTGCACCGACGAAGTCAAAGCCGCATCCTGCACAACAGACCCACGCGACGACGGCAACCACCCAAGAATCGCGGCCGCGCCAACGAGGCTGACAATGGTCACGGAAGCGGCGGCGGCAATGGCCAAAGGATGAAGGCGGGCGGGGGTAGCGGTCGATAAGGTTTGCATGGTGATCTCCTGTTGAATTGATTCCATCCTAAAGACCAACCCACAGCCCGACTACACCGATGCTGTATCAAATGTAAGTACGCGTTACTGGAGCACGGCGCAACGCCACCAATACACAAACGCGGCGGAACGCAGCACACCGCCCGAAATCCGCTCCCGCGTACCTGGCCGCAACTACATCCTCACACTGCCACCGCGATCGAAGCCGCGATGGCGTCCATAAAATGCGCCCGTCCGCGATCAGCTGAACAACAGGGCGCCGCCTGCACTCGCACACGTACCCAAGCACGCAACAAGTGCTTCCCACGCGCGACCGCGCCGAGACCATATGAAAACCGCCTTATACTGACAGCCACCGAACCCGCCAGCATCCCCCATGTCCACCCCCACCACCTCCATCCGCCTGGCCCCAGCTGCAGCCTCCCGCATCTCCCCAGTCCGCAAAAAATTCAACACCCTCATCAAAAAACTGGAAACCCAGCGCGCCCGCCTGGCCCTGTGGCAAGCCGAGGCCCCCACGATTCGCGCGGTCACTGCAGGCGAGCTGATGCCCCTGATCGACTCCTACGAAACCGCCAGCATTGAACTGTTAAAACTGCTCGACGCAGCCTACGACGACAAGCTCATGGGCAAAAGGGACCGGGAAAAACTCGACGACCTCATCTGCAACATCGCACAGCAACTGATTGAATCCGGCCACCGCGAGCCGGTCATCCGTAACATCTTCGACAAGCACCTCGGCGACGGCGACGATTCGGACGATACCGAAGAGGGTGTACGTGCCATGGTGCGCACGTCGCTGGGCGTCGAACTCGACGACGATGTCGATTTCAGCTCACCGCGCGCGATTTTCGAGGCGGTCCAGAAGAAGATCGACGAGCAGGTAGAAGCGGAGGAATCCAGGCACGCGTCCAGTGGAGAAAACGACAGCAACGCCAAGCCCTCCGCCCGCGAGCTGCGCCACAAGGCCGAGGAAACTAAACTCAAACACTCACTGCGCGACATTTTCCGCAAGCTGGCCAGCGCCCTGCATCCCGACCGCGAGACCGATCCCGCCGAGCGTCTGCGCAAGACCACGCTGATGCAGCGTGCGAACGCGGCGTATGCGGCAAATGATTTGCTGGGGCTGCTCGAACTGCAGCTCGAAGTGGATCAGATCGACCAGGCCGGCCTCGACAAGCTCACCGACGACCGCATCAAGCAATACAACCAGATCCTCACCGGCCAGCTAGCTGAAATCGACGAGCAGATCATGGCGCTGGAGACGTCGCTGTCGCTCGACAGGGGCTTCAATCCCGGGCAGCGCATCACGCCGAAGTCGACCATGCGCGACCTGCACATCCATATCCTCGGCGTCAAAAACAGCCTGCGCGATCTCGAAGCAGACCTTGACCGGTTCCGTGACCGCAAGGCGCTGAAGGCATGGCTGAAGGGGTATCGCATTACCGGGCCGGAGCCTTTGGATATCGACCCGTGGTTCTGAGAGGGCAGGCCGGGGCAGGGACACGGTCTCTTCACACCCCCGGCGCCGGCCACCCCCCAATCAGCACCGCCAGCTCCGCCTTGTCACTCACGCCGAGCTTCTTGTAAGCCCGCTGCACGAAGTTCCGCACGCTGTTGTGCGTCACATCCAGCACGCGTGCGATTTCCTTGGTCGACTTTCCGGCGCCAAACAGCATCACCGTCTGCGTCTCCCTCTGCGACAACTGCATCAACGGCGACTGCACGCGTCCCGCCAGCATGACGACCTCGCCAGCGACCCTGGCATCGACCACAATCCGCTGACCGCTGTACCGCAAGCCAGCACCCGGACGCAACACTGACAGCAATTCGTCCGGCAGCACCCCATCCTCCAATTCGGGCCACTCCAACCGCAGCAGCGCAGTAAAAGCAGGCGCTGCAAACTGCAACGCGCCGTTGATGCGGCAAATGGCCGAAGCAGGCGTCGCCACGGAAGAGGGCAGCTCGGCACGGTGCACCGCCCGGTTGATGGCAATCGCCTGCTGCACATGCGCCGCCATCAGGCCGGAGACATCCGCTGTGTCAGACGATGACGGCAAGCCAGCGCGTCCCGGCCCGCGCAGTCCCTGCACCAGGCTCATGGCAAACGCCGGGAATTCGTCAGGCGCAACCTCCGCCGCCGCACCATACAAGCTCAATAAAACGGTATCGAACGTCTCCATCACAGCCCCTTCACACCCGCCATCCAACGGCGTCATGCGCATTCATCTGCGCATTCATCTCTATTAACGTTTCATTTTAGTTAACCGACACTGTTGTGTGGATGAAAACAGGAAATTTTACTGGCCCGTGCAACACATCGACACGTAGTGCAAATGCATCGTTGCTACTGTGTTGTCGCGGAATTAAGCTTTGCGCAGAATTTGAACAAAGAATGCCTAAAAGATACTTCTGTCGCATACATTCCGTAGCCAATCTGACCCTGGCAGGGTAGGGGCCACCGGGATGCCAGCTTGATCCCACAACGCCGTCTCCGAGGGTTTATGAAATTCCTGTCACGCTCCGCGCTCTTCGCGCTGGCTCTGTTTGCCAGCGCCGCCGCCCACGCCACTACCTTCGCGTTCTCGTACACGTTCAACAGCCCGGCATGGTTTGGCCTGCAACCGACCACTGTCATGACCGGCACCTTCAACGGCACGGCCAGCGGCAACCTGATCGATGGCCTGAGCAATATGTCTGTGTTCGAGAACGGTGTCGCCTTTGCCGGCAACGGCAATCTCTTCAGCTCGTACGTCAACAGCAACGGCACGGTCACGCTGTTTGCCGGCGTCGCGTCGTTCGATGGCATGCAGAACAACTTCAATTTCACCGATGGCCAGAACAACAATTTCTTCATGGGCCCGGATCCATATGAAGGCGGCCAATACGCGGCCTATTTCTTGATGCACCCGCGCGCCTTGTACGCCATCGATGTCGGCAGCGCCAGCATCCAGGGGCCGACTCCCGCAAACTGGACCATCACGGCGCAGGACACCGACAGCGTGGTGCCTGAACCCGGCACCATGGCCCTGCTCGCCGGCGGCCTGGGCATCCTCGCGCTGCGAACGCGCCACCGCAAACTCATGCCGATTGGATCCTGATGCCAAGTTTACTGACCGCACCTTTCATCACCCTCACGCCCCAGCGCTGGTTGCACGCACTTGCCGCCGGCGCCTTGTTGCTATGCGCTGCCTCGGCGCAATCTGCGCAAGTTGTGCAAGTTGCGCAAGTTCGGCAACAAGCCGGCAGCGCTCCGGCGCGCCAGTTCCAGCAGTGGTCAGGTGAACGCTGGGTCACCCGCAGCGTCACGCTCGACGAACTCGGCTTCAGCACGCCTGCCGTGCTCGACAACGGCAACGGCCAGCGCGAGTTCTACCTGCCTGTCCCGGCCAACGTTCCGCTGGCCGATGCCACCATCGAGCTCAAGGGTCACTACCTGCGCGCCGACGGTGGCCGCACGACCGTCGCCGTGGCGATCGATGGCGCACCGGTGGCTGCGCGCCGCTACAACGACGAGCAGGGCGACGCCGCTCAGACCGTGCCAGTCGACCTGGCGGCGCGCACGAGCGGCTTCATCCGCTTCGGCATCTCGTGGCTGTCGGTGCTGTCCGATCAGGTCTGCACCGACCAGCGCGCGCCCGGCAACTCGCTGAAAATCGATCCGTCCACGCGCCTGCGCTACCGCTACGAAAAAGGTGAGATCACTACCTTGGCTGGCGCCTGGGGCGCGCTGCCGCAGCGGCCGGTGATGCTGGTCGGCGGCCGCGGCCTGTCCGCCGCCGCCTACGACACCGCCTGGCGCACCGGTCTGGCCATCGAACGCAATGGCCGCCACGCCAGCGTGCTGGTGCTGCCTGCCGTGGGCGGCACGGTCGACTTGTCGACCACGGAAGTGCCAGCCACGTTGAGCACGCTGCCCGCGTTTGCCGCGCTCGCCAATCACGAGCGCCGCCACAAGATTGCCGATGCTGCCGAGTTGGGCGCCTTGCTGATGCTGGGCGAAAACGGTCCGCTGCACGCCGACGTGGTGATCACCGACGTGCCGCTCGCCACCGCCATGCAGGAAGCCTTTGCCGCGCTGCGCGCCCAGGTGACCGCACGGGCGCCCGACGCTGTCGCGCCGTTCAACGCCCTGGTGCAAACAAACTTCAGCGTGCAGGGCGCCGGCGCCGATGCACCGGTACGCCTGGCACAATTCGGCGGCGCCACCGCCATTGCCATCCCGGCCGGTTCGCTCGCCAAAGCGGCCGCGCTGCTCGGCAGCCAGTGGCGCCCGGCCGCGCAAGGCACGGCGATTACCGTCGGCGCCGCGCAAACACCGAAGCTGGACGGCGACAGCATCCTGCTCAGCCGCATGGGCAATATCGCCGGCAGCTTCGACGTCATGGCCCGCACCGACCGCACGGTGGTGTTCGATCTGGGCGGCGTCGCCACCGATGGCCGCCTGCCGGACCGCATCGACCTCGACGTGTCGGCCGCGCCCAGCATCAATGGCGAAGGCCCGGTGGTCTCGGTGATGGTCAACGATAACCTGCTGGGCGCGCAAAAACTGGTGGCCGACGGCTCGCCGCAACACTTGTCGGCCGCCATTCCGCGCTACGTGCTTGCGGCCCGCAACGAGGTGCGCATCGCCTTCATGCGCCAGCCGACCCAGCTGCGCTGCCACGATACGGCGATGGCGTACCCGGTCTCCATCCTGCCCAACAGCAGCATGCACCTGTCCAAAACCGACCGGCGCGCCGACTTCCTCGGCATCGCCGGCCAGTACGCCGATGGCGCCACGCTGCTGGCGCCGGCTGCCTGGCTGGCCGACCCGGCCGCCAGCCTGCCGCTGGTGATCCGCATAGCCGACGTGGCGGGCCTGGCGCCCGACAAGGCTGACCTGCAGCTGGTGCCGGCCGGCCAGAACGGCAAGCCGGGCGCCGCGTTCCTGGCGCTTGACGTCGGCGTGGACGGCTACCAGCCCGGCAGCGCGCCGCGTTCCAGCCAGCTGCTGCTGCGCACCGGTGGCGCCAAGCCCCTGCTCGACATTCGCGGCGTCGACAGCCTGGCGACCGTCGCCGTGGTGCAGGCGGGCGGCCATGACGGCATTGCGTTTGCCAACGTGGGCCAGCATGCGCCACAGATGTCGTCAGCGTTCCGCATCGGCCACGGCAACCTGGCCGTGCTGGGCAACGCCGGACCGGTGCTGGAACTGGACACCGAAGCGCCCGACAGCGCCGCCGGCGTGCGCACGCGCTGGAAACGCAGCATGACGATCTGGGCCGTTGCAGGGGCGCTGTTCCTGCTGCTGCTGATCGCCGCGCGCATCGCCACGGTCCGCCGGGCCCGGCGCGGCAAGGCGCCACCGCCATAGTCGCTGGCATAGCCCACCGTTGAATGAACGCCCCAGCGGCGTTCATTCGCGGCCCTTCCGCCAACGCAAGCGAGCTCTGCCCCATGTCACCGATGACCCTGTTTTTCGCCCAGTACTACGGGGCCCTTGAATACCTGGCCGCCGGCGCGGCGGTCATCATCCTGCTCTCGAGCCTGGACGACCTGTTCGTCGACGCCTGGTACTGGGGCCGCCGGCTGTACCGCCGGTACGTGATTCGCCGGCGCCGGGACTACCACCCGCTGTTGATCGAAGACCTGCACCGCAATGCCGAGCAGCCGATTGCCATCATGGTGCCGGCCTGGCTGGAGCAGGACGTGATCTCCCAGATGCTCGAACACATGGTCAACGAGCTCGACTATCGCAACTACGTCATCTTTGTCGGCACCTACACCAACGACCCGGCCACCGCCGCCGAAGTCGAGCGCATGCGCCGCCGCTACCGGCAACTGCGGCGCGTCGAAGTGCCGCACGCCGGTCCGACCTGCAAAGCCGATTGCCTGAACTGGGTGGTGCAGTCGATTTTCCTGTACGAGCAGCGCGAAAACATGGAATTCGCCGGCATGGTGCTGCATGACAGCGAAGACGTGGTGCACCCGCTCGAACTGAAGTTTTTCAATTACCTGCTACCGCGCAAGGACATGATCCAGCTGCCCGTGATGTCGATCGAACGCGACTGGAACGAGCTCGTCGCCGGCACCTACATGGACGAATTCGCCGAGTGGCATGCGAAGGACCTGGTGGTGCGCGAGTCGGTGTCCGGCATGGTGCCGTCGGCTGGCGTGGGCACGTGCTTTTCGCGCCGCGCCATGCTGGCCCTGTGCGCCGACGACCGCAACCAGCCGTTCAACCCGGACAGCCTGACCGAAGACTACGACGTCGGCACGCGGCTGGGCGCGATGGGCATGCAATCGATCTTCGCGCGCTTCAACGTGCAGTACAACATCGAGCGCAAAAGCTGGTTCGGCTGGGGCGGCACGCGCCGGACAACGCTCACCATTCCGCTGTGCGTGCGTGAATATTTTCCGAATACGCTGCACACGGCGTATCGCCAGAAGGCGCGCTGGATCATCGGCATCGGCATGCAGAACTGGCAGCAGACCGGCTGGCACGGTTCGCTGGTGGTGAGATACCTGCTGTTCCGCGACCGCAAAAGCATCATCACGGCGTTCGTCAACATCCTCGCGTACGTGCTGATGTTCCAGTTCCTGGCCTACAGCGCGGCCGACATGCTCGACTGGGGCGGCGTGCGCTATCCGCCGATGTTTGGCGACGGCAGCTGGCTGGCCCTGGTGCTGCAGATGACCGCGGTGGCGCTGGTGCTGCGCGCGGTCCAGCGCGTGTATTTCGTCACCGTGCTGTATGGCTGGGAGCAGGGGCTGATGTCGCTGCCGCGCATGGTAGTGGCCAACGTGGTCAACTTCCTCGCGGTAGCGCGCGCCTGGCGCCTGTTTTCCGGCCATGTGCTGCTGGGCCGGCGCATCGTGTGGGATAAGACCATGCACGACTTCCCGTCCACGTCCCAACTGGCCCAGCAGCGCATGCGCCTGGGCGAAGTGCTGGCTACCTGGCAGGCGGTCGACAGCAATCACCTGGCCGCGGCGCTCGATGCGCAGCGCGCCCACCAGATGCCGCTCGGCCGCATCCTGGTCTCGAACGGCTGGCTCGACGACGAAACGCTGGCCGAGGCCATCGCCTTCCAGTCCGAGCTGCCGCGCCTGCAGCTCGACCGCGCCATGCTGGCCGCCGGCGCCGCGCTGCTGCCGGCGGAGCTGTGCGTGCGCTGGCGCGTGCTGGCGGTGGCGCACAACGCCGAGCGCATCCTGCAGGTTGCCGTGGCCAGCCCGCTGCCGGACGAAGCGCTGCGCCAGATCCACGCGGCCGCACTGACCTCGCAGGGCGGCCCGGTGCACGGCTTCGATACGCCGAGCGCCCACGCGGTGGCGCACGCAGTCGGGACCGAGCTGGGCGCGCTGCATGGCGTGGCGCACGGCGTGGCCCAGTTCATCGTCAGGGAGAGCGACATCAGCGTCGGCCTGCGCCTGCTGGCCGGCACCGATGTCAGCCTGCCGCAGGGCACGCCGCTGCTGGGCGACGTGCTGGTGGAAGCCGCCCTCATCAAGCGTGACCGGTTCGAAGCCGCGCTGTCCGGCTACCGCCCGGACCGGGACGGGCGCATCGGCGACTACCTGGTCCGCGCCAACGTGGTCTCGCGCGAAGCCATCGAAAGCGCCGCGACACGGCAACGCCAGCCGCCCGCTGTCACGCCTGTTGTACCTGTTACCACCGCATCGGAACTTGCATGAAACCCCGTATTGTTTACCTGGCCATCCTTGGCTGCCTGCTCATGCCGCCGCCCGCGTTGATTGCCCATGCTGCCGAGGTCCCGGACGCCGTGCCATTGACCGGCGCCGCGTGGAACGCCGCCGACCGCGCGTACCGAGCCTATAACGCCGGCGACTACGCGGCAGCGCTGCGCAATGTCGACATCGCCCTCAAGATGCGTCCCGACCTGGCCCGGTTGCACGCCTTGCGCGGGTTTGCGGAACAGGGACTGCGCCGCCGCGCGCAACCGCGGCCGGCCACTGCCGCCGCCACGCCCTTCACGGTTGACGTGGCGCTGCTCAAGAAGCTCGATGCACTCGAGGCGAATGGCGACCATGAAATCGCACTGGCGCTGGCCGAGCAGGGCCTGCGCGCCCCCGGACGCCACGACGCGCTGGCTGACCGCGCACGGCAACTGCGCCGCCTGGCTGCGATGCAGCTGGCACGTAAATCCTTGCTCGCCGAGGAGGAGGGCGACGCTGCTGCCGCGCTGGCAGCCATCCGCAGCGCGCCGGCGTACGATCCGGAAGCGCCGCAGTACCGGCTCATGCTGATCAAGCTCCTGAACGAGAACCACGACGCGGCCGGCGCCGCGCAGCAGGCGCGGATGGCGCTGGCCATCGACAGCGACGACGCGATGCTGCAGACCTACACCGCGTACCTGCTGCAGCAGCAAGGCCAGTGGGACAAGGCGCAGCCGCTGTACCAGCAGGCGCTCACCAGCGACGCGCTGGGCGACGCCGACCTGCGCAACCTGCGCCTGATTGGCGCGGACGCCGCGCTGGCTGCCGGCGACACTGCCGCTGCCGTGAAGATGCTGGCGACGCTGCCTGACACCGACGCCGAGGTGCGCGACCGGCGCGTGCTGGCCCGCCTGATGAATGACGGCAGCACGCGCTTTCGTCCAACGCTCGTGGCGCCGCAGCTGCATTGCATCGTCAACCGTTTCGGGCCGGTGTGTTCGCTTTTTGCGGGTTCCAGCCCGGCGCAGCGAATGGCCGCTGACGCCTACCGTGAACAGAACGCCGGCAACCTGCCTGAGGCGCTGCGGCTGGTGGCCGATGCCATCCGCGTGGCGGGCCCCACGACCGAACTGGCCGCGCAGCGCAAGCAGGTGCTGGCCAGCATGGGGCGCGAGCAGGCCACGCTGGCGTTCAAGGCCATCGGCGCCAACGACACGGCGCAGGCCGCGCAGGCGCTCCAGCGCGCAATTGCGTTCGCGCCCGACGTCCTGGCGTACCGCATGATGCTGATCGACATCCGCGTGCAGGACAAGGCGTACGCCGAGGCCGAGCAGCTGACCGTCGATGCACTGGGCATGGATGCCGGCGACGTCGCGCCGCGCGTCATGCACGGCTACCTGCGCCAGGTGCAGGGCGACGTGGCCACCGCGCGCCGCGATTACCTGGCGGCGCTGGCCGACCCCGACCTCGGCGATGGCGACCGGCTCGGCGCCACCTTGTACGTGGCCGACGCCCTCGCTGCCGGCGGCGATAACG
>Ga0265780_10005672_pt1 | contig 15732 bp, 15 predicted proteins | sample P1T30metagenome_FD_192432 | JGI IMG/M metagenome (GOLD analysis project Ga0265780, IMG submission 192432) | Plant litter microbial communities from East Loma Ridge, Irvine, California - P1 T30 | ecosystem: Environmental > Terrestrial > Plant litter > Unclassified | place: USA: California... | reverse complement strand
CATGACGCTGATGCTGATGCTGATGCTGATGCTGATGCTCGAGGCACCGTGGGGTGGACGGCTGCGCCGTCCACGCGTTCAACCGAGGCTTGCATGGCCAGTTCGAGGCCATTTCCACGCTGGTTGGACGCGTGGACGGGAAACCCGTCCACCCCACTGAGCTGGGCCGAGCTAGTTGATCGGGTCGGGATCCTTGCGGCCGGCACCCACTCCCATCCCCATGCCCATTCCCATGCCACCGCCGCCACCTTCCATACTGCCGCCACCGCCGCCCTTGCCGCCACCCTCGGGCCCCTTGCGCGCAGCGCCGCCTTGCGTGCGCGTCGGCCCCTGCAACGGAATCATGACGTCGGCCGGCATTGGCCCCAGGTCGAGCGCGGCGCGGATGAAGCTGCGCAGGCTCACCACCAGTTCGGCCGTGTGGATCGGCCGCCCGGCCGCCATGTCGGCCGCCGCCTGCCCTGCCAGCCGGCAGTGTTCCTCGGTGCCGAGCAGCAGGATGTCTGCCAGGGCCGCCTCGACGGCGTCGCGGATGCGGCGCGCACGGTCGGAACCGGCAGGCTCGCCGACCGGCGCGATGCCATCTTCCGCCGGCTCACGGTTGCGCAGGTCGCGCAAATGGCTCGGGTCCACCGTCAGCTGCCCCGTGAACGAGCCGCCCAGCGTGCGGTAGGCCGCGATCAGGGTCTTGAGCCGCTCGTTGATCTGGCGGTTCATGCGCTCGCGCCGCTGCTGGATGGTCTGCATCATGAGGATGCGGATGCCCACGCCGAGCAGGCTGACGACGGCGAGTCCGAGCAGCGTCGTCAGCGCTCCCTGCCACGAGCTGAAATCCATCATGCGCATCCTGGATCAGACCACGCGGTTCCACGACGCCGAGAGCCGCATCGCGCAGTTGATCAAGCCCACCATCGAGTAGGTCTGCGGGAAGTTCCCCCACATCTCGCCGGTGACCGGATGGGTATCCTCGGACAACAGGCCCAGGTGGTTGCGCGCCGCCAGCATGGCTTCGAATACCTCGCGCGCCTCTTGCGTGCGGCCGATCCGCGCCAGCGCATCGATGCGCCAGAAGGTGCAGATATTGAACGCGGTCTCGGGCACCCCGAAGTCGTCCGGTGCTTCGTAGCGCCGCATGTACGGGCCGTCGCACAGCGATTTTTCCAGCGCGTCGACGGTGGCGACAAAGCGCGGGTCTTTCGGGTCGATGAAGTTAATCTCGGCCATCAACAGCACGCTCGCGTCGAGGTCGCGGCCGCCCAGGCTCTCGGCGAAGGCCTGGCGCTCTTCGCTCCAGGCTTCGGTGAGCAGGCGGTTGCGAATCAGTTCGGCGCGTTCGGCCCAGAAGGCCGCGCGGTCATGCAGCTTGAGCTCCTCGGCGATTTTCGCCAGCCGGTCGCAGGCCGCCCAGTTCATCAGCACCGACGAGGTGTGCACACGGGCGCGGGTGCGCAGCTCCCACATGCCGGCGTCCGGCTCGTCGTACAGGCGGAAGGCCTGTTCGCCCACCGCTTCCAGTTGCTTGAACTCGGCCAGGCCGGCGCGCCGGAACAGGCGATGATCAAAGAAGGCCTGGGCCGCGCCGAGCACGATATTGCCGTACACGTCGTGCTGGAAGTGCTCCTGCGCCTGATTGCCGATCCGGACCGGGCCGTGGTTGCGGTAGCCCGGCAGGTGGCCGACGATCGACTCGGGCAGCTGTTCCTCGAGGCCGATGCCGTACAACGGCTGGATATGGCCGCCCTTGGCGCGCGCCACCACATTGCCCAGCCAGCGCAGGTAGTCTTCCATGGTGCCCACTTCGGACAGGCTGTTCAGGGCCCGGATCACGAAGAAGGCGTCGCGCAGCCAGCAGAAGCGGTAGTCCCAGTTACGCTCGCTGCCCGGCGCTTCCGGAATGCTGGTGGTCATGGCGGCGATGATGGCGCCGGTGTCTTCGTACAGCGACAGTTTGAGGGTGATGGCGGCGCGGATCACGACGTCCTGCCATTCCAGCGGCAGCGCCAGGCGGCGCGACCAGGTACGCCAGTAGCCGATGGTCTCCTTCTCGAAGCGGTGGGCGGTGTCCTCGATGCCGTCGGCCAGGGTCTCGTCCGGTCCCAGCATGAAGTTCAGCGGCCGGTCGAGCAAAAAGAACGACTCGGACAGCACGTAGCTGAGCGACGCGTCGGTGTTCAGGCGCAGGGTCTGGGCCGGGCCGACATAGCGGATGTGGTGGCTGCCCTGGGTGACCTCGGGCTGCTTGGCGCCGTACTCGAAACGCGGGCGCAGCTGCACGCGGATGCGTACGCCGCTGCCGAGCGGCTTCACCCGGCGGATCAGCGTCAATGGGCGGAACATGCGGTCGCGGCTCAAGAAGCGCGGCGCGAAGTCGGTGATCTGGATGCCGTTGCCGGCGCTGTCATACAGGCGGGTACGCAGCACCGCTGTATTCGGTTCGTATTCCTGCTCGCTGCGCGCGAAGTCCTCGATCTCGATATTCCACAGGCTGCCGTTGCCGCTCGGGTCGAGCAAGGCATTGAACACCGGGTCGCCGTCAAAGCGCGGCAGGCAGCACCACATGATGCGGCCCATGCGGTCGATCAGCGCGCTGAAGGCACAGTTGCCGATCACGCCGCAGTCGAGCGAGCCGGGCGTGTCGTTCGGGCCCATCGCGGGCGCCTTGTTCGGAGCAGCGTTCATGGTGCGTCCTTTCCTTGGATTGTGGTGGCGGCGGCGCGCGCCAGGGCCTGGCGCAAATCTTCGGCCGAGGCGATGCGCTGCTGCGCGACGGTGAGTCCGGGCCCGACCTTCAGGCCGATGCCGCCCATCGCCTGGACCTGGGCGAAGCCCGCTTCATCGGTGGTGTCGTCGCCGGCGAACAGGGGCCTGGAGCCGGCAAACGGCGCCTCGGCCAGAAAGTCGCGGATCGCCGTGCCCTTGGACACGCCGCCGGCCTTGACCTCGACGATCATCTTCCCTTCCATCAGCACCAGGCCGGGGCTGGCGTTCACCGCCGCGGCCATGGTGGTGCTGCACAGTTCCTGCAACTCGGGCGCCTGGCGGTAATGCAGCGCCAGTGCGCCGTATTTTTCCTCGACCCACAGGCCGGGATGCTGTTCGGCCAGCGCCGTGGCGGCCGCGCGCACCGCGGTGAAATCCGGCGCCGGCAGGCGGCGCAGCACGCCGTCCGGCCCGCGCCGCTCCATGCCGTGCACGCCGGCGGCCGGCAGCACCAGCGGCGTGAGCATGCGGTCGAGCTCTTCGACTGGGCGGCCGGAGACGATCGCCAGCCGGCCATCCAGGCGCTGCTGCAGCACGCTCAGCGCGGCCAGCATCTCCGGTTTGACCACGACCAGTTCGGGCCGCGGCGCGATGTCCACCAGCGTGCCGTCGAAGTCGAGGAACAGCGCGCAATCGAGCGACTCGAGGAGGCCAAGTGCCTCTTGTTCATGATGCATCATGGTTCCCCCTTTCGAACCCGGTTCTGGCTGAGCGACACGATGCGCGAGCGCACCCGTTCGCGCTGGCGCAGGCGCGCCGCATCCTGCAGCATGCGTCCGGCCCAGCGATATACGTTGAAATCGCGCACTCGGCGGCGCATGCTGCGCATCCGTTCGCGCTGCTCGTCCGCCGGCATGCGCAGTGCGCGGAACAAGGCCTCGGCCCCTTCCTCGATATGGTAAGGGTTCACGATCAGGGCTTCGTGCAATTCGCGCGCGGCGCCGGTGAACTGGCTCAGGATCAGCACGCCCTGCTCGTCGTCGCGCGCGGCGATGAATTCCTTGGCCACCAGGTTCATGCCGTCGTGCAGGCTGGTCACGCTGCACACTTCGGACGCGCGGAAGTAGGTGCGCAACTGGGCCTGTTCATGGTGCTCGGTCTTGAGGATGATCGGCAGATAGCTGCCGTTGCCGAAGCGGTCGTTGACGCGCTGGGCCAGCGCGCGCACGCGCGCCTCGAAGTTCTGGTATTCGTCAAGCGAGGAGCGGGTGGGCGCGGCGATCTGGATGAAGCTGAACTTGCCGATCATCTCGGGATGCAGTTCGAGCATGCGCTCGACCGCCTGGAAACGCTCGACGATCCCCTTGGTGTAATCCAGGCGATCGACGCCGATGCCCAGCAACAGGTCGGCCGGCAGCGCCAGCGACTGGCGGATCTGGGCGCGACAGGCGGCGACATCGCATTCGCCTGGCACCGGCTCGGGCCAGGCGATCGAGATCGGGTAGGGCTTGACCTGGGTGAGCTCGTTGCCGTAGCTGACGGTGGACGCCTCGTTCTCGATGCGCGTCTCCAGGTAGCGGTCGACGGTGTCGAGGAAGTTCTTGCGGTGGAACGGGGTGTGGAAGCCCAGGATGGTACTGCCCAGCATACCGTCGAGGATCTCTTCGCGCCACGGACAGATGCCGAACGATTCCGGGTTCGGCCATGGGATGTGCCAGAAGGTGATGATGGTCGCCTTCGGCAGCACCGCGCGCACCATGCGCGGCAGCAGGGCGAAGTGGTAATCCTGAACCAGCACCACCGGGTTGTCGGAGCGCGCCTCCGCGATCACGGCATCGGCGAAGCGCTGGTTGACCCGCACGTATTCGGCCCAGTCGGTCGAGCGGAATACCGGCCGCACATGGGCGATATGGCACAGCGGCCACAGGCCCTCGTTGGCGAAGCCATAGTAATAGCCTTGCTCTTCTTCTTTCGACAGCCAGACCCGGCGCAGCGTGTAGCTGGGGTTATCGGGCGGTACGCGCACATGGTCGTTGGCATCCACCGTGGCGCGGTCGGCCGAGCCGGCGCCGTGCGCGATCCAGGTGCCGGAGCAGGCGCGCATCACGGCTTCCACCGCGGTCACCAGGCCGCTGGCGGGGCGCTGCACCTTGACGCCGTCGGGCGTGGTCACGTGGATATACGGTTCGCGGTTCGACACCACCAGGATCTCGTCGCCGGCCAGGTCCTGGTTGAGCAGCGTCTTGAGCGTCTCGGGGCTCCAGGTGGTCGACTCGACCGCGCTGGCGGCCAGGTCGCGGTTGTATTCGTGCAGCAGCGCGCGCAGGTCGCTGGCCAGCGGCGCCATCTCGGGCGGCAGGTTGCGCTTGGAGCGCGGCGACAGTTCGCCGCGCAGCATCTCGCGCACGCCGTTGAGCCAGCCATGCCAGCTCAGGTGCGCGATCACGACCGTGATCAGCGAGATCGCGCCGGCCAGCACCACGAACAGGCCGATGATGTATTTCTTGGTGTCTTCGCTGCGGCGCTCGATGAAGCTCATGTCCTGGACCAGGATCAGGCGGCCGGCGGCAGCGCCATCCTGGGTCAGTTCGCGCGCCGACACATGGACCGGGCCTTGCGGCAGGCGCACCAGCGGATTGAGCGCCTCGCCATTCGGCTTATCCAGGCGGCAGCCGAGCGTATCCGGGTAGGTTGCGGTCTTGTACAGCAGCGCGCCATCGGGGCTGCAGAACGCCAGCGCGTACAGGCGCTCGTCCTGGATCGCGCGGCTGAAGGCGTCGTTGATGCGATCGACCGCGCCCTCATCGTGGTAGTTGAGCAGTGGCTGTTGCAGCGTGCTCGAAACCAGCTGGGAACGCGTATCGAGATCGCGCACGAACCAGCGCACGGTCAAGTTTTCCATCCAGGGAATCGCGAAATAACCGAACAGCGCCAGCACGAGGGCCAGCGGAACGATGAAACGCATGGATAGTTGTACCGATCTGAACCGCATGAAGCTCCTTCAAGATGGGACACTGAGGTCGACCACTTGAGTATAGCTTTTTACAAATTTTCTTGTCGCAATTGCACGAATCGAAGCGGGTTGCGGGTGAGATCGGCACAGATTGGCAGGCGTTGCAGTAAATAGAGTCTGGCGCGCCTGCCAGGCATCGACCCTGTTTAACCGGGCACGCGCTGCAGTGTGAATTCGGCGCGCGGCTTGGCGTGCCGCTCCAGGCGGTAGGTCAGCACCTGGCCATCTTCGCTCAGGCTGACGGTCCAGACATTGGTGTCGGCGCCCGGCACCAGTTCGGCGGTATAGGCGTCGGCCAGAAAGGCCTGGGAGCGGGCCGTGCCGCCTTCTTTTGCCATGCCGCCATACATGGTGACCTTGTCCGGCGTACCGTCCGCGTGACGATGGTCGTGGCGCAGTTCCAGTCCATTGTGCGGACGCGTGAAGATCCAGGTGCGCGAGCGGTCCTCGCCAACCTGCACCGGCATGCGTACATCCGCCGCGCTGCAGTTGACCTGGGTCGAGATGGTCTTGCCGGCGAAATCGTTGTTCGGGTCGACGGCATAGGTCTGCACGCCTTCGAAGCGCTGGCCACATAGGGATTTCAGGGTCACCATGAACTGGTCGCGGGTATCGCCCGGGGCGGGGGTCGCGGCGCAGCCGGAAGCGATGACGGCAACGACAAGAAGAGGAAGGAGAGATTTCATCAGGTTCCGGTTTCTGGTTGGACAGGCGCCGAGCGTAGCATGCTCTTGAGAACCAATTGAAAACGTCGTTATAACTTATGCCACCTCAAAGCCAACTTTTGTTTTGTCTCAACATGCTATCGAAAAATAAAGTGTAATAAATTTCCTTAAAAGTGTATGAAAATTGTCGAGAAAATTTACAGTTTTGTCATAAAAATTTAAAGGAAGGAAATATTTCCCTTAGAAATCAATCGCCTGCGCTGCTGGCACGTTAAATGCTAACTGTCATTTTGTCCGTCATATTCCAGACGACATCCAAGGTTTGCGCCGCCTTATCAAGTCGCTGCCGACCGCACACAAACTGGAGCGTATCAGCATGATCAAGAAAGCATTATTTGCATTAGCGATTTCCGGCCTCATGGCTTCGGCCCAGGCTGGTGTCCTGATCGACGAAGGGTTCGATGATGTCAGCGGCCTGGCCGGCAAGGGCTGGGTCCTGAACAATGCCAGCACGCCGGGCGGAAGCACGCCGGGCTGGTACCAGGGTGACCAGAACATTTTCGAAGCCCGTACCGGTGCGCCACAAAGCTACGCAGCAGCCAACTACAACAATGCAGGCGCTGGCGGCGACATCAACAACTGGCTGATCACGCCTGAATTCTCCACCGCGCTGGGCGGCACCATCTCGTTCTGGCTGCGTTCCGAAACCGCGCAATACATCGATCAGTTTGCCTTCGGCCTCAGCGACGGCAGCAGCGACCTGGCATCGTTCACGCTGGGCGAGGCGATCAATGCGGTCGGCGCATGGACCCAGTACAGCTTCGATTTCGACGCGGTCGATGGCATCGCACGCTTCGCGATCCAGTACACCGGCGGCCAGGAATTCGCCAACTATATCGGCGTCGACGACCTGATCATCACCGACGCGGCCTCCGGCGAAGTGCCAGAGCCAGCGAGCATCCTGATCCTGGCTGCGGGCGCAGCGGGCATGGCTGCAGCGCGCCGTCGCAAGCGCGTCGCCTGATCGGCAGGCTGTAGCAAGCCGAAGCGCACAGCGCTTCGCCCCCTTTTCTCCAGGAGATCGTCATGCATCACAATATCAAGTCCGGCCAACGCGCGCTGCGCGCCGCCGGCATCGCCCTTGCCCTGCTGGGCCTCGCCGGCCAGTCCGCCATCGCCCAGGAAACCCAGGTGCATGAAATCCCGGTCGGATCGAGCGATTCGCTGACCGTCGTGCGCGACGCCGAAACCGGCGAACTGCGCGCGGCCACCGGCCCGGAACAAGCCGCCCTGCAAGCCAAGGCCGCCAGCAAATCGCGCGCTGCGCGCACCGCACCGCAAACCGTCCAGCAAAAATTCCACGCCAACGGCGCGCGTGGCGCACGCCTCACCAATGAGTTCATCAGCTCGTCGGTCGCCGTTCGCCTGCCCGACGGCAGCATCGAAAAGCAGTGCTTCGACTCGCACGGCGCCGCCAGCGGCGCTGTTTCGACCGGCCACGTTCACACTACCAAGGTTGAAACGGAGTAACCATGCGCACCCAACAATTTTCGCGAATCGCCGCCCGTACCCTGATCGGCTCCGCCGTCGCCCTGAGCTGCCTGTCCGCGCAAGCCGCCACCATCGTGATCCAGAGCCGCGATCCGGCCGGCTTCGGCTTCAATGACACCACCCCGGCCACGCCGGTGGGCGGCAATCCTGGCACCACCATCGGCCAGCAACGCCTGAACGTGTACCGCCACGTCGCCGACATCTGGGAACGCAACCTGAACAGCAATGTGACCATCACCGTCTCGGCCGGCTGGGAAGCGCTGGAATGCGACGCTACCTCGGCCGTGCTGGGTAGTGCCGGCGCCTGGAATATCTGGCACGATTTCCCTGGCGGCAAGCCAGGCACCTGGTATCCGCAAGCGCTGGCCAATAAACTGGCTGGAGTCAACCTGAGCGCCGGCCAGCCTGACGACGGCAGCGGCTACGGTAATGTCGACATCAAGACCCAGTTCAACACCAACCTCGGCAAGCCCGATTGCCTGGCAGGCAGCGAGTTCTACCTGGGCCTGGACGGCAATGAAGGCGCCGGCGTCGACTTCGCCGCTACCCTGCTGCACGAACTGGGCCATGGCCTCGGCTTCGCGCTCACGTCGACCCATACCGGCGTCGGCTACCGCCTGAACGCCAGCGGCACCGCTTATGTCAGCGTCGGCGGCCTGCCGAGCTTCTGGGAAGAGTTCATGTATGACAATACCGCCGGCAAGAGCTGGCTGAACATGACCTCGCCCGAGCGCGCGCGTTCGGCAATCAATCCGCTGCAACTGGCCTGGACCGGCCCGAATTCGGTCGCTGGCGCCAGCATGCTGGCCGCACTGCCGGTGGTCAAGGCGACCAGCCCAGCCGGTGCGGTGCCGACCTCGACCTACAGCGCATCGGCGTTCGGCCCTGCGGTGCCGACCAACGGCAAGCTGGGCGTGCTGGCCACCATCACCGACCAGCCCGGCCAGCTCGGCCACGGCTGCTCGCCATTCGACGCGACCAATGCGGCGGCGGCGCGCGGCAAGGTGCCGATCATCACCCGCGGCGGCTGTAACTTCTCGGTCAAGGTCAAGAACGCGCAGGACGCGGGCGCCGTTGCGGTGCTGCTGGCGAATAATGCCAGCGGCGGCTTCGCACCAGGCGGGGCCGATCCAACCGTGACGATTCCTTCGGTTGGCATCTCGCTGGAAGATGGCAATACCTTGAAGGCGGCAATTGCAGCGGCCAAGCCATACGGCTCGCGCACGACGCCGGGCGCCGTCACGGCGACGCTGGCCATCGACCCGAACCGCAAGGCCGGCGCCGACCTGGCTGGCCGTCCGCTGCTGTACACGCCTGCCATCCTGGCCGGCGGCTCGTCGGTCTCGCACTGGGATGTGTCGGCCTCGCCAAATCTGCTCATGGAACCGAGCATCAACCGCGACCTGACCCTGGGCGTGACCCCACCGTATGACCTGACGCTGCCACTGCTGAAGGACGTAGGCTGGTAATCAGCTCCCTCGGTTACGGCGCGCCTGCGCTGTGACCGTTACCGGATGCCGGCGCCCTGCCGGTGTCCGGTCCGATGGTAAGATCGTCTGTCGGCGCCTTGCGCCATCCCTGCTTCCCGCCATGCCCAGCGCACCCTCCCCTGTCTCCATCCTGTTCATCGGCAACAGCTTCACCTATGGCGATCCGGCCGGCGCCGCCCCGCTGGTGCAGGCATTCCGCCCGCACACGGTTCATGACCTGAACGGTACCGGAATCGGCGGCGTGCCGGCCCTGTTCAAGGCCATGGCGCTGCAGGCGGGCCTCGATTACGAGGTGAGCCTGGAGACCGAACCCAGCGTCGGTGTCGATTTTCATTACACTGTTCGCCACGACCTGATCGCCAGGCCATGGGATATCGTGGTGCTGCAAAGTTACAGCACTCTGGACGAAGACAATCCCGGCAATCCCGCCAAACTGATCGAGTACAGCCACCTGCTGGCCGAGACCTTCCACCGGCACAACCCGGCAGTCGATGTGCGCTTGACCGCGACCTGGTCGCGCGCCGACCAGACCTGGCTCGAGACCGGCGCCTGGCATGGCCAGCCGATCGAGCGCATGGCGCTGGACGTGCGCCGCGCCTACGATGCCGCCTGCGCCGCCTCGCCGCTGATCAAGGGCGTCATTCCGGTCGGCGAAACCTGGAACCGCGCGATCGCCGCAGGCATCGCCACCGCCAATCCCTATCAGGAATTGGCCCCTGGCCAGGTCGACCTGTGGGCGCCGGACGCCTATCATGGCAGCGTGTACGGCTACTATCTCGAGGCGCTGGTGCTGTTCGGCTATCTGACAGGACGCGGTCCGCGCGCGCTTGGCCACGACGATGCGATTGCGGGCGAACTGGGCATCGCCGCGTCGATCGCAGGCACATTACAGGACATCTCCGCAGCGCAATTGGCGGCGGAAGATGCGCCGCAGCCGGTCCGCCGGGCCGCCTGACGCACATTGCCAAGCGCCAGAAACAGCAACGCCACCTTGAAGGTGGCGTTGTCGTTTCTGGCGGAGCGTGATCAACCGAAGATGAAGTACAGGATCACGAGCACAACCGCAGGGATACCCAGGAGCCAACCGATGAAATATTTACCCATGATGCTTCCTCTCATATGCTTGTTGTCGATGTGTCCATCATGCCTCGCCCGCCAGGCTGCGTCCGTTAGCTAAACCACATCCACGAAGAAATTAATCAGGTGGAAGCCAAGGGCTGCGCACGGCAGAACGGCGGTGCGCCGGACATTTTTTTGCAGGGCTATACTAAATTGTCACTTGTCGCCACGCATGAGACCTGGCCCAACGTCGTCTGTTGCCTGGGCGCCGTGCAGGCGATGCCGTTCACACTTTTTTTACAGGGGGTACCATGCCAACAACCTGGACTATCGCGGCCAATGCCGGCCGAGCACGCATTTTCTCTGACGCCGATTCGGCGTCATCCCTGAAGGAAGTCGACGACCTGGTCAACCCGGGCGCGCAGCAACGCGTGCTGGACACCGTCACCGACAAGATGAGCCCACGTTCGGCCCAGAACAGCGGCCACAATATCGGCGGCGGCAATGGCGGCGGTTTCGAACACGCGGCCCCTGCCGGTGGCGTGGGCAACGATTACCAGCCGGCTGTCACGCCGCCTGAACACGAGGCGCAGAAGTTCGCCCGCGATATCTCGAGCTACCTGCTCAAGGCGCACCAGGACGGCCGCTTCCAGCAGCTGGTGGTGTCGGCCTCGCCCGAGTTCCTCGGCGTGCTGCGCAACCACGTCGATCCGCAGGTGAAAGCGCTGATCAAGCGTGAAGTCAACAAGGACTACACGCACTCGAACGGCCAGGAGCTGCGCGCGCAGCTCGAGGCGCATCAGGACAAATCGGCCTAAGGCCTGATTACCCTCCTTCCTGCAAGGCCCGCCATGCCGGCGGGCCTTGTGCATTCTGGGCGGCACTCAGACCTGGGCCATGCCGCCGTCGACAAACACCTCGATGCCGTTGATGAAGCTGGCCGCGCCAGAGGCCAGGAAGGCCACGCTCTTGCCGATCTCGGCCGGCTCGCCCAGACGCCCCAGGGGCACCTGCGCGGCCAGGTGGTCGAACAGACCCTGGCGGCTGGCGTCGTCGACCAGGCCGCCGAGGCCTGGCGTACGCACCGGGCCCGGACTCACGACATTGATGCGGATGCCGCGTTCCTTCAGGTCCAGTGCCCACGAGCGCGCGAAATTGCGTACCGCCGCCTTGCTGGCGCTATAGACGCTGAAACCGGCGGTGCCCTGCACCGAGGTAGTCGACGAGGTCAATACGATCGATGCGCCGTCGGCCAGCAGCGGCAAAGCCTTCTGCACGGTGAACAGCACGCCGCGCACATTGGTCCCGAATACCCGGTCGAAGTGTTCTTCGGTGATGGCGCCGAGCGGCAGCATGTCGCCGCCACCGGCATTGGCGAACAGGATGTCGAGCCGCCCCGCCTGTTGCGCAATGCGCGCGTACACCATGTCCAGGTCTGCGAGCACCGAGGCGTCGGCGCGGATGCCGGTGGCAGCCGGCCCGATGGCGTCGACCGCGGCATCGAGTTCGGCCTGGCGCCGGCCGGTAATGTAGACGCGCGCGCCTTGCGCCACGAATTCCTGCGCCGTGGCCAATCGAGATCAAGGTGGAACCGCGCATCGGCATCAATGAAAGCAATGCCCACCTGGCGGCCGGCGTGGCGGGTCTCGGCATAGTCCAGACCTTTACCTACTGCGCCGGCAGGCATCTGCGCGATGGCAGCCTGGTCGAGATCCTGGCCGACTGGCGGCCGGCGGTGTTCCCCTTCCACGTGGTGTACCCGCAGAACCGCCACCTGACGCAGCGCCTTCGCGTGTTCATCGACTGGCTGGCTGAATGCTTCGCGCAGCAGGTGAGCGCCTGAGAGCATAAGAAGCCTGTTATTTGCCCTGATATCTACAAGCTCTTACACTGAGCCATACCAATGGCATGTTATCGGTCAGAAACGGACGTATGCGCAATCGATAAAAGTGAGGGGAAATGAACCTAAAAGCGAGAGATGCCGATGGCGCATCTCAACTGATAGTTGAACTATCATCAACGCTCATCAAGACAATGCAGTCGATGCAAAAGCCTTGGCTGCGAGCCTTTGTGCGCTTCGAAATGACGAGCTCAACCAAATGGGGATGCAATGGCTCATATGAGACGCCTGTTGGAGTGGCGCTGTTTGATCCATTCGGTGACGCCAGAGATCTATTTGTTGCTGTAAACAACTTGGGACCTAGGCTTCGACAAGCTGCATCGGCGCCTGGGAGAGAGATTCTAGTCTTTCTTGTAGTCGTGGACAGTGACTTCAACTACAAAGTTGATTTTGAAAGCACGGATGCCGACCGCTGGAAAATTTCAAGGCGTGAAGGCGCTAACGGATTGCCTATAGGACTTAGCTGACAATTGCAGGTAAGTATCGCGATCTACCATCGATGGTCCCAATGTGAAGGTCCGCTTTGGGTCGATTCCATCCAGTCATCCAGAAGGCTTGCATCGAAGGCATCTCGACGCGTTCGGTCGATGACTGGTCAAGCAGCGCCGCTACATGCAGCTTGAAGGATTGCAGTCCTTGAGCGAGAATCAGTCGGTACGGCTCTCCGCCGTGATTAACTGATCGGGGACCAACCCCTTGAGAATCACATCACCATCGATGTGAAAATGGCCGGTAGCATTTGCGCTACCGGCCATGTGTTGTTCACAGCATGTGATTGGGGCCGCTCATCTCATGATGATGTGCTTGCACTTCACCTGGTGCGATGGATTATTTCTCCTCGGCCTTCGGCTTGGCCAAAGCATCCAGTTCCGGTATGCCGCTGTTTCCGTCAGCGTAGGCGGCCTGGAAGCTCGGACGCAGCTGCCAGCGGCGCCAGAACGCATCCAAATGCTCGAAGCGCTCGTCCAGCGGCGTGGCATTGATCGGGAATTTGGAGAAAGCGATCGCGGTTGCCAGTGTGATGTCCGAGAAGGTCGGCTCCTCCCCACCGAGAAGCCAGTCGCGTCCATCCGACAGGTGCTGGTTGACCAGTGCCGCATGTGCCAGTGCTTCCTTGCGGCTATGCTCTCCCCAAGCGTGATTGGTCGTCAGTTCCAGTTTCGGTCCCAGCCCCTGGTGCAGGACATGGAACGCAGTGACGATGCGATAGAGAATATGCACCCAGACGCGGTTATCCCACATATTGTCCAGCCCCTGCTGTAACGGGTCCTCGCCCATGATGCGCCGCCCTGGATAGGCTTGGTCGAGATAGCGAACGATGGCGGCGGTTTCAGATATAAAACTGCCATCGGCCAGCTGCAGAGTGGGCGTTTCACCCCACGGATTCATTTTCAGATGCGGCCATTGGCGCTGTTCGCCGCCCGGGGTCATGTCGTAGATCTGCTCCTCGAACTGATCGGCAATGCCTTTCTCGTGCATGAACAGGCGCAGGCGTTGCGGGTTGGGGAAAGCTGAAGGCGAGGTAAAGAGACGGAGTTTGGATGTCATTGTCATTTCCTTTTCGTAAGAGCGCACGATGTGGCGAGCCTTGTGTACTCGCCGGCTTACTTGCACTAGTCGCTACGCAAGCAATGACTGAAGTGTATTGATTTGTTCATTGCGGATAAATGAGGCTAGAATCACTTCATTTATTACATCTTGGAATAGAACATGGCCAGCGTGGATACCATGCAGCTCGGCAGCATCGAGCAATTTTGCAAAGCTGCAGAGTTGGGCAGTTTTACTGCAACGGCGGAGTTCTTCGGTCTTACCCCTGCTGCCGTCAGCAGATCGATCAGCAGGCTGGAGCAGCGTCTGGGTGTACGACTGTTTTCCCGCACAACGCGAAGCATCAAGGTCACCAACGAAGGCCAGCTCTTTTGGAAGGAATGCCAGGTAGCGCTGGAGCAGATCGCTGAAGCTGAACGCGCTATTACCGGCGCGCAGACTGTGCCGAGCGGACTGCTGCGCATCAGCGTCAGTGCTGCTTATGGGACGCATCGCTTGTTGCCTCTGATGCCTCGATTTACTGAAGCCTACCCGCAGATCGAGATTGAGCTCAGTATCTCGGACAAGATCATCGATTTTGTGGAAGAGGGCTTCGATGTGGCGATACGGCTCGGCATCCAGCGCGATTCACGGCTGGTGGCATACAAACTGGAAGACGCGTCTTTAGGTGTCTTCGCGACGCCGGAATACTTGAAGAAAAAGGGGACGCCCCGTGCTGTTGCCGATCTGGAGTCGCACGATTGCATTCAATACGTGTCCCCCAATACGGGCCGGCCGTTGATTTGGTTGTTCAAGGGTGCGAATGGGGAAGAGTTAGATTATCCAGTACGGAGCCGCATGCGCATACTCAATGATGCACTTGGCTGTGTTGCGTGGGTTAATGCAGGTGGCGGTCTGTATCAGACCTACTGTTTCGCAACCGCAAGCGCCGTGAAGCGCGGTGACCTTGTGGAAGTGCTTCAAGAACATGGCGGCCGTTCGCGACCATTTTCCATTCTATATCCTCAAAACCGCCATCTATCAGCCAAGGTACGCGCATTTGTGGATTTTTTGCGTTCAACCCTTCATGCAACGCCGGTTCAATGATGCTATTCTGCCGTCCTCTCGTTTTCAGGACAAGTTGGCTGCGCTTTGTGCGCACCAGGATCGGTAGCGATCGTCATTCCCGCCGCGTGCAGATGATTTATAAGGGGAAAACTTGAACCCAGGCGGTCGGCCTTCACTTCTCATCAAAAAAAGCGACGAGTTCGTCGTACCCGCCTATACGCTTCCCGTCAATATACGTCTGCGGGGTGGTCTGGACTCCCTCGTCCTGCATGAACGTATCTACTTCAGTTCGGGTAGTCAACTGATGGTCCTCGACCTGGTAACCCGCCCGTGTTAATAATTCAACCGACTTGATTCCCCATGGACAAGTATGTTCTGGAGTGACCATGCGGTGCACCAATGCTTGCTTCGAATCCATTGACATGCTAACCCTTTCACGCTGTTTAAGTTGCCTTCAGTAACGCAACGAGCCGTTAGTGGGCTCAAGATTAAATGGCCAGCACGGACCGCGTCGTGCGTCAACGCACGCACAGCCGTAATCACTCGGTGTCATTCTGGTGAGGCGTCCCTGTCGTATTTCCCTGTGCAGAGTTAGCGCGCTCAGCGCCTCAGAAAAAGCCAGAGCCGTTTGTCAAACGCGTCTACGCACAAGCGCGATTGGACAGCTGGCTCTAGGGAAGCGCTGATTTATTCATGAGGGCGGACCTGGCCGCAAAAATAGGCGTCCTGCGGCGTTGCAAAATCTTGCAACAGCCAGCT
>Ga0265780_10005671_pt1 | contig 15733 bp, 15 predicted proteins | sample P1T30metagenome_FD_192432 | JGI IMG/M metagenome (GOLD analysis project Ga0265780, IMG submission 192432) | Plant litter microbial communities from East Loma Ridge, Irvine, California - P1 T30 | ecosystem: Environmental > Terrestrial > Plant litter > Unclassified | place: USA: California... | reverse complement strand
CCCGGGCGACGAGGACGACCGTGCGCGGGTCGTCGTCGAGGTCGTCGCGGTCGGTGCGCTCGAACAGGCCCTGCTCGTCGACGAAGGCGGCCTGCCGCAGCCGACGGTAGGCGTCGATCTCGGCTCCCTCGGCCACGCCGACGAGCACCGCGCCGGCGGGCGGCGCACCCGCGGGCACCGCGACGACGAGGCCGCCGGGCGCCCCCGCGACCACCCGGGGGCCCATCAGCGCCGGCACGTCGAGCAGCGCCACCTCAGCCCCCCGCCGTCTGCAGCGCGGAGCAGGCGCCGCACGCCGCGCATCCTGCCTTCTGGTCGGTCCCCTTCATGCCGGCGGCGACGAGGGCCTCCGAGACGCGGGCCGTGATGTCGTGCAGCACCGAGCCGTGCGGCGCAGGCACGTGGTCGACGTCGGTCGCCAGCGTGCCCCGCAGCGGGCGGAACGGCACGATGAACGGGTAGACGCCCATGTCGATGAGCTCCTGGGCGCCGGCGACCATCTCGTCCGGGTCCTCGCCGAGGCCGACGAGCAGGTACGTCGACACCTGGTTGCGGCCGAAGACGCGAACGGCCTCGCGCCACGCGGCCCGGTACTCGTCCATCGACACGCGCGACTTGCCCGGCATCCAGCGGCGCCGCACGTCGTCGTCCGTCGACTCGACGTGGATGCCGATCGAGCGCGCCCCCGCCTCGTACAGGTCGGTGATCGTCGCGAGGTCGCCCGGCGGCTCGCACTGCACCTGGATCTCGAGCCCGGGCACGACCGCCTTGATCGCCCGGACGCAGCGCGCCAGGTGGGTGGCGCCGCGGTCGCGGCCGTTCGACGTGCCGGTCGTCATCACCATCTGCTCGACGCCGTCCAGGCGCCAGGCGGCCTCGGCCACCTCGGCGATCATCGACGGCGTCTTGACGGCGACGGTCGCGCCGGCGTTGAGCGACTCCTCGATCGAGCAGAAGCGGCAGCGCTCGGCGACGTCGTACCGGACGCAGGTCTGGACGACGGTCGTCGCCAGCACCTTCGCCCCGTGGAGGCGCGCGATCTGCTCGTAGGGCACGCCGTCGGCCGTCGCCAGGTCGTAGAACCGCGGCCGGTCGACGGCCGAGACCTCGATGCCGGTGTCCTCGCCGTCGAGCAGCAGCCTGCCGTCGTCGACGAGGTACGGGCTGTCCTGGCTCTGCGGGACCGCGGTCTGGAGGCCCTGGAACAGGACGTGTCCGTCGTCGCTCGGCCCCGCGCCTCCTTCTCGGTGGACCGGCGCGGCGACGCGGATGCCGCGGATGGCGACGTCGACGCGGGTCGACAGCAGGTCGGCGGGCGTCCGCGCGGACGGGGCCGCGCCCCCGTTCGAGATGCCGGCGAGGCCGCGCGCGGGCGCCTGCGGCTCGTTCGTGATCGTCACGCGCTCACCGGCTCAGACCATGTAGGTGCTGTTGATGATGGCGCCCTTGCGGGCGTAGTGGATCACGGCGTCCTGCACGTCGAGCGGGTGGCAGGGGATGACCCCCGCGATGAGGTCCTCCTCGCGGTTGCCGTGCAGGGCCAGGCCGAAGCGGCAGCAGAACACCGTGCCGCCCTCGGCGATGAACGTCTCGAGGGCGTTGTTGATGTTGTTCTCGCCCGGGAAGCCGTCGGCGCCGGTGGTCGGGAAGCCGCGGTTGGCGATGCAGTTCATCGAGCCGGGGCCGTAGAAGTAGAGCACGCTCGTGAAGCCCTTGCGGAGCGCCCGCGTGGCCTGCAGCACGGCGACGAAGCTCACCGACGACTCGTGCGCGATGCCGTGCACGAGCTGGAAGTAGTGCTCCTCCTTCGTGGCGGTGTAGTCGGGGAAGATCTTCGTCGAGCCGTAGATGTCGCTCCCCTTCGGCAGCGAGGGGTGCGGGATCTCGGCGCGGGAGATCTCGATGTTGTCGAGGACCTGCTGGTCGAAGTCGATGTCGTTGTCGCTCATGGTGCGGGCTCCTTGCGGGGTCGGGACGATGCGCATGCGGCCGGGCTGCGCTGCCGGTCGATCTGGCACGAGTCTTCGACCGCCGTGTTGCAGGCGGATTACGAGGATTCGCCGTTTTGTTTCGGCGCCGCGGATCGTGCCTCTCTACTGCGTCCCCGACCGCCGACGCGAGTTCTTATTCCGGCTGTAACCAATCGGAAACACCTCCTGTCGTCTGATGGACGCACCGCAGGTCCCTGCGCCCCGCCCCCACCGACCACGAGGAGACACGATGTCGACGACCGTCGCCGCCGTCTCGGCGAACTTCACCCGAGACCTCGACCAGAACTACGAGCTCATCGAGACCCTGGTCGGCGAGGCGAGGGCCGCGGGCGTGCAGCTGCTCGCCTTCCCCGAGGCCGCCATCGGCGGCTACCTCTCGTCGCTCGGCAACCACGGCGACACCCTCCGCACGACGACCCGCTCGCTGCCCCCGGCCGTCTCCCTCGACGGTCCCGAGATCCGCCGGGTGCAGCAGATCGTGGGCGACATGGTCGTCTGCATCGGGTTCTGCGAGCTCGCCGACGACGGCGAGACCCGGTACAACGCCGCGGTCTGCCTCGACGGCTCGCGGGTCTACGGCTCGTACCGCAAGGTGCACCAGCCGCTCGGCGAGGCGATGTCGTACTCGGCGGGCGACGTCTACGAGGCGTTCGACACCCCCGTCGGCCGCGTCGGGCTGCAGATCTGCTACGACAAGGCCTTCCCCGAGGCGGCCCGGTCGCTCGCGATGGACGGCGCCGAGATCATCGTCAGCATGTCGGCCTGGCCCGTCGCCCGGACGGCCACCGCCGACGACCTGCAGGACGACCGCTGGACCTACCGCTTCAATCTGCTCGACATGGCCCGCGCCCTCGACAACCAGGTGTTCTGGATCGCCTCGAACCAGGCGGGCTCCTTCGGCTCGCTGCGGTACGTCGGCAACGCCAAGGTCGTCGACCCGGGCGGGGTCGTGCTCGCCACCACGCTGCTCGAGGCGGGCCTCGCGATCGCCGAGATCGACGTCGAGGGCACCTTCCGGGCGATGCGCGGCGGCATGTTCCACCTGCGCGACCGTCGGCCCGACGTCTACCGCACCGGCGAGGCCGAGGCCGCGTCCGAGAGGAGCCTCGCCCGTGCCTGAGATGACCTTCCGGGTGCGCTGGCCCGACGGCACCGAGACGAGCTGCTACTCGCCCAGCCTCGTGGTGCACGACCACCTCGTCACGGGCGCCGAGTACCCGCTCGCCGAGTTCGTCGAGCGCTCGACGACCGCCCTGCGCCTCGCCGGCGAGCGCGTCGCCGCCGCCTACGGCTTCGCCTGCACCTCGGCGCTGCAGCAGGAGGCCGACATCGTCGCCGCGGCCGCGAGGCACGCCGGAGGCGCGGTGCGCGTCGTCGAGATGCACCCGCCGCTGCCGGTCCCCGCGACCGCGGCCGCGCCTCCGGCGTCCTCGTCGGCGCCGGCCACCGCGGTGCCGGCTGCGTCGGGACCGGGGGCGGCCTCGTGACCGCCCCGCGCCGCGTGGTCGACGGCACGCACGTGGAGGTCGCCGTCGTCGGCGCCGGGCAGGCCGGCCTCTCGATCAGCTGGCACCTGACGCGACAGGGCGTCGACCACGTCGTGCTCGAGCGCGACACGATCGGCCACGACTGGCTCGACCGGCGGTGGGACGCGTTCACGCTCGTCACCCCGAACTGGCAGTGCGTGCTGCCCGGCTTCGCCTACGACGGCGACGACCCCGACGGCTTCATGCGCCGCGACGAGGTGCACGCGTGGATCCGCCGCTACGCCGCGTCGTTCGACGCCCCGGTCGTCGAGGGCGTGCTCGTCACGCGCCTCCGTGAGGGGGCCGGTGGCGGCTTCGAGGTCGTGACCGACCAGGGCACGGTCGTCGCCGACCAGGTCGTCGTCGCCACCGGCGGCTACCACCGGCCCGTGCTGCCGGCCGTCGCCGCCCGGGTCTCGGACGACGTCGTGCAGGTGCACTCGGCCGACTACCGGTCGCCACGAGCCCTGCCCGAGGGCGGCGTGCTCGTCGTCGGCTCGGGCCAGTCGGGCGCGCAGATCGCCGAGGACCTCCACCTCGCCGGCCGCCGCGTGCACCTCGCGCTCGGGTCGGCCCCGCGCTGCGCGCGTCGGTACCGCGGCCGCGACTGCATCGCCTGGCTGAGCGACATGGGCGTCTACGACATCCCCGTCCAGGCCCAGGTCGGCGGCCTGACCAAGCGCGAGTCGACGAACCACTACATGACCGGACGCGACGGCGGACGCGACATCGACCTGCGGACGTTCGCCCTCGAGGGCATGCAGCTCCTCGGCCGCCTCACGGGCGCCGAGGGCACGGCCCTGACCTTCAGCCCCACCGCCGAGGCCTCGCTCGACCACGCCGACTCGGTGATGGAGTCGATCAAGGCCGACATCGACCGCCACATCGAGCGCACGGGCGTCGACGCGCCCGTCGAGCCGCCCTACGTACCGGTCTGGCGGCCGGAGACCGAGACGACGAGCCTCGACCTCCGCGAGGCGGGCATCACGAGCGTCGTCTGGTCGGCCGGGTTCCGCTCCGACTACTCGTGGGTGCAGGTCGGCGTCTTCGACGGCGCCGGGCACCCCACCCACCAGCGCGGCTCGACGACGACGCCCGGGCTGCACTTCCTCGGGCTGCCGTGGCTGCACACCTGGGGCTCGGGGCGGTTCGAGGCGATCGCGCGCGACGCCGCGCACCTCGCCGACGGCATCGCGGCACGGGCGGGCCGGTCCCCGCTCGCGGAGGAGCCCGTGGCCGCGGGCTAGCCTGACGCCATGGCCGAGATCACCATGGGGGCCGTCGCCGCCCACTTCGGCCGCGACGTCGCCCGCACGCTCGCGAAGCTGCCGGGCATGGTCGAGCAGGCCCGCGCCCGTGGGGTCGACCTGCTCGTGCTGCCCGACGCCACCGTCGGCGGCTACCTGCTCGACCTGGTCCACCCGGGGTCCCTGGCGGCCGGCGCCGGGGGCCTCCCGCCCGCCGTCGAGATCGACGGCCCCGAGGTGCAGGCCGTCGCCGACCTCGCCGGCGACATGACCATCTGCTTCGGCGTCACCGAGCGCGCCCTCGACGGCGGCGAGGAGGTGCGGTACAACAGCGCCGTCTGCGTGCAGGGCGGCCGCGTGCTCGGGTCGCACCGCAAGGTGCACCTGCCCCTCGGCGAGTCGGAGGCGTACCGCGCCGGCACGACGTTCGCCCCGGTCGACAGCCCGGTCGGCCGCCTCGGCCTGATGATCGACTTCGACAAGACGTTCCCCGAGTCGTCGCGCACCCTGGCGCTCGACGGCGCCGAGCTGCTGGTCTGCCTGAGCGCGTGGCCGGCCAGCGTGACCGACCGCTCCGACCGGCTGCGAACAGACCGGCAGGCCCACCTGTTCGACCTCTACGACTGCGCCCGGGCCGCCGAGAACCAGCTCTGGCTCGTCTCGTCGAACCAGACCGGCGTGCTCGGCGGGCTGCGGTTCCTCGGGCAGGCGAAGGTCGTCGACCCGGCGGGCGAGATCGTCGCGAAGACCTGGGCGAAGGGCGGACTCGCCGTGGCGACCGCCGACGTCACGGCCGACGTCGCGCGGGCCCGCCGCACGCTCGACCACCTGCGGCAGCGGGTGCCCGCCGCCTACGCGGACGGCGGCCGCTGATGCGCGTCGCCCAGGTCACCTACTCGACGAAGCCCCGCGGCGGCGTCGTGCACACGCTGGCGCTCTCCGAGGCGCTGGCCCGGCGCGGTCACGACGTCACGGTCTGGACCCTCGGCCGGGGCGGCGACCAGGCCTTCTTCCGCCGCGTCGACCCGGCCGTGTCGATCCGCGTGGTGCCGTTCGAGGCGCGCGACGACGAGTCGGTCGGCGACCGGATCCGCCGGTCGATCGAGACGATGGGCGAGGCCTTCGCGGCGGCGCGCGACGTCGAGGCGTACGACGTCGTCCACGCCCAGGACTGCATCTCCGCGAACGCGGTCGGGCCGTGCCTCCGGACCGTCCACCACCTCGACGAGTTCACGACGCCCGAGCTCGTGCGCTGCCACGACGAGGCGGTCCGCCGACCGATCGCGCGCCTCTGCGTCTCGGCCGCGGTCGCCGCCGAGGTCGAGAGCGGCTGGGGCCTGGCCCCGACGGTCGTGCCGAACGGGGTCGACGCCGCCCGCTTCGCCGCGGCGGCCGGGCCCGCGGGCGACGCGGCGCGCGCCCGGTGGCGCGACCGGCTCGGCCCCTACGTGCTCGCCCTCGGCGGCATCGAGCCGCGCAAGGGCAGCCTCGACCTGGTCGAGGCGTTCGCCCTGCTGCGCCGCCGGCGGCCCGACGTGCGCCTCGTCTTCGGCGGCGGCGAGACCCTCTTCGACTACCGCGCCTACCGGGCCGAGGTCGACGCCCGCGTCGCCGAGCTCGGGCTCGACCCGGTCGTGCTCGGCGTGGTCGACGACGACGAGCTGCCCTCGCTGGTGGCCGCCGCGGGGGCCCTGGCGTTCGTCTCGACCAAGGAGGGCTTCGGGCTCGCCGCCATGGAGGCCCTCGCCGCGGGCGTGCCCGTGGTCGCCCGCGACCTGCCCGTGCTGCGGGAGGTGCTCGGCGCGACCGTCGCCTACGCCTCCGACCCGCCGACCGTCGCGGAGGCGCTGCTCGCGGCCCTCGACGGCGACGGCCCCGCCGCCGGTGCCGGGCGCGCCCTCGCGGCGTCGCACTCGTGGGACGACGTGGCGCTCCTCCACGAGGAGTTCTACGCGGCCGTCGGGGAGGTGGGCGACCATGGCGAGGCAGTCCTTCTCCCGCGTCGTCACGGGTCTCGCTGAGGCCGACCCGGGCCGCGTGGTCGCGCGCGACGACGCCGGGACGCTGACGGCCTCGGAGCTGGACCGCGCCTCCTGGGCCCTGGCGCGGGGCTACCGCGACCTCGGCGTCGGGCAGGACTCGCTGGTGACGGTGACCCTGCCGAACACGGTCGAGATGATCGTCGCCTGCGTGGCGATCTGGCGGTGCGGGGCGACGCCGCAGCCGGTCTCGCCCGGGCTCGACGCCGACGAGCGGGCCGAGGTCGAGGCGCTGGCGCGGCCGGCGCTCGTGGTCGGGACGCCGTCGGCCTCGGCCTCGGTGCCGTGGGTGCCGGCCGGCTGGGCGCCGGGCCCCGCCGCGCCCGACGCCCCGCCGATGCCCGACGCGTGGGCCGCGAGCTGGAAGGCTCCCACGTCGTCGGGGTCGACCGGCCGCCCGAAGGTCGTGCTGGCGGCCGCCCCCGCGCTCATCGACCCGACGGTGGCGGTCACGTCGTTCCTGCCGCGCGGCCAGGTGCAGCTCGTCGCGGGGCCGCTGACGCACTCGGCGACCTTCACCTACGCGTTCCGCGGCCTGCTGACGGGGCACGAGCTGGTGCTGCTGCCCCGGTTCGACGAGCGCCGGGTGCTGCGGGCGATCGCCGAGCACCGGGTGACCTGGGCCCTCCTCGTGCCGACGATGATGCACCGCCTGCTGCGGCTGCCCGAGGCCGACCGGGCCGCCGCCGACCTGTCGTCGCTCGAGACCGTGCTGCACCTCGGGGCACCGTGCCCGCCCGAGGTCAAGCGCCGCTTCCTCGAGTGGGTCGGCGCGCACCGCGTGGTCGAGGCCTACGCGGGCACGGAGTCGAACGGCGTGCTGACGATCCGCGGCGACGAGTGGCTCGAGCACCCCGGCAGCGTCGGGCGGGCGACCGGCGGCACGACCGTCGCGGTGCGCTCGGCCGACGGCGTCGACCTGCCCCCGGGCGAGGTCGGCCACGTCTGGCTGCGGCGCGAGGGCGGTCCGACCTACCGCTACCTCGGCGGCCGGTCGGCCCGGACCGACGACGGCTGGGACACCCTCGGCGACCTCGGCCGGCTCGACGCCGACGGCTGGCTGCACCTCGTCGACCGCGCCGACGACGTGGTGCTGCGCGGAGGCGTCAACGTGCACCCGACCGAGGTCGAACGCGTGCTGGAGGCGCACCCCGCCGTCCGGGGAGCCGTCGCGTTCGGCGTCGCCGACGACGACCTGGGCCAGCGGATCGAGGCCGTGGTCGACGTCGCGGGGGCCGGGGTGACCGCGGCGGAGGTGCTCGCCTGGGCCCGGGTCCGGCTCGACCCCGCCCGGCGACCGACGGCCGTGCGCCTCGTGCACGAGCCCGTGCGGGACGACGCGGGCAAGACGAGCCGGCGCGGCTGGGCGGCGCGCGCGGCGCGCCTCCCCGCGCCCTGACGAAGGGGCGCCGGCCGAGTCGGTCGCCCAGCCGCCCCGTCCGGCGCTGGCATCTCGTATCCTTGTCGGGACATCACGACAGCCGAGCGATCGAAGGGCACCATGACCGTCAGCGCGCTCCCCGCCGATCTCTTCGCCGACCTCGACCGCACCGGCCCCGTGCCCCTCTGGTACCAGGTCTCGAGCCGGCTCGAGAACGAGATCACGAGCGGTCGGCTGCCGGCCGGCTCCCGCCTCGAGAACGAGATCGGCCTCGGCGAGCGCCTCGGCCTCTCGCGGCCGACCATCCGCCGCGCCATCCAAGAGCTGGTCGACAAGGGCCTCGTGGTCCGGAGGCGCGGCATCGGCACGCAGGTCGTCCACGGCCCCGTGACGCGCAACGTCGAGCTGACCAGCCTGTTCGAGGACCTCGCCGAGAGCGGGCAGGCACCGACGACGCGCCTCCTGCTGCGGGAGGTCGTGGCCGCCGACGAGAAGACGGCCGAGGCCCTCGGCATCGAGCCGGGCTCGCCCGTCGACCACATCCGCCGGCTGCGCCTCGCCGACGACGTGCCGGTGGCGGTGCTCGAGAACTACCTGCCGGTCGACCTGGCGCAGTTCGCGACCGACGACCTCGCGGCCTCGGGGCTCTACCAGCTGCTGCGCGGCCAGGGGGTCACGATGCGGGTGGCGAAGCAGCGGATCGGGGCCCGGGCGGCCCACGACGACGAGGCCGACCTGCTCGAGATCGAGGCGGGCGGCCCGCTGCTGACCATGACGCGCACCGCGTACGACGCCTCCGGCCGCGCCGTCGAGGTCGGGACGCACTGCTATCGGCCCGACCTCTACTCGTTCTCGATCACGCTCGTCGACAAGTAGGCCGCCGGGCGGCGGTCGCCGGGCGGCGGTCGCCGGGCGGCGGTCGCCGGGCGGCGGTCGCCGGGGCCCTCGCCGCGCTGGCCGGGTCAGTCTCCCGACGAGGCCCCGGGCACCGACAGCTCGCCCGTCACGTACTGGGCCGCGCCGAAGCCGAACGACCAGTCCTGCGGGCCGTTCTCGACGTACCCGATGAAGACGTCCTCCCCGGCGACGCCGACCTCGGCGAGACCGGAGGCGATGCGGGCGTAGAGCGCCTGCTTGGCCTCGTCGGTGCGCCCGCGCTGCGTGAAGACCTGGATCATCACGACGCCGTCGCTGCGCTCGAACCCGAGCCCGGCGTCCTGGGCGATGATCCGGCCGGCGGGCAGCTCGCTGACCACCTGGAAGCGGTCGCGCGGCGGGATGCCGTACGAGTCGACGATTGCCTCGTGGATCGCGTCGGCGATCGCGGTGACCTGCTCCGGTGTGCGGCCGGGCAGGAGGTCGATGCGGACGAGGGGCATGGTGGTGGGTCCTTCCAGAGGGGGGCGGCGGGCAGGGTCGAGCCCGCGCCGGGTCACGGTACGTGCGGGTGCTGTGCGGGAGGTCGGGCGTCGAGGGAGGTCGGGCGTCGAGGGAGATTCAGTCTCGGGGCGCGGCGGCGATGCGCGCCCGGATCTGCTCGAGCTGGTACCGGCTGACCTCGTCGACCGCCTCGTCCTCGGCGAAGACGCTCGACACGACCACGGCGTCGTCGCGGTCGAGGAAGCCCAGCCGACCGAGCCCGCCGAAGAAGGCGTCCCAGTCGACGTCCCCGTCGCCCATCTTGAGGTGCTGGTGCACGCGCGCGGCGCTGCCGGGCGGGTTCGTGATGTAGCGCAGCCCGTGCGAGCGGCGATGGTCGAAGGTGTCGGCGACGTGGACGAGCCCGAGCCGCGGGCCCGCGGCGGCCATGATCTCGGCCGTGTTCCCGCCGTAGTGGAACGTGTGGCAGGCCACGTACGCCAGCCCGACGTTCGGCGAGTTGAGGCCGCGGATCACCCGGAGCGCCTCGAGCCCGTCCTCGACGAAGTCGTCGGGGTGCGGGTCGATCAGCACCTGCAGCCCCTCGCGCTCGATGATCGGCAGCAGCTCCTCCATCGACCAGTAGAACTGCCGCTCCGACTCCTCCTGGAGCTCCGGCCGGCCGCTGAACTCGGTGTTGATCACGCCCACGCCGAGACGCAGGGTGATCTCGATGACGCGCTTCCAGTGCTTGACCGCCGCACGCCGCGCCTCCTCGTCGGGGCCCGACCAGCGCAGCACCGGCAGCACCGACGCGATCTGCACCCCGGCGTCGCGGCACGCGGCCGCGAAGGCGTCGACGAGGTCGTCGTCGGCCTTCGGATGCCGGAAGAACGGGATCATGTCGCGGTGCGGGGTCAGCTGCAGGTGGTCGTAGCCGAGCGCGCGCACGGCCGCGGGCAGCTCGAGCAGCGAGTGGCTGTGGTGCAGCGGCGTCGGGTCGAGGGCGATCTTCACCATCGTCAGGCCCCGACCACCGAGGGCGACGAGGAGGCGCGGCCCGCCGAGGCGCCCGCCCCCCGTTCGTAGAAGGCCGGCTTGGCCATCGCGTACTCGACCTCCACCCGGCGCCCCGACGCCTGCGCCTCGACCCCGGCGGTCGCGACGACGCTCGCGAGGTAGCCGTCCCAGGCGCTCGGTCCGTCGATCGTGCCGCGGCGTGCGGCGTCGACCCACCGCTGCACCTGGGTGTCGTAGGCGGCGGCGAAGCGCTCCTTGAAGCTGGGCGGGACGGGCTGGCCCGTGCGGCCCGCGGTCGTCAGCAGGGGCCCGGTCTCGCGCCCGATGGACGCGACGCCGCTCTCGAAGACGGCGTCGGTCGTCACCTGGTAGCCGAACTGGACGTTGACGTTGATCTCGACGATCGCCATCGTGCCCGACGTCGTCTCGAGGATGACGATCTGCGGTTCGGGCAGGCCCGCGGGCGCCAGCGAGTTGCGGCGCGGCTTCTTCACCTCGACCGCGACGATCGGCTCGCCGACGAGGAAGGGCACGACGTCGATCTCGTGGATGACCGAGTCGAGGATGAGCATCTCCTCCGAGTAGTTCGGCGGGGTCGTCGCGTTGCGGTGGGCACAGTGCAGCGCGAGCAGCGCACCCTGCTCGCCCGACTCGACGAGGGCACGCAGGTCGAGGTACCCCTGGTCGAAGCGACGCATGAAGCCGACCTGGACGTGCGGGCGGTCGAGCCGCTGCTCGGCCTCGAGCACGCGCAACGACGCGGCCTCGTCGGTGGTCAGGGGCTTCTCGCAGAGGATCGCGAGGCCACGCTCGAGGGCGGGCAGGAGCACGGCTTCGTGGAGGAAGCCCGGCGTCGCGATGATCACCGCGTCGATCTCGACCGCGTCGAGCGCCTCCTCGAAGCTGGCGGCGGTGACGGCGCCGGGCGCCGTCGCGGCGGCGGCCGAGGCCCGGTCGCCGTCGGGGTCGACGACGACGACGACCTCGGCGCCGCTGATGGTCGAGGTGATGCGGCGGACGTGGTCGGCGCCCATCATGCCGGCGCCGACGACGGCGACGCGCAGGGGGCCGGTGGTGGGGATGCTCACGGTGGTTCTCCTCGGGAGGGTGGGGTGGCGGTGGGGTCGGCGTCGGCTCAGCGCAGGCGCGCGCGGTGCGAGCAGCCGACGATGTGCTCGCGGGTGCGCGTCGCGATGCCGAGGGGGAGGTCGATCGACTCGACCGGGAACATGTCCTGCTCGACGATCGCGAAGATGTCGGGGTCGAGGTCGCTGACCGCCTCGATGATCGGCGCCAGCTCGGGCACGCCCGACGGCGGCTCGACCATCACGCCCTGCGCGACCGCGTCGCCGAACGGCACGTCGTTCTTCAGCACGGTGAAGCGCAGGTCGGAGTCGACCTGCTTGAGGTGCAGGTACCCGATGCGGTCAGGGTGCTGGTCGACGAGGCGGAGGCAGTCGCCGCCGTAGTAGGCGAAGTGGCCCGTGTCGAGGCACAGGTTCGCGTAGCGCGGGTCGGTCTCGGCGAGGAACCGCTCGGTCTCGTGATGGGTGCCCACGTGGCTGTCGGCGTGGGTGTGGAACTGCTGCTTCACCCCGAACTCCTCGAGGAGGGCCTTGCCGAGCTGGTCGTGCCCGGCGCCGAGCGCGGACCACTGCTCGTCGGTGAGGGTGCGGGGCTCGAGCACCTCGCTCGTCGCGTCGCTGCGCCAGAGGTCGGGGATGACGACGAGGTGCTCGGCGCCGAGCGCCGCCGAGAGCCCGGCGACGGCGAGGGCTTGGTCCCAGGCGCGCTGCCACTGGCCCTCGCCCTTGTGGAAGCCGGTGAAGACGGTGCCGGCCGAGAGCCGGAGGTCGCGGGCGGCGAGCTCGTCGGCGAGCTGCGCCGGGTCGGTCGGCAGGTAGCCGTAGGGGCCGAGCTCGATCCAGTGGTAGCCGGCCTGCTGCACCTCGTCGAGGAACCGCGGCCACGGCACCTGGCTCGGGTGCTCGGGGAACCAGACGCCCCACGAGTCGGGGGCCGTGCCGATGCGCAGGCCGGGGTTCGCGGAGTCGCCGCCGGCGGGGCTCGTGGGGGTGGCGTCGGGGTCGGTGACGGTGTCGGTCATGGCGTCGGTGCCTCTCGGGACGGTGGGGGTGTCGATGACGATGGACGGGGGCGCAGGCGGGTCAGCCGAGCAGGGGGCGCTGCGCGGCCTGCTGCCGCAGGTAGTCGTCGCGGGCCGCCTGCGTGCTCGGCAGCGTCGAGACCTGGGCCACGGGGACGTCCCACCAGCCCTCGCCGTCGGGCGCGTAGACGACCGGGTCGCTGTTCACGTGGATCAGCGTCGTCGTCGACGAGGCCTTCGCCGCGGTCACGGCCGCCGACAGGTCGGCGACGGCCAACGGCCCGGGCTCGACCTCGATGACGTCGACGCCGTAGCTGCGGGCGTTCATCGCGAGGTCGACCGGCAGCACCTCGCCGCCCTCGAAGTCGAGGGTCTCGGGGTCGAGGCGCCGGTACAGCGTGCCGAAGCGTTCGGACCCGACGGTCTCGGAGAGGTGCCCGATCGACGCGTAGCCGTGGTTCTGGATCAGCACGACGATGATCTTGACGCCCTCGGCGACCGCCGTCACGAGCTCGGTGTGCAGCATGAGGTACGAGCCGTCGCCGACCATGACGATCACGTCGCGGTCGGGCGCCCCGCGCGAGACGCCGAGGCCGCCCGCGATCTCGTAGCCCATGCACGAGAAGGCGTACTCGACGTGGTACCCGAGGGCGTCGCGCACCCGCCAGAGCTTGTGCAGGTCGCCCGGCAGCGAGCCCGCGGCCTGGACCACGACGTCGGTCGGGTCGCTCGCGGCCTGCACGGCGCCGATGATCTCGGGCTGCCCGGGCAGGGCGCTGCCGGTCGGCAGGAAGGCCTCGTCGACGAGGTCGTCCCACGCGGCCTTCTCCGCGGCGACGCGGTCGGCGTGGGCCGCGTCGACCCGGTGGTCGCCGAGGGCGGCCCGCAGGGCGTCGAGCGCCTCGCGGGCGTCGGCCACGACCGGCAGCTGCGACCCGTGCTTGTAGGCGTCGAAGGAGGCGACGTTGACGTTGACGAACTGCACGTCGGACGCCTGGAAGGCCGTGCGCGACGCGGTCGTGAAGTCGCTGTAGCGGGTGCCGACGCCGATGACGAGGTCGGCCTCGGCGGCGATCCGGTTCGCGGCCGTCGTGCCCGTGGCGCCGATGCCGCCGAGGCTCTGCGGGTGGTCCCAGACGAGCGATCCGCCGCCCGCCTGGGTGGTGCCCACGGGGATGCCGGTGTCGCGCGCGAACGCGTCGAGCTGCTGCTCGGCGCCGGAGTAGAGCACTCCCCCGCCCGCGACCACGAGGGGGCGCCTCGCGGCGCGGATCGCCGCGACGGCGCGGTCGAGGGGACCGCGCTCGGGCACCGGGCGCCGCACGTGCCACTCGCGCGGGCGGAGGAACTCGAGCGGCACGTCGAGCTGCTCGGCCTGCACGTCCTCCGGCAGGGCGATCGTCACGGCGCCGGTCTCGGCGGGGTCGGTGAGCACGCGCATCGCGGCGAGCGCGATCGAGAAGAGCTGCTCGGGCCGGTCGACGCGGTCGAAGAACCGCGACAGGGGCCGGAAGGCGTCGGTCACCTGCAGCGACGTGTCGTGCGGCATCTCGACCTGCTGCAGCACGGGGTCGCTGACGCGGGTGGCGAAGGTGTCGCTCGGCAGCAGCAGCACGGGCAGGCGGTTCGTCGTCGCGAGCGCCGCCCCGGTGAGCATGTTGGCGGCGCCGGGGCCGACGGAGGCGGTGCACGCGTACGTGGCGCGGCGCCGGTGCATGCGCGCGAAGCCGACGGCCTCGTGCACCATGGCCTGCTCGTTGCGCGCCTGCAGGTACGGCATGAGGCCGGGGCTGTCGACGTGGGCCTGCTTGAGGGCCTGGCCGACGCCGGCGACGTTGCCGTGGCCGAAGATGCCGAACATGCCGGGGATCGTGCGCTCGCGCACGTCGCCGTCGACCGTGTGCTGGTTCGCCAGGAACGTGACCAGGGCCTGGCCGACGGTCAGTCGCGTCGTCGTCATCGACGTGCTCCTCTCGGGGCGGTGGGGTGGGCGGTCGTGGTGTCGGCCGGCCGGTAGGGCAGGCGGGGGTCGGGCTGCTGGGCCCCCCAGGTGGAGCGCACCCAGGCGTGGGCGGGGTCGTCGGTGATCGCCCAGACCCGCTCGGGGTCGGGGCCGGCCATGACGTTGAGGTACCAGAGGTCGTAGCCCGGCGCCGCGACCGCGGGGCCGTGGTACCCGAAGGGCACGAGGGCGACGTCGCCGGTGCGCACCCGCCGGTCGACGGAGATCTCGCCGGCGGACGAGCCGTACGTCGCGAACATGCCGAACGGGTCGGCCCCGTCGGGGGCCTCGAGGCCCCGCGAGACCGCCGACTCGAACAGGTAGATCTCCTCCAGGCGCGACTCGGCCCCGGGCACCTGCTCGTCGTGCTTGTGCGGCGGGTACGACGACCAGTTCTCGGCCGGGGTGACGACCTCGCAGACGATGAGCTTCTGCGCGTGCAGGCCCGCGGGCGTGCCGAAGTTGTGCACCTGGCGCGTCGACCGGCCCGCTCCGCGGATCTCGACGGGCACCTCGTCGCGACGCAGCACCTGCAGGTCGAGCACCTGGTCGGCGGGGGCCTCGGCGACGGCCACCCGGCCGGTGCCCGTGAGACGGGCCCCGGTCTGCACCCCCAGGTAGACGACGTCGGCGGGGCCGTCGAACACGGACGCCCGGCCGGCGAGCTCGACGGTGCCCGAGCCGCCCCGCGCGTCGCTCCACTCGACGACGACGTCGCCCGAGAGCGGCACCACCATGCACTCGACCTGGCGGGGCGGGAGGCGCAGCTCGACGCCGCCGGCGAGGTCGCCGACGCGCAGCCCCGTGTGCTGCCAGCCGTCGAGCCGGTCGTCGGCCACGGCCTGCCAGCCGTCGCGGGCCAGGTCGCCGTGCGGGAAGAACCAGCGGGGGTCGTCGTTCATGTCGCCTACCTCATCATCGAGTGCCACGGCCGGGGGGTCGCGGGGTGCAGCCTGGGGACGGATCCGCCCGTCGGTCAGTTCTGGGGGAACCCCAGGTCGACGCCGCCGTGGCTCGGGTCGAGCCAGCGCGACGTGATCGCCTTCTCGCGGGTGAAGAAC
>Ga0265780_10005669_pt1 | contig 15737 bp, 15 predicted proteins | sample P1T30metagenome_FD_192432 | JGI IMG/M metagenome (GOLD analysis project Ga0265780, IMG submission 192432) | Plant litter microbial communities from East Loma Ridge, Irvine, California - P1 T30 | ecosystem: Environmental > Terrestrial > Plant litter > Unclassified | place: USA: California... | reverse complement strand
TATGGCCTTTCTGGGCGTGGGCAAGGGGAGAGGCAGCAAGCACGAAAAGCAAAAATAACAGGCGGTTCATAGTCCAAAGTTCGGACTGGAACACCGGGTAGCGACGCCAAAAGGCCCGACGCAATCGGGTCTTTTGTCTAGAAACCGGCTACGCTGGCCGATACTAGCGCCGGCCGGGGCAACGCCCGGCCACCTTTGCGGGCTCCTACTGTGGACGCCAAATAGGATTTCACGGTTAAGTCATGCAGTGCGACGCACCTTGCTGAGGCTAAGCAAAAAGCCCTTTTTCGGTCGTGCGGTGCGCAACACTACATGGCCGACGTCTTCGGGGCTTCCTCAAAATAACCCTTTCAAAAACTGCATGACAGACACTTACTAAATCCCTTTTTCTTGCTTTAACCCCTGGTTTGCCATGTGTGCGCTCGCCGTTGCCCTCGTCCAGACTGACTACCTCACCCTGCGCTACCGGCCCGACTTGCACCGGCTGGTGGGGCGCTGGCAGCGGCCGGTGTCGGCGGCCGAGTTTCGGCAGGGCTACCGGGCCATGCTGCGTGCCGCCCGCCAGCACAATTGCCCCTACTGGCAACTCGACCTGCGCGGCCGAGATACGCTGCCCGACGACGACACCCGGCGCTGGCTCCTGCAAAGCTTTTTGCCGGAGCTGGCCAATCGCCTGCCCGAGCCGGCTTGCCTAGCCTATTTGCTCTCACCCAGTATGTTGCAGCAGATACTGGTGCCCGTCGGCAGTGCGACTCAAATAGCCTTTTTCTCCGAAGAAGGCCCGCTTACGGCCTGGCTTACGCAGTGCCAGCACCGCAGCCGTGAGGTGCTACTGGAGGCGGGCTTCACGCCACCGCCGGCAGCGTGAAGGTGAAGCAACTGCCCTGGCCGGGCTGGCTCTCGACCCATAATTGCCCGCCCTGCGCCGTGATAAACTCGCGGCTGATGCTGAGGCCCAGCCCCGAGCCACCGCCCGGCATACCCGCCGCCCTCGGCCCGCCCGCAAAGCGCTGGAAGATGCGAATGTGGTACTCTTTTGGGATGCCGGGGCCTTCATCCTCCACGCTCAACTGCACCATTTCGCCCCAAGGCTTGGCCTTGATGGTGAGGTTGGCGCCGTGCGGCGAGTAGCGGATGGCATTGGATAATAAGTTGATAAGTACCCAGGTGGTTTTCTCCAAATCGGCCTGGGCGGCGGGTAGCGGCTCGGCCAGTTGCACGCGTAGGTTCAGGGCCTTGTCGTCGAGCTGCGCCTTGATGGTTTCGGTGGCGTAGCGCACCACCTCGGGCAGCGGCACCTGTTGCAGATTCAGCTTGAGTTGGCCGCCCGCATCCAGCCGCGCCACCTCGATGAGCTGGCCCACCAGCCCCAGTAGGCGCTGGGTTTCTGCCCGGATGCCGCCGGCCACCTGCTGGCGCTTGGCCGCGTCGAGGCGCTCGTCTTGCAGCAGCATCAGGCTGAGATTGATACTGGCCAGTGGGGTTTTCAGCTCGTGCGAAATCGTGGCCAAAAAGGTCGATTTCAGTTGGTCGAGGTTCTTGAAGTCGGACACGTTGCGCAGGCAAAAAACGTGGCCGGCTGGCTCGCTCTTTTTCAGGTCTTCGTTGAAGGCCTCGATGGCCGTGACGGTGAGCTGGTAGTGCAGGTTTTCGCCGTGCGGACGCACCAAAAAGGTGGGTCCCAGGCTGCCGCTCTCGGCGGGATGGGGGGCGTGCAGCATCGTGAGCCACTCGCGCAGCATCTCGTTGTGCTGGGCCACCTGCTCGGCGGGGCGGCCCAGCAGTTCCTTGGCCGAGGTACCGCCCAGCAGCAGGCAGGCCACGGGATTGGCTAGCACGATTATGCCTTGCTGGTCAATGAGTAGTAAACCTTCATCGAGGCTGCGCACGAGGCTTTCGGTGCGGTTGCGCTGCGTAATGAGCTCGGCCAGGGTGGCGCGGCGCTCGTCTTCGGCCTGCCGCAGCACGCGGTTGACGGCGGCGGCCACGGTGCCCACTTCGTTGTTTTTGGCCACCGCCACGCGGGTAGCCGGGCCGGGGCCGGCCACGCGCTCCACGTCGGCGGTGAGGCGGTGCAGCGGCTGCATCACCAGTCGTGGCAACCGCACCATGAGGAGTATGCCTAGCAACGTGCTGATGCCCAGGAATAAATACACCGCGTGCTGCGCCATACGGGCGTTGGCCTGCTGCACGGCGGGCGCCTCGTTTTCCAGCTGGTGAACGGTGAAAATAACGTAGCTGCCCAGGCTCAGCAGCAGCCCCAGCATGATGAAAACGCCGAGGCGAATCTGACTTTTTAACGACATAGGAGCGCGGCCCGTGCGGCAGGGGAGAGGGCGGGCCGGCTAGCGGTTAATAGCCGTGGCCCGCGCCTCATTACACGCGCAAAAGTATTCAGCCGGACGTGGTATCCCGGCGCAGCAGTAGCCCCCGCGATACGGCCCTATTCAGCAGCGAGCCGCGACTTATTACGCTCAATGCTTTGTCAATTCTGGAGAATATGTTTTGGCCGTCAACCTGGAAGCTAAGCCGGTTGGCGCAGGGCTTCCAGCACCTTGGCCGGCGTCATGGGCAAGGCGCGCACGCGTTTGCCGGTGGCGTGAAACACAGCATTGGCCACGGCGGCGGTCACGCCCACGATGGAAATCTCGCCGATGCCCTTCACGCCCATCGCGTTCACGTAGGGGTCGTGCTCGTCGATAAATTCCACGGTCATGGCCGGGATGTCGGCGTTGACGGGCACATGGTAGTCGGCCAGGCTGGCGTTGGTGTAGCGGGCCAGGTTGGGGTCGCGCACGCTCTGCTCCATCAGGGCCGCGCCGATGCCGAAGATGCTGCCGCCCATCACCTGCGAGCGGGCCGTTTTGGGGTTGAGGATGCGGCCGGCGCTCATCACGCTCACCCAGCGCGTGACGCGCACCGTGCCCAATTCGGGGTCTACGTACACCTCGCAAAAGTGCGCCCCGAAGGCGTGCATGGAGTGCTCGGCGGCGTCTTCCTTCTTGTTCATGCTGGCATTGGCCGTGGCCTGCGGGGCCTCGTAGCCCGCGCCGTAGCGGCCCAGCGCGCTGCCTTCCACGTCGCTCATATTGGCGCGCTTCATTATCTCAGCAAAAGCCTCGCCCTTCGCCGGATTGGCTTTCAGCTGCAAGCGGCCCTGCGCCATCACCACGTCGGCGGGGGCGGCGTGGTAGAGGGGCGACTGCTTATCGGCCACCGCCACCTTAATGAGCTTCTGCCAGACTTCCTGCGCGGCCAAATACACCGACGATGACACCCGGCCCGCCGCCGTGGAGCCGCCCGACCACTGCGTGGTAGGCAAAGTGCTGTCGCCCAGCTCAAAACGCACGTTTTGGGGGGCAAGGCCCAGCGAGTCGGCCGCCACCTGCGTGCTAATGGTGTAGGTGCCCGTGCCCAGGTCAGTGGCGCCGGCCTGCACCACGGCGTGGCCGTCGGCGTAGAGGCGCACGCGGGCGTTGCCCTGCGAGCTGTGCACCGGATAGCTGGCCGAGGCCATGCCGTAGCCGACCAGTAGGTTGCCGGCGCGGGTCTGGCCGTTTTTGGGGTTGCGCTGGCTCCAGCCAAACAGCTCGGCCCCGCGTTGGTAGCACGCCTTCAGGCTCTTGCTGCTCCACGGGTAGCCGTTGGTGGGGTCGCGGTCGGCGTAGTTGAGTAGCCGGATTTGGATGGGGTCGAGGTTCAATTGGGCCGCTAGGTCGTCCATGCTGCACTCGATGGCAAACGAGCCGGGCATGTCGCCAGGGGCGCGGGTCGAAGTGGGCGTCATCACGTTGGCGTGCGCCATGCGGTACGTGCCCTCGAAGGTAGGCGAGTCGTAGAGCATGTTGATGATGCGGCCGTTGGTTTCGGCCCAGTCCTCCCAGGGCGAGGTGGTGGAGGTTTTCTCGTGAATGAGGGCCAGCAGCTTGCCCTCGCGGGTGGCCCCGAGGCGCAGCGTTTGCTCCTGCTCTTCGCGGAAGCCCATGCCCGTAAACTGCTGGGACCGCGTGAGCACCAGCTTCACCGGCCGGCCCACGGCCTTGGCGGCCAGCGGGGCCAGCACCACGTGGGGCCACACCCAGGCCTTGCAGCCGAAGCCCCCGCCGAGGTATTTGGTGATAACTCGCACCTGCTCGGTAGGCAGGCCCAGCAGGGCGGCCAGGGTTTTCTGCGTTTCCGATACGCCTTGCGTGGTGTCGTACACGGTGAGGCGGTCGGGGGCTTTCCAATGGGCGGTGGTGGCGCCCGGCTCCATCGGGTTGTGGTGGGTGGCGGCGTGGGTATAGGTGGCCGTGAGCTGCACCGGGGCGCTGGCAAAAGCCGCCTGCGCCTCGCCGCGCTTGGTCACGCCGGGCTGGTAGCCCCGCACCGCCTTGGGCACGTACAGTTCCGCGTTTTTGGCCTGGTACGACGACACGGGTACTTCGGGCGCGATGGTCACGCGCAGCAGCGCGGCGGCGTGCTGGGCGTGCTCCAGGGTGTCGGCCACCACCACGGCCACGGGCTGCCCGGCGTAGCACACCTGGTCCGACTCCATCGGAAAGAAGCTCATAGGGGAGGAGGCAAACGACCGCCGGTCAGCGGGGTTATTCGGCGTTTTGGCCAGCTTCGGCAAGTTCTCGTGGGTGAGAATGGCCAGCACGCCCGGCTGCTTTTGGGCGGCGCTCGTGTCGATGCTGGTCACGCGCCCCTTGGCCACGTCGCTGGTTTTGAGCACGGCGTGCACCAGGCCCGGCAGTTGGTTGTACTCGGCCGAATACCTGGCCTGGCCGGTCACTTTGGCCCGGCCATCGACGCGACTCAAGGGCTGGCCCACCACGCCGGCCTGGGGGTTGGTATCAGAAAATTGCGATTCCATAATCTTAGCTGTTAGCTACTAGCGGTTGGCTTTTAGCTTTTTAAGTGAGTATTTTGTCCAGCGAAAAGCTGATAGCCAACAGCTAGGAGCTAACAGCTTGCAGGGCGCGCACCAGCGTATTCTGCGCCAACTCCACCTTGTAAGCGTTTTCGCGCTGCGGCTGCGCCCCCCGCAACGCCGCCGTAGCCGCTGCCCGGAAAGTGGCCTCCGTAGCGGGCTGCCCAGTGAGCGCCTTTTCGGCCTCGGGCGAGCGCCAGGGCTGCGCGCCCACGCCGCCCAATGCCACGCGGGCGGCCCGAATAATGCCGTCCTGCACTTCCAGCCCCACGGCGGCCGAGGCCAGCGCGTAGGCGTAGCTGCTGCGCTCGCGCACCTTCAGGTAAGCCGAGCGCTGGGCGTGCGCGGCGGCCGGAATCGTCACGGCCACAACGAGTTCGCCGGGCTCCAGCACGGTTTCCAGCTGGGGCGTTTTGCCGGGCAGCAGGTAAAACTCGGTTACGGGCACGCGGCGCTGCTTGCCCTTGGCGTTTTCCAGCGTCAGCACGGCATCGAAGGCGGCCAGGGCCACTGCCAGGTCGCCGGGGTAGGCGTTGGCAATGCAGCTTTCACTCACGCCCAGAATGGCCAGGTTGTGGTTATCGCCCGCCAGGGCGGGGCAGCCCGAGCCGGGCACGCGCTTGTTGCACGGAAACGCCGCGTCGCGGAAGTAGCCGCAGCGCGTGCGTTGCAGCAGGTTGCCCCCGATGCTGGCCATGTTGCGCAGCTGCGGCGAGGCTGCCAGCAGCAGCGACTGCGACACGGCCGGGTACCCCTGTACCACCAGCGGGTGCTCGCCCACGTCGCTCATGCGCGCCAGCGCCCCGATGCGCAGCCCGTCTTTCGTCTGTTCGATACCGCTGAGCGGCAGCGGGTTGATGTCCACCAACTGCGGATGCTCCGCCAGGTTGGCCTTCATCAAATCGAGCAGCGTGGTGCCGCCCGCAATGTAGGCCGCCTGGGGCGTGTCCTTGTGCCGGCCGGTGGCTTCCTTAGCCGTGGCCGCCTGGGTATAGCTGAAGTTGTTCATAATGTCATTTAACAATTATCAATTAACATTTAACAGTCAATGAGACGACATACAGCGAGGCGCCTGCTTGTTAAATGTTAATTGATAAATGATTATTGATTAGCGACCTCGCGCACGGCGGCCAGAATATTGGGATAAGCACCACAACGGCAGAGGTTGCCGCTCATCCACTCGCGGGCCTGGTCGTCGGTGGTGGCGTGGCCTTCTTTCACGCAGGCCACGGCGCTCATAATCTGGCCCGGCGTGCAGTAGCCGCACTGAAAGCCGTCGTGCTTCAAAAACGCCTCCTGCATGGGGTGCAGCTCTTCGCCCTTGGCTAGCCCCTCGATAGTGGTGATTTCCTTGCCCTGCGCCATCACGGCCAGCGTGAGGCAGCTATTGATGCGGCGGCCATCCACGTGCACCGTGCAGGCCCCGCATTGGCCGTGGTCGCAGCCCTTTTTGGTGCCCGTCAGGTCTAGGTATTCCCGCAGGGCGTCGAGCAGGGTCGTGCGCGGCTCTAGGCGCAGGTTTTTGGCTTGGCCGTTGATGCGCAGGCTTACCGCGCTCGGCCCTTCCAATACCGTCGAGTACGCAGTGAGGCGCTCGGCCCGGCCCGCCAGCGGGGCCGTGAGCGTGAAGCCCAGCAGGCCGCCAGCCTGCTTCATAAAGGTGCGGCGGGAGTCGTCGCTCGGCGGCGAACCGGCAGGTGGGAGCAGCTGGTCAGGCATGGCAGTCAACGGGAAAAGGCGAGTGGAAAGAAATTGAGTAACAAGGTAAACAACAAGGCAAAAGCAAGCCCTAGCGGCCCACCAGCTGCTGCAAGGCGGCGGGGTAGCGCGCCCCTTCAATGATAATCTGCTCGGCCGCATCCTCAATTTCGCGCAGGTCGCCGGCCGATAGCGCCAGGCTGGCCCCGCCTAGGTTTTCTTCGAGGCGGTGCAGCTTGGAGGTGCCGGGGATGGGCACAATCCAGGGCTTTTGGGCCAGCAGCCAGGCCAGGGCAATCTGGGCGGGCGTGGCCTGCTTTTGCTGCGCAATGCGGCCCAGCAACTCCACCAGCGCCCGGTTGGCCTTGCGGGCCTCGGGCGAGAAGCGCGGCACGCTATTGCGAAAATCCGACTTGTCGAACTGCGTGTTCTCGTCAATCTTGCCCGTCAGAAAGCCCTTGCCCAGCGGGCTGAACGGCACGAAGCCGATGCCCAACTCTGCCAGCGTAGGCATGATTTCCTGCTCTGGCTCGCGCCACCACAGCGAGTATTCGCTCTGCAATGCCGCCACCGGCTGCACGGCGTGCGCCCGGCGGATGCTCGGCGCGCCCGCTTCGGACAGGCCGAAGTGCCGCACCTTGCCCTCGGCAATCAACTCCTTCACCGTGCCGGCCACGTCCTCCATCGGCACGCTGGGGTCCACGCGGTGCTGGTAAAACAGGTCGATGTAGTCGGTTTTCATCCGCCGCAACGACTGCTCAATGACGAGCCGAATGCGCGCGGGCCGGCTGTCTACGCCGAGCTGGGCGTTGCCCTCCTTGAAGCCGAATTTGGTGGCAATCACCACCTGCTCGCGCACCGAGGCCAGGGCCTGGCCCACCAGCATCTCATTGAGCTCGCCGTAGGCCTCGGCCGTGTCGAAGAATGTAACGCCCCGGTCGAAGGCCGCCCGAATGAGCTTCACCGCCTCGGCCGGCGGCGTAACCGGGCCAAGGCCGAAACTCAGACCCATGCAGCCCAAACCCAGGGCCGATACTTCGAGGCCACTAGTGCCTAATTGACGCTTTTCCATACTAATAAAGGGAGTGAAAAAGCGCGGCAGCCGCGCCGCCCGGCGGTTGCGGCGGCCGCGCCTGATGTGGTTAGCTGCGGGCTAGTCGTGGATTTTGCGCTCGCCAATCCACTTCACCATATTCGGGTCGCGGTGGTCGAAGAAGGCGCTGGTTTTGCTGTCGAGCGTAGCGATGGTTTGCATGTCCTCGGCGCTCAGCTCAAAGTCGAAAATGTTGAAATTCTCGGCCATGCGCTCGGGCCGCACCGACTTAGGGATGGCCACCACCCCGCGCTGCGTCAGCCAGCGCAGTACCACCTGCGCGATGCTGCGCTGATACTTGGCCGCCACGCCCGCCAGCACCTCGTTGTGAAACAAGTCATTTTTGCCCTCCGCGAACGGCCCCCAGGACTCTATCTGCACGCCGTTGTCCTGCAGAAATTGCTGCGTATCGACTTGCTGGTGAAAGGGATGGGTTTCAATCTGGTTCACGGTCGGCTTCACCTGCTGGTGTACCAGAAAGTCCATCACCCGGTCGGGCTGGAAGTTGCTGACCCCAATGGCCCTGATTTTGCCGGCGTGGTAGAGCTCCTCCATCGCCCGCCACGCCCCGTACACGTCGCCAAAAGGCTGGTGAATAAGGTAGAGGTCGAGGTAGTCGAGCCCAAGCTTGCGTAGCGACGTCTCGAAGGCCGCTTTCGCCCCCTCGTAGCTGGCGTCCTGCACCCACAGCTTGGTGGTCACGAACAGCTCCTCCCGGGGCACCCCGCTCTTGCGGATGGCCGCGCCCACCGCTTCCTCGTTCATGTACGCTGCCGCCGTATCGAGCAGGCGGTAGCCCACGCGCAGCGCCTCCAGCACACTGCGCTCGCACTCGGCCGGGTCGGGCACCTGGTACACCCCGAAGCCCAGCAGGGGCATCTGCACCCCGTTGTTTAACGTGACTGTCTGCATCTTAGTAGTTGATTTGGTTTCCGCTTGTAGCGGGCAAAGTGCCCGCTGTGTTGCCCCCGCCGGCCTGGGCCAACGTGGCCAGGCAAAGGTCCGGCCGCCCAAAGCGGCCCGCGCTACAGGAATCAAACCAATTACTAAGAAAATCAAACAAACCCCGCGAGGCAGGCCAAAAGGCGCCTACTGCACTACTACCAGCACCTTGCCCGGCTCGCCCGCCGCTGCGCAGGCCTGCTCGCGCCAGGTGGTGGGCGCGTGGCCGGTGTGCTTCTTGAAGAAGTTGTTGAAGTAGTTGGGGTACTCGAAACCCAGCCCGTAGGCAATTTCGGCCGTGCCCCAGCTGGTGTGCAGCAGCAGCGCCTTGGCCTCAGTTACCACGCGCTCGGCCAGGTGGGTGCCGGTGGTTTTGCCGGTCGTTTCGCGCACGGCCCGGTTGAGGTGGTTGACGTGCACCGAGAGCTGGTTGGCAAAATCGCCCGGCGTGCGCAGCTGCAAGCCGGGCGCCGGCGCGTCGATGGGAAACTGCCGCTCCAGCAGCTCCATAAACAGCGATACGAGCCGGGCCGTGGCATTGGGCGGCTGGTGGTAGGCCGTGTGCGGCTGCATCTTTAGCGCCTCATGCAGTAGCAGTTGCACGTAGGTGCGCAGCAAGTCCTGCTTGTGCACGTAGCCCGATTCCATCTCCGCCGCCATCTTGCGAAACAGCTGGCTGAAGGTAGCAAGCTGCTCGTCGTTCACGAAGTAAACCGGGTCGCTATTCACTTTGAACAGGGGCGACTCCTGCAAGCTTACCGAGCGGTCGGGGCTGAGAAAGCCCTCCGTAAACAAGCAGAAATAACCCCCTTGCTCGGCCGAAATGGGCTCCCAGGAGTACGGCACCAGCGGGTTTGAAAACAACAGGGCCGGCCGGTTCAGCAGGATGGCCCGCGTGGCGTAGTTCAGCCGCCCGGTGCCCGTCACGAGCGAAATCTTGTAGAAGTCGCGCCGGCTGTAGCTCACCGGCTGCCGGCAAAACTGCCCCCGCTCAAACACGTTGAAGCGGCTGGTAGCCGCCGTGAGCTGGGGCGTTGCCAGGGCCGCCCCAGGCGATAAAGGGGAGGGGGTGGAAGCAATGGATGCATAGGGAGCCATGCTGCAAAAGTACGCAATTCAAACAAAGCCGGTTAAGGTGAGTAGCGGGTGCCTTCCACTACTCACCTTGGGTTACCGTCGGTTTCATCGGGGCCAGCGGCCGACTGGCTGAATAGCAAGCCGTTTAATTCAGGATTTTGCTGGCTAATTACTACCAGACCTTACGAAGTACGTCCACTGATTGACGCGCACCCCACTCATAGCGCACTTTTCTCCTGAGAGCACTCGAAAAGGCCAAATACCGGCTGAATTTACTCCACTCCGTATTCTTGCAGCTTGCGGTACAGCGTCGTTAGCCCGATGCCCAGGCGCTTGGCCACCTCCGGCTTATTGCCCAGCAACTCACCCATCAGCCGCTGAATGTGGCGCGCTTCCAAGCCGCGTAAGCTCTCGTCATCGGCGGCCGGGCGGGCGGCCGCGCCGTGAAACTCATCGGGCAAATAGGCGGCAGCTAACGGCTCGCCGGCCGGGGCTAGGATGGCAGCGCGCTCCAGTACATTTTTGAGCTCGCGCACATTGCCGGGCCAGGGGTAGCGTTGCAGCAGTTCCAGGGTTTCGGGCTCGAAGCCGGGTAGGCGCTTGGCGAGCCGGGCGGCGAAGTGCTGCAAGAAAAACGCGGCCAGCAGCGGCACGTCGGTGCGGCGGTCGCTGAGCGGCGGCACGGTGATGTTGAATACCGACAAGCGGTAGTACAAATCGGGCCGGAAATTACCCTGCGCGGCCTCCTGCTTGAGGTTGCGGTTGGTGGCCGCCACGAAGCGCACATCCACTTTGGTGGGCTTGGTGTCGCCGAGCTTGGTGAATTGCTGAAGCTCCAGCACCCGCAGAAACTTGGCCTGCACATTCAGCTCCAGTTCGCCGATTTCGTCCAGGAAAAGCGTGCCGCCGTTGGCTTCTTCGAGCAAGCCTTTTTTATCGGCCAGCGCGCCCGTGAAGGCCCCTTTTTTGTAGCCAAAAAGCTCACTTTCGAGCAGGTCTTTGGGGAAGGCCGAGCAGTTGACGGCCACGAACGGCTTGCTTTTGCGGGCGCTGGCCTGGTGCAGTGCCTGGGCAAATAGCTCCTTGCCCGCACCGGTGGGGCCTTCGAGCAGCACGGTGCTATCGGTGGGTGCCACCTGGCGGGCCAGGGCCTGGGCGCGGCGCAGGGCGGGCGCTTCGCCTATCATGCTCTCGAAGGTGTGCTGGCCCTGGCTCATGCGCTTTTCGAGCTCGGCCACGCGGCGGCGCAGGCGGGCTTTTTCGGCGGCGCGCTCTACCACTACCACCAATTGCTGCTCAAAATCGCCCTTGGTGAGGTAGTCAAACGCGCCCTGCTTCATGGCCCGCACCCCGTCGGGGATGGTGCCGAAAGCCGTGAGCAGCACCACCTCGGCCTCGGGCGCCAGCGCCTTGAAGCGGGGCAGCAAATCGACGCCGTGGGCATCGGGCAGCTTCACATCGGAGAGCACCACCAGCACCTCGGCGGCGTGCTGCCCCAGCAGCGCCAGGCCCCGGTAGGCATCGGGGGCTTGCAGCACGGTGTAGCCTTCCAGCTCCAGCACTTGGGCCAGTAGCTGGCGCAGGCGCGCTTCGTCGTCGATGAGGAGCAGGGTTCCGGTGGGCACTTTGGGGGAGGTGTGAGTTAGGAGCCCAAAGTTATGAGGTGGCTAGGCCGTATTTTTGGCTTATGCTGAAACGCCTCCATCTGAAGAATTTCACCGTTTTTGCCGACGCCGACTTTGAGTTTAGTCCGGGGCTAAATGTGCTGGTTGGAACCAATGGGACCGGGAAGAGCCACGTGCTGAAGGTGGGGTATGCGGTGGATGCGGCCAGATTTAATACGAATAACCAAGATTTTACTATAAACATTCAAGGTACAAACGACTTAGCAGCTGTAGCTTGGACAAGTGGCCTTTATAGGCTATTACCAGAAATGTTCATGTCTGGGCAATTAGCACCATTAATCAGGTGGAATGCAACGAGCAAGGCGGTAATTAAAGCCGATTTTGGTGCAAGTGAGGAATTGTTATTTGAACTCACGCCAGCATCAATGAACGCTGAGGGAATGGCCAGTATAAAAACACTGCTTGCACCAGTCTCTACTACCGAAGTTTTTCGCTCTGTTTTTATCCCGGCTAAAGAAATTCTTAGCCTAAGTTGGATGCTGCCGGGTTCGGAGCAGATAAAAGCGCCGATAGAAAGAAACTACCTAGACCTTCTGCATCTGCTGCGACGTTTACCGCTTCAAGCACCATTATCACCCCAAGCTATTCAGGCGTTATTTGAAGTGCTTGGAGGAGAAGTGCATGAGGAAGGTGATAAGTACTACTTGGTAGATGCAGCCGGACGGCGAACAGGCATAAACATGGTAGCAGAAGGTCTTCGCAAGTTCGGTACACTGCAAAAACTGCTGTCAAATGGCAGCCTGACCAAGAATAATACTCTTTTTTGGGATGAGCCCGAAGCCAACCTAAACCCCGCGCTCCTACGAAAGCTGGCCGCCATTCTCGCCGAATTAGCTCGCCAAGGTTTCCAAATCATTCTGGCTACGCACAACATGAGTCTGTTGAAGGAGTTTCATATTCTATCGCGAGAGCCGGACAAGGAAAAGCTGCCGATAAAATACTTTGGCCTGAATGCCGAGCCGGGCCAACCTACCACCGTAGTCACGCGGGACGATTTCAAATACCTGCCCGATGTGGTAGCATTGGAAGTTGAGTTAGACCAAGCCGACGACCTGGAAGAAATTTTTGCCCGCGAAAACCGCTAAGCTCATGCCGAGAATAACTGAGCGGAAGCTAGCGTTTGAATTTCCCGATGACTGGCAAGTAGTGGCTTACGACCGGCAAGCCGACTCGACAACTGATACACCGGCTAGTTTTTACCGGCGCGTAGTAGAGCGCGGCGGAGTGCAGCAGGTGTGCGGAATGGATATTGTTTGCCGGTTGCCCAGTGTGCCCGAAAGCCTCCAATTCATTGAGGTGAAGGACGACCGTAAACGAGAAATGGCGGCCGGGCCGCGGCATACCGAATTGTTCAGAGTGGTTATGCAAAAAACAGCGGGTACCCTCGCCGGGCTGTTGCTGGCTGAACGCCTCCAAGAAGAAGGTATGCTGCCTTATGCTTGCCTCAGCAAAGAGCCAGCAATTGAGGTAGTCCTGTTTTTGGTAGAGCCTGACCTAGTGCCAGAACTGCCTCAAGCAGCAGCTAGTACTGAAAATAATTTGTATCGCTTGGCCAGAAAAGAGCGTGTTTCCGGCCTTGACCAGCGGTTGACAGCCAAGCTTGCCGAGTGGGGTCTGCCATTCAGGCTTCACGACTTAGACAAGCGCCAACCTGCTCTTTGGACAGTGCGCAACCTTCAGCCCTGAATTTTTACGAATGACCATCCATTGGACTACCAAACCCTTCGACGCTCTCACCCTGGCCGAACTCTACTCCCTGCTGCAATTGCGCAGCGAAGTGTTCGTGGTGGAGCAAACCTGCGCCTTCCAGGATATCGACGGGCAAGACCAAACTGCCCTGCACCTACTGGGTTACACCGAGGCGGGCGAGCTAGCGGCGTACGCCCGCTTGTTTGAGGCCGGGCGCAGCTATGCGCAGGCCAGCATCGGGCGGGTCGTGACTTCGCCGCGCCACCGGGGCCACGGCCTAGGTCGGCAATTGCTGCATGAGGCCATCGCGCAGTGCGAGGCACAGTTTGGGCCGCAGCCCATCAAGATTGGGGCGCAACAATACCTGCTGGACTTCTACCAGAGCTTTGGCTTTGTAGTAGAGGGCGAGGGGTACCTAGAGGACGGGATTCCGCACGTACATATGGTGCGAGCCTAGCTTGGCTTAGCCTTTACCCAGGCGCGCTAGCAGCTCGGCTACTTGGGCTTCGAGGGTGGCTACGCGCTCGTCGAGGCGGGCGGGCGTGTGCAGGTGGGTAGTGAAGACGCCCTGCACCTCCCATATTTCCAGGGTTTGGGCGAGGGTTAGCTCTTGGGGGCTGTAGTCGGCATTGTCGGCCCGCAATTGCAGGCGTTGGCTTTCTTCGAGCAGGCCCGCCACGCGGCGCACCAGGATGCGGCCCGGCGTCACGAACACGTAGATGCGACCTTTTTGCACGCTGCCGGGGGAGAGGGGCACGCGGCTGCAAAGCACGGTATCCTTGTGGCGCAGGCCCTGGCGCTTGGGCAGCTGCATTTCGGCGCCCCGTATTTCGAAGGCGCGGGTGGGGCCGCTGAGCTGGTGCGGCAGTTTCAGCCACGGCAGGGTGGCTAGGTAGGCCGGGTCGTGGTGCCGCACGATGTACTCGGGGGCGCGGCTGCCCGGCACCAGGGGCGTAGTATCGGCCAGCGGGCTGGGAGAGGGGGCGGGCTGGGGCGGTGGCGCGGCGGCCGTGCCCTCCCGGAATACATCGAAATTATACAGCTCATTTACTGTGAGCTCTTTTGTAAGTAGCAAGTCTACTGATAAGCCAAAATGCTGAGCAATACGCGTCAGGGTTTCCATTTTAGGCTCGGAGCGGCCTTCTTCGTAGGCGCCGACGCTAGGGCGGGCTAAACCGAATAATTCGGCAAAAGCAGCTTGGCTCAGCTTCTTAACGGTGCGAAGCTTGCGAATATTCTTGCCGACGTAGGACATGCTAATTAAAAATTTATTGCTCAAAATAAGAGCATATCAAAAACTCTGCGTAACATTGCGACGTAAACTTACCGCCGGACAGGTTAGCAGCCCGCCACTAGTGCTTGTTTTATGAGCAGGGGTTATCCTAGGGTAACAAAATCGCCACTATACATTTACCGCCGTGCTACTAACCCCCGATTACTTTCTCAAAATCAGGGCCTACCTGCTGGAGCTGGGCTTTGACATCTGCCACGCCAGCGAAGCCGAGCGCGTGCTGGTGGTAGACCGCCCCGAGCTGGGTATTCGCAACCTGGTGGTGGGCTGCGGCGACCCGCTACTAATCCTAGAGCAGTACCTGCTAGAACTGCCGGCCCCCTCGGAGGCCATCTACCGCCGGCTGCTCCAGAAAAACCGCGACATCATTCACGGCGCCTTCGCCCTCGACGACACCGGCCGCCGCCTCATCTTCCGCGACACGCTCCAGAGCGATACCCTCGACCTGCCCGCGCTCGAAGCCTGCGTGAACTCCCTAGGGCTGCTGCTCAGCGAGTTTGCCGACGAATTGATTCAGTTTTCCAAACCAATCCCCACTGCCTAATTGCTTTTTGTGCCATGAACATTCTGCAACGTCTCTTCAAAATCGGGCAGTCGGAGGCCCACGCTGCTGTCAATCAGCTCGAAAACCCTATCAACCTGACTGAGCAAGGCCTGCGCGACCTGCGCCAGGACCTCGACAAAGCCCTCCACGGCCTGGCCGAAGTGAAGGCCATGGCCATCCGGGCCCGCAACGAAACCGAGGCGCACCGCGCCAAGGCCGCCGACTACGAAAACAAGGCCGTGCTACTGCTCCAGCGCGCCCACAAAGGCGATTTTGACCCCGCCGAAGCCGACCGCCTCGCCACCGAAGCCCTGCTCAAAAAGGCCGAAAACGAGGCTCACGCCACCCGCTCGGCCCAGGACCAAGCCAAGTTCGAGCAGTCGGCCGCCCAAATCGACCAAAGCGTGCAGACGCTGAAATCGACCATCGGGCAGTGGGAAAACGAGCTGAAAACGCTCAAAGCCCGCGTCACGGTGAGTACCGCCACCGTCAACATCAACAAGCAGCTGGCGCAGCTCGACTCGTCGGGTACGGTGGCCCTGCTCGAGCGCATGAAGGAAAAAGTAGCCGTGCAGGAAGCCCTGGCCGAGTCGTACGGCGAGATTGTGCAGGAGAGCAAAAGCATTGATGACGAGATTAATAAAGCCATCGGTAAGGCTGGCGTAGGCAAAGCCGGGGAGGAGCTAGCGGCGCTGAAAGCCAAGTTGGGGCTGGCGGAGTAGCGTGCCCTAACGTGCTACCCCACCCCCGGCCCACGCCGCTTGATGCGCGGAATCCTCCGGGAGAGGGGAGCCAACCTCAAG
>Ga0265780_10005668_pt1 | contig 15739 bp, 17 predicted proteins | sample P1T30metagenome_FD_192432 | JGI IMG/M metagenome (GOLD analysis project Ga0265780, IMG submission 192432) | Plant litter microbial communities from East Loma Ridge, Irvine, California - P1 T30 | ecosystem: Environmental > Terrestrial > Plant litter > Unclassified | place: USA: California... | reverse complement strand
CCTCGATTTCGTCACGCGGCTGCTGACCGAAGAGGGTCTGAGCTGGCGCATCGAAGAGACGGACGAGGGCCACGGCGTGGTGGTGTTCGGCGACAGCAGCCAGGCCAGCGCCACCCCTGAGGACGCCAGCAGCAGCGCCGGCGGCGGCATTCGCTTCCATGGCGCGCGCGCCGGCGAAGCGCACGACAGCGTGCAATCGCTGCGTGCGCGGCGCAGCCTGCGTGTGGGCCTCTCCACCGTGCTCAGTTACGACTACAAGGCCAAGAAAGCCGTGGCCGCCAGCGTACCGACCGCGGGCGCCGTGGGCGGCCCCAACGCGCCGCTGCTGGAAAGCTTCGACACGCCCGGCCAGTATTTCTATGCCGACGGCGCCCAGGCGCGCCGCTACGCGCTGCTGCAGATGCAGGCCAATGAAGCGCGCCGCCATCTGTGGCAGGCCCGCTCGACGGTGCGCACGTTGCGCGCCGGTACCCGTTTCAGCCTGACGCAGGGGCCGCTGCAAGCCGGCGCCGGCGCCGATGCTGATCCGGCGTATGTCGCACTGCGCGTCGTGAGCGTGGGTGTGAACAACCTGCCCAAGCCCGCCAGGGAGGGACTGGCTGAATTGTTCGGGCCGATCCCCGAATTGCTCGAACAGACACTGCCCGAGCAGGATCCTGAACTGGCCGCCGTCATCGCCCAGGCCAGCACCAGCGGCTACGCCAACCTGGTCGATGCCATCGCGGCCGCTACCCCGTGGCGTCCGGTCGTCGGCGAAAACGGCTTGCGCCACCATCCGAAGCCGACCGCCCACGGCAGTCAGAGCGCGATCGTGGTCGGGCCCGGCGGCGGCGCGAGCGCGAGCGGCGCCGATGAAATCCATTGCGACCGCTTGGGGCGGGTACGTATTCGCTTCCACTGGCAGGAAGACGCCAACGCGACCTGCTGGGTACGCGTCGCGCAGCGCTCGACCGGCGGCGGCATGGGCAGCCAGTTCCTGCCGCGCATCGGCCAGGAAGTACTGGTGCAGTTTCTCGAAAACGATATCGACCGGCCGCTGATCGTCGGCGCGCTGTACAACGGCCAGGGCGAAGGCGGCACGCTGCCGACGCCAGGCGGCAAGAGCGAACAGGACAGCGACACGGCGATCTTCAGCGCGGCCAACGATCATGCCATCTCGGCGCAAGGCAACCTGGCGGGCGGCAACGGGCCGCTGTGGCACGGTGCAGCCGCGGCCAGCGCCGGTCACCGCAATAGCGCGGCGCAGTGGGGCATCCGCAGCAAGGAATTTGGCGGCAGTGGTTACAACCAGCTCGTATTCGACGACACCGACAGCCAGGGCCGTATCCAGCTCAAGAGCACTCATGCCGCCAGCGAACTGAACCTGGGCCACCTGATCCACACGGCCGACAATTACCGCGGCAGCCTGCGCGGACTGGGTGCCGAACTCCGCACGGACGGCTACGGCGCGGTGCGCGCCGCCACGGGCCTCTTGGTCACGAGCTACAAGATCACCCATGGCGCCGATGCGCGTGAGCCGGCCGGCGACAATGTGGCGGGAATCGCCATGCTGAAACAGGCGGTCAAATTGGGCGAGACCTTCAGCGCGGCGGCGACGACGCATCAGACGGTGGCGTTCGCGAGCCATCTCGGCGCTGCGAAAGCCAACGCCAGCAAGCTCGACGACAAGGAAGCGCCGCTGCCGGCGATGCTCACGGCGGTTTCGGGCATGCTCAGTGGCGAGAGCGTGGACGCGGCGCGCGGCGAGATGCCTGCCAAACCGGTCGCGCCGGACGATGGCAAGCTGCCCAACAGCAGTTCGGCGGTGATTGCGATTGCCGCCAAGGCGGGCCTTGGCGTGGTTGCAGGGCAAGATATCCAACTGGCCAATGGTGAAACCATTACCTTGATGAGCGGGCAGGACACGCAGTTCGTCACCGGTGGCCAGTTGCGCATCCATAGCGGGCAGGCGATCGGGATGCTGGGTGGGGCGGTCAAGGCGGGCGACGATAACATCGGCCTTCAATTGATCGCGGCGCAGGGCGCGGTGGATCTGCAGGCGCAGGGCGATGTGCTCAATGTACAGGCGCGCGATCAGGTGGACATCATCAGCGCCAATGCGCATGTCGACTGGGCGGCGGCCAAGAGCATCAGTCTGTCGACGGCGGGCGGGGCGAATATCACGATCGAAGGTGGGAATATCACCGTGCAGTGTCCGGGGAAGATTACGATCCACGCCGCGAAGAAAAGCTTCGTTGGCCCGGCGTTGAATCCTTATCCTCTACCGGCGATGCCACAGCATGTGTGTGTCGAGTGCTTGTTAAAAGCGCGCGCAGTGGGTGCTCCGTTCGTCATTAAATAATTTTATGAACAGCTTTCTCAATATCCACGCAGTATGCAACGAGTCTGATCAGACGTATTCGTCTAACCTGATGTATTGTCTTGCTGATCATGCAGGTATGCCAGGCTTGCATCAGCAATTAGTACGTCGCGAATTACAGTGGGCTAGCTTGTTTCAAGGAACTACGGAAGAAGCAGCATTATCGGTTGCGCCACTGATTTTTGAACTCCCTACAAAAAATTACGATAATAATCGGTCTTTCTTGCGCTGGTTAACTGAGCATGGCACCTATACATCGTCGATGTTGTTGCTCAGTTCTCCATCCGATCTGGAAACGCTGCGCTGCCAGCTGACGCGACGCCTACATGCACGCATTACAGATGGGATGGATGTGTTGTTAAGATATTTCGATCCGCGTGTATTTGAAAGCCTGTTGTCTGTACTGGATGTACAACAGGCCAGCGCCTTTCTATCTCCAGCGGATTGTTGGTGGTATCCGAACCGCAGTGGTCAGTTGATTCGGCGTCAATCTGCCTGGGGTATCGACGAGTTCCTCAGTCCATTGCATCTAGATGCGGAACAGGAATTCGCGATGCTCGACGCAAATGAAATCGACGTGGTGGAAGGGCGCCTTCGCAGCATGTTCCCTGATCTGGCGATTCGTTTAAATGTTGAGAAGCGTGAGCATTTTTTGCGTTGTCAAATCGCTGCAGCTCGTGCAACCGGAATCGAATCGACAAATGACACGATTTTATATTGCGGTCTGGCGGTATTGCACGGGGAGAATTTTGCAAAAATTTCTCCATGGCGTGAAATATTAGAAAATATGAGAATTAACAAGTTAAACTTTTCTGAAGAAGTTCTAGCTGTCGAAGAAAAAATATAAAGGAGTGAGAATTGGGCCGACCATTCAACTTTCGCACGCTGATTGCTTATCACTTTTTAGTTTTGATAATGATGGCACTTTTTGGATGCAGCAAGGCGTCAATCGCCTCGCCAAGTAGTGTAATTAAAACTACACGGGATGGCCCCGCCACGCTTGCGCTTGTTGGCTATAACTATACTGCGAATTATATCGATTCATTTAGCGTGGACGGTCAAGGAGGTGGAAATATCAATTTGAGTTCGCCAAACAGTGGGGGCGGCGGGATAATATGCTGCGCGTTATACCAACCTAGTTCGACGCCGAAGACCGTCACTGTGCGGTGGCAGTCAGATGCGTGCTATTACCGTGAGCCGTCTAGCTACTCAAATGAGACTTACGAAACGTTGCATGCATTCTATAAAGAAAAAAAAGTCGTAGTGACCGAAGAATCGTCTGAAAAGCCCGAGTATATGGAAGTACATTTTTATCCAGACGGTTCGATACACGTAATAGTGACAGACGAAATTTCAATGCCCCTTCTGTCACTGCAAAAGGAAAGAAACGGAATGTCGAAGTTTCCAAGGTGTCCAAATGACAAAAAACCTGCAGAGTGATTCCTTAGGCGACCGTAAATCGCCTGCTTTGCGCCCGCAAGAAGTCACCCTGCGAGCTAGAGTTGATCAGGCAGAATTTTTGGTAGCACAAGCTTCATCTGCCGTAAAAAAACCGTCGGCCTCTGCTGGGTTGGTAGCAGCCAGTCGGGGGAACGACCAGACGGCGCCGACAAGCTGTCATCAGCGTCCATGGCTAAGTTTTTTCTTCGACGGCACAGGGAATAATTTGGATGCAGATGTCGGGAAATTCAAACACAGTAATATCGCAAGGTTATATAGAATCCATGCCGATGTTGATCCGGTGGCAGGAACCTATCGTGTGTATGTGCCGGGTGTGGGTACGTATTTTCATGAAGTCGGAGATGAGGGAGGCGGGCAGCTCGGACTAGGAATGGGGCGCTATGGAAAGGTCCGCATCGATTGGGCCTTACAGCAGTTCGATAAACTGCTTCAAAGCCATTTGGCTCGAGCTAATTCCACTGGCAGTCAGATTACAGAGATCAATGTGGCCCTATTCGGTTTTAGCCGAGGTGCTGCGATGGCAAGAGCTTTTTCTAACATCTTGATCAAGGAGCGCTGTGATATGCATTCAGATGGTTGCCGGCTGAAGCGCGGAAATCATCGTTTGCGAATTCGGTTCATGGGATTATTTGACACTGTCGCTTCTGTCGGGCTGCCGATGAGCGCCAATAACTTAGATATTATTGCATCGCGGATAGGCGTTAGACAAGTTATTTCGACTCGGCTTCATGCGCCAATTTTTTCTGCACTCAGGCCTGAGGCACTTGCATTAGCGGCCGGTGCAGCGCCTGGTGCAGATCCCGCGCCTGGGAAATACGACGGGCACAGTGACTGGGGTGACCTTATGGAGATTCCTCATGTGGTAGAGCACGTCAGGCATTTCGTCGCTGCCCACGAAATACGTAATTCTTTTCCAGTAGATAGTATTAGTGTGCTGAAGGGGGGGGAGGTTATCAAGCCCGAGCATTTTCACGAGACGGTATTTCCCGGTGCGCACTCCGATGTCGGCGGTGGGTATCGTGAAGGCGAAGGCGGACGCAGCAAAGGCCGGCAGACAGTTTTCTCTTTAGTGACATTGAACGCGATGTATGAACTTGCTCTCGAGCATGGTGTTCCGCTTAAGCCAAAAACCGCATGGAACGGTTTTCAAGCAGCAGATTTCGAGACTAGCGCCACATTATTGCAGGATTATAATTATTACCATAGTAAGTTCTCCGGATTATCTAATCTTGGCCCCTTAATAAACGCGCATATGGGATTCTATTTTGCGTGGCGATTTAGATCGATTCGTAAAAAGATGGGTGGCGACAGGAGTGAGATCAGAAATGTGCAGGCTGCAGATGTGGCATTCAAAAGCGAAGCGGAGATCTTGGATCTGGAGATTACTAAACTTGAACATATCAACAATCAAGCACGCAAGGACGCAGCAGTTGCCGAGCAACGGTGGCTAAGTTATGTGCAAAGTCATTATCACAGCCCGAAGCTTAATGATCTCCCCAAATATAATGCAGACCGCGAAAATGCCAAACGCCGCCAACAAACTGCAGAGGATAATTACTTTCGGGCCAAAGCTAAACGTAACGCGCTGCCTGACATGAGTGAATTTTCTACTATGGTCGATATGTATGATGCCCAACTTATCGCCGATGTGAGATCCATACGTGATGTTTTCACTAAACGCGGTTTTTTCGGCGGCGATCCGGACACCGGCAGGCGTGCCGAGTTACGTCCGCACTATAAGGTTATGGTCGAAGCTTACGAAAATGAGTTCATCCATAACAGAGGGTTGCAGGATGAAAAAATCATCGCCTTATTCGATAACTATGTTCATGATTCGTTAGCCGGCTTTGCGCTGGATGCGACTTTACCTTCTGATCCGCGCGTAGTGTATGCCGGGGGAGATGAGAAATACCGGTATGCGATGCGCCCACGCTCTGATGCTAATGAGCGACGTTACGCTAATCAATCTACAGTCGTCCGCAATGATGGTCCAACAGACGTCCAGACGTAGTTCCGCGTATAAGTAACGCGTTGGTGCACACATTTTGCTTCACACACGTGCCTTCATTTTCATCTCCTGCTGAGTACTCGTTGCGCAGCGCTCGACCGGCGGCGGCATGGGCAGCCAGCTCCTTCCGCGCATCGGTCAAGAAGTACTGGTGCAGTTTCTCGAAAACGATATCGACCGGCCGCTGATCGTCGGCGCGCTGTACAACGGCCAGGGTGAAGGCGGCACGCTGCCGACGCCGGGTGGCAAGAGCGAACAGGACAGCGACACGGCGATCTTCAGCGCGGCCAACGATCACGCCATCTCGGCGCAAGGCAACCTGGCGGGCGGCAACGGCCCGCTGTGGCACGGTGCGGCGGCGGACAGCGCCGGTCACCGCAACAGCGCCGCGCAGTGGGGCATCCGCAGCAAGGAATTCGGTGGCAGCGGCTACAACCAGCTCGTGTTCGACGATACCGATAGCCAGGGCCGTATCCAGCTCAAGAGCAGCCATGCTGCCAGTGAACTGAACCTGGGCCACCTGATTCACACGGCAGATAACTATCGCGGCAGCCTGCGCGGGCTTGGCGCCGAATTGCGCACGGACGGCTATGGCGCGGTGCGCGCCGCCACGGGCCTCTTGGTCACGAGCTACAAGATCACCCATGGCGCGGATGCACGTGAGCCGGCTGGCGACAATGTGGCGGGGATCGCCATGCTGAAACAGGCGGTCACGCTGGGCGAGACCTTCAGCGCGGCGGCGACGACGCATCAGACGGTAGCGTTCGCCGGCCATCTCGGCGCTGCGAAAGCCAACGCCAGCAAGCTCGACGACAAGGAAGCGCCGCTGCCGGCAATGCTGACAGCGGTCTCGGGCATGCTCAGCAACGAGAGCGTGGACGCGGCGCGCGGCGAGATGTCTGCGAAACCGGTCGCGCCGGACGATGGCAAACTGCCCAACAGCAGTTCAGCGGTGATTGCGATTGCCGCCAAGGCGGGCCTTGGCGTGGTGGCAGGGCAGGATATCCAACTGGCCAGTGGTGAAACCATTACCTTGATGAGCGGGCAGGATACGCAGTTCGTCACCGGCGGCCAGTTGCGCATCCATAGCGGGCAGGCGATCGGCATGCTGGGCGGCGCGGTCAAGGCGGGCGACAATAACATCGGCCTTCAATCGATCGCGGCGCAGGGCGCGGTGGATCTGCAGGCGCAGGGCGATGTGCTCAATGTGCAGGCGCGCGATCAGGTCGACATCATCAGCGCCAATGCGCATGTTGACTGGGCAGCGGCCAAGAGCATCAGCCTGTCGACGGCGGGCGGGGCGAATATCACGATCGAAGGTGGGAATATTACGGTGCAGTGTCCGGGGAAGATCACGATTCATGCCGCGAAAAAAAGCTTCGTGGGTCCGGTTGACCAGCCCTATCCGCTACCGGCCATCCCCGGCACGGTGTGTGTCGAATGTCTGAAAAAATCTTTGGCGGCTGCGCCCGCATTCACGTTAGTGGAATAACGCATGTTGATCGATCCATACCAGACCAATTGGCATGCTGAACTGCTGGCACAATCTCGGCAACTGCCTGACGGAGCACAGCTTGTACTGTTGATCGACGGCGCGTTCGTACCTGGCTTGTTTCGACACCTGAGCAAAACCAGCGAGCCAGCCTTGTTGTTCGAGCGGCTTCCGGGCTGCAACGACAAAGTGAAAGACGTATCGCCATTCCTGGTGCCTTTCGCTTCGGGCAACCAGGCACTACATCGCGTCCTGGAGCGATGCGAGGGACTGCCCATGTTGAGCGCGATTGTTACTAGCGACAGTATCGACGTACTTGCTGAACGACTCGCCGCTTGGTGCACTGTCGCGACCGGGGGAGACTATTTCAATTTCAGGTTTCCTGACACGCGGCGACTGCCTGCCATCTTCGCCACTCTCATGCCTCAGCAGCAGCGTGAGCTTGTGGGTAATGCCCTAAGCTGGCATTACATGGCCAGGAACGGTGCTTGGGCAGCGCTGCCGATCGATTGCGCTGGCCCGGCGGCCGGGATTACCGCGAATGCAAGGCTAAGTGAAGTGCAGTTTGCAAGGCTGATCGAGGATAGTGAAGCGGACGAACTATGGGTTCGGCTGCAGTATGGCGGCGACACTTGGGATGGCTTGCCGTCAGAGCGGCATGATCTGCTCAAAGAGGCGGTGCAGGTGGCCCGCCAACATAATCTCGACGACACTGCAACACTGATATGGTGTGCCAAGTTAATGGCCATGGGTGCGCCGGGAAATCAGGTCAACGTGGAACATGTTTTTTTGAATTTTCAGAAAGAACTGAAGGGACGATTCAATGACGATCTACAAAATACTGTTTAGCACATTTTTGCTCTTGCTATGCGGCTGCAGTGCGCGAGGAGAGTCTGGAGCGTCAGGGTCAGGTGATCGAGTTTCAGTAAGTATTCATGGTGTTAACTACACTGCGGACCCTTTTGAGTTTTCTGTTGTTGATCCACGCGATGAAAAAAATAATGGTGGTGGCGAACACATTGGGCCATATGCCGCCGGAGGCATCGTTTGCTGTTTCAAGCTCCCTGCTAAGTGGTCGCCTGGAACAGTCATTGAAGTTGAATCGAGGCATTGGTTGTCGACAGGGAATGGAGAGGAAATTTCCGCTGTTGAAAAGAAGCATACAGTCGAATTGCCAGCTTATACAAATGGGAAAGCTGGCGAACTATGGGTATTACGCAGGCCCGATGGTGGGATCGATATTGTATCAAGCGACCTGCAACCTGACCATCCTCAATGGCCTGGAAAAATCAAGGGTTGGCCGGTGCCATCGCGCGAATTTATGTTGGAACGGTGGGAGTTAGAGCGCAAGCTTGCTGAACTTAACGTGCGAGATTACCAAGAGTCTATTGTAGAATTGGGTAGATCGCCCAAGTCTGAGCTTCAATTGGCATGGGATTCGGACAAGATACACGCTTGGGATGAAATTAAGGGATTTTCTGGACTAGAAGATCCTGCATATATTCGATATGTTGAGAAACGTTATGCTGAGGGTTTGCGTAGATCACAATACCGTCTCGAGCAGATCATGAAAGCGCGGCCATGAGTTCAAAACTCTGTTCTTTTATTCCCGATACCTATGTTGTTGCCGCAGATAAGGAAAGGTTCTTTGATCGCGCAGATCGAGCGATAATCAGAGGGTATGAAGAACGCGAAAATCCAAAAGTTGGTGTGCCCAATGCGTCATGTAACACTAACCTTTTCTTTGGCTTCTTTTTTGACGGTACGAAAAATAACTACAGGTTGGCCGCAAAGGCGAATGAATACTCCAAGCGTTATACCAGCCTGATTCGACGCCAAAGACCGGCACTGTGCGGTGGCAGTCGGATGCGTGCTACTACCGTGAGCCATCTAGCTACTCAAATGAGAATTACGAGACGTTGCATGCATTCTACAAACAAAAAAAGTCGTAGTGACCGAAAAAGCGTCTAAAAAGCCGGAGTATATGGAAGTACATTTTTATCCAGATGGTTCAATACACATAGTGGTCACAAACGAAATTTCAAAGCCACTTCTGTCACTGCGCAAGGAAAGAAACGGAGTGTTGAAGTTTCCAAGGTGTCCAAATGACAAAAAACCTGCAGATTGATACTGGCCAGCGCGCACAGCTGTTGGGCGGACTGGCCGGCTATGCCTATGTAAAAAAGGCACTGGCCAGCGCGCGCGCCATTGGCCTGATCGGGATGCGCGATCTGGTCAACTATGTCTGTATGACCTTGATCTATGGAGAGCGCTGGTATAGCGACCCGCGCATCACCGTCCGGATGACGCGCGTCAAGCGTGGTGACCTTGAGTTCGACGAAGCGATCAAATTGCTGCCGCCATCCAAACCGACTGAATCGTAATAATGGGCGCGCGCCATTGGGTGTTGAAAGGATGAAATGAAAGACAGTAACGTCCCGTTTTCAGGAACCAGCCGGCGCCAGTTTCTCGGCGCAATCGCCGTTCTTCCTGTTGCAAATGCTTGTGAGGCGAGGTCCATGAAGGCTGTGTTAAACGTAATTCTTTACAATTATCTGAACCGTCCCATCTTTGATGTCTTTATCGACGGCAAAGTCGGGCGGGGCAGTGACGCATATCCGTCCACTGGCGGCGGGATGATAACGGGTGTGTCCTTCGATCTGGGACCAAAAAAAGTGACCTGGCGGCTCGACGGTCCGGAAGGCACGCCGCGCAATGGTGAAACGGTCATGAACAAAAATCCGTTGCGCCTCGAAAATATTGTCCAGGGCGCTAAATACCTTGGTGTCCATATTTATTCGGACGATACCGTCGAATTGATTGCATCGGTCAGCATTCTCGGCAGGACCCCGCGCGGCATCGCCATGGCGCAGGAGTACGGCCGTGGCTGAAAACGCGGCTGTCGCATGCGTTGCAACTAACCGCGACGTCGCCGTGAGCCCGCCATCGCCATTCAAGGATTGCCAAGATGTCGTGCACCTGTCGCTGTTTTTCGACGGCACCGGCAATAATCGGGAGATGGATACCGATAGCCGTAGCTGGAGCAATATTGGGCGCATGTTTGATGCCGCGCTCCAGGATGACGCGAAGTCGACATATGCGATTTATATCGCGGGCGTCAGCACACGCTATAGCGGCAAAGCTACTTGCTGGCTTGACTCGACCGGTATATGGGTCGAAGACAAGTTCGGTGGCCTATCCGGCTCGGGCGGCGACCGGCGGCTACGTCAGGGCGACGATTCAGTCAATGATCGGCTTAAAGAAGTGTTGATCGCAAATGCGCAGGCGGCTGGCCGGGAGTTGGCCACCGATGCGGCCAGCGCCACTGAAAAAGGCTTTGCGAAAGTCAACGATGCGCTGAGCCAGCATCGACTGATCAAAATCATTACGATGTCGTTCGTCGGTTTCTCGCGTGGTGCAGCCCTGCCGCGCGTTCTCCAATCGCGTGATCAGCCAGAGCGTGAAGAGCGGTACGGACCTGTGTTCACCGTCAAGGCTTGCGTCTGCAGTTTTGAGCCGTGACGATGTGGCGCGCTTTGGTGAAGTGTTATAAGGTCAAAATGAAAAACATCAAAATTCCTTTTGCGGGAACGAACCGGCGTCATTTCCTCAGTGCCGTTGCCGTTCTTCCGGTCGCAAATTTTTGCAAGGCGAAACCCCTGTATGCCCGATTGAACGTCGTACTGTTTAATTATCTGAACCGGCCCATCTTCGATGTTTTTATAGATGGTAAGGTTGGCGACAGTAGCGACGCCTATCCAGCTACCGGCGGTGGAATGATTACTGGGGTAATCTTCGAATTGGGGCCGAAAAAAGTCACTTGGCGGCTCGATGGGCCCGAAGACACGCCGCGCAATGGCGACACCATTATTAATAAGAACCCGTTACGCCTCGATACCGTTATTCAGGGTGCCAAGTACCTGGGTGTGCATATTTATCCAGACGATACCGTCGAGTTGACGACATCGATCAGCACCCCTGATTGGAATCCGCGTGGGGCGGCCATGGCGCGGGAGTATGGCTCTGGCTGATGATGAGGTGACCGCTTGCATTGCGACAGCCGCGATTTCACCGAGAGCCTGCGATCACCCTGCCGAGCATTTCTGGCTAGGCGACGGCGGTAAATCCCGGTTGCGCCAGGCGGAGATTCGGTTAATGACCTGCTTAAGGAAGTATTCCTTGCAATTGCGCGGGCGGCCGCCAAGGCTTCCACTACTTACGCAGTCAGCACGACCGAACAAGGTTGTGCTGCAGTCAATGATGTGGTGAGCCAACATCGATCAATCATGATCATTGCGATGCCGTTGTTTGGCTTTTCACATGGCGCCGCGCTGACGCGCACGTTACGCAAACGCGACACAAAAGCAGGTCACGTAGCTGGTCGACGCTTGCGCCCCAATGATGTGTTGTACGTCGTCGATCTGAACCAGCCGCATGGGCTGAACAAGAGTCCCGCTGCTGCATGCTACGCCTAAGTGAGGAGTTAGTTGCGTGTGCACGTGATGTTGGCCCCATGTTGATGCAAGACCTGGTGAACGATGCATGCATGACGTTGATATTGGAAAGTCCGTGGTATAAAGATGTCGATATTGCCGATCTGGCACAAATAATAAGAGCAGAAGATATCGATTTTCCGATCCAGTTGAATTGTTGCCAAAAGTTGAAGCCAATGAAAAACTGTGAAGACGTTCCAAGGGTCAATCGCCGAAGATTACTGGGTGCAGGGGTATGTGTTATGTTGGCAAACGCATGCGATGCTAAGTTAACGAAACCCAGTTTTGACGTCGTTTTATTTAATTATTTGGATCGTCCAATTTTTGAATTGCTGATAGATGGAACTGTTGACGCCAGTTCCGATGCATACCCCGGTACCGGAATCGGTATTATGATTGGAGTCGGAATGTCATTGTGTCAAAAAAAAGTGAATTGGCGGCTGGATGGGCCGGCTGGAATGAAAAATAACGGTGAAACTATTGCCAGCAAAAACAGTCCTGAACTTGTTTCTATTCCAGGTGGACGTTATTTAGGCATACACGTTTATCCTGACTACACAGTAGATCTGATCCCATCAGTTGGTATTTCACAGGTTAGCCAGCGTGGTAAAAAAGAAATGGCAGAGGCAGGAAGAGATCATGATTAACGGGGATTTTGCGACGGAAGAAGTGCGTAATCGCAACCTCTAAAAAAGCACGTCGAATCCATTGATGAAGCGATGCCATTAGCTCCTTGGGTAATGAACTGATGAAAAATTTTATATGTGCATTAGCGGTTATTTCATTTCTATTGGGTTGCATTTCAAAAGAAGAAGAAGCGCGTAGACTGGAAAAGCTTAATGAGACGACCTTTACTACAACTGCATATAACTACACAAAATATGACATTTTCAGTATTTTGTACAAGGACGTTTCAGTCCCTTTCGATGTTGAAAATGCAGCTAATGGAGGGTCGGTATTTTTCCGAAATTCTGGTAAGAAACTGCTGGATAATGGCCAGGAAGTAGCTGGTGGTAGCGATACCTGTTGTTTGATTTGGAATAAAGCAACTGACAAGCCATTAAAAATAAAAGTGGTATGGAGCGTGATTTACGATCTTGATTCGTTTGATGGAAAACTGAGTGATCAGCGCGACAAACGTAGCCTCAAAGGGCGCGGGCGTGGTAGTGCTTGGTGCGAAGCTGTTGTAGAGGTACAACCTGCCGACAGGGATCTCAAAGCGGACAGGGTTATATTACATTTTCTTGTTGACGGAACTGTTAAAGTAACGCTTGCAACTTTTCAAACAGAAAAACCGCTTTCATCTAGTCTGGTAGAGCAACATGCAGTTGTGCTCCCTGAAGGTCAATTTTGTAAAAATGAAATCGATAATCCATTCTTCGGGATTCCTCGTGCTCCTCACAGGGAATGAGCAGTTAGATTGCTGCTCTGATGCATAGAATAAAAGCAGAAGCTATCGACTTTTCCAATGCAGTTGATTTTTTTTGAAGGTTATTTTCAATATTTGCTTATAAGGTTCTTTCAAGAATTGATCGTCGTACCTCGATAGGCGCAGGGATATGTTTCGCGTTTCTTAATGCATGCAAAGCTAAATCGATGAAAGCCAACTTTGACGTTGTTTTATTGAATTAGCTGAACCGCCTGATTTTTGAGCTGCTAATCGATGGTGTTATCGATCATAGTTCGGATAAATATCCCAGTGCCAGCAGTGGGGTGATGATGTGAATAAGTCTTTCGTTGGGGGTAAAAAAGTGACATGGCGCTTGGGCAGACCTGCTGGGATGAAAAATAATGGTGAAATGGTTATTAGTAAAACAGTCCGGAACTTAACCACATTGCAAATCTCATTCTTACCACCCATTTGTCTAGAATTTAGCGCACTCGAGCAGATCGATATCGAAAAAGTCACGGGATATTGAATCGCGAAATTACCATATATCGAGTGTGATAATGAATTGAAAAATCCCAGTAAAAATAAACAGTCACAGGGATATAATTCGTGAATTATCGCAACAAAGGAACGCAATGCGAACACTAGCGAAATCGATAGCGCTTATAACTGTTTTGATATCTCAAACAGCTCATGCTGAAAATATTAATGGTACATGGCGATATGAGAAAAGCATGGAGTATTTCGGTCAGATGAAGCTGCCGGTAGTGAAAACTCCGATTCTTCAAATCATCAATAATGTGGCGAAAATGTCGCCAAACTGCCATGTTGCATTGACCAAGAGCCGCTATCTCTATTCCAGTCCGTTTCAGTCGCTGCTGAAGGAAGACGTCACCGAGCAGATGCTTGAGAACTATCTCAAGAAGAATTTTTCGTTCTCTGTCATGGGCGCCAAGGACTATCTTAAAGCTGACATTGACGAAACCTGCAACGGACCCGTACTCGATTTTTTGGTCAGTGGCGATAAACTGCTGACACCGTTTGCAGGCTCGGCTTTCCATAGCTATGCGCGCGTTGACGATGGCGCCTTGCGACGAGTGGAAGCGAAATTCGCTCTGGGTGGCCGAAAGCTGAGTCAACTTCCTTTTGATCCTGCCACTTTCATCAGCCTTTGCCACGGGTTGCGTCCGCGGGTGCGTGGGGTTCCACAAACGACCGATCGGTGCGCACCTGTTTACTACCCCTACATTGCCACGCGGAAAAATAGCGATCCTCTTGCCAGACTGATCGGCATGCACGACTACAGGAAGGGTGGCGCCAGTTATGCTGACGATTATGCGCCGCCATTCGCGAACGGGCTTCACCCCACGTTTGTCCTGCTTCCTCCGCTAAAAGAGGCGCTGGTGGTTCGCGTGCAAGATCTGGAGGGCAGCGCGGAAGATCGCGATATGATGCCAGGTGTCTACCTGGTCATCAAAGACGGGAAAGTTTCTGATCAGCTCAACGATGGCTGTACGATCGACGAACGCCATGTATGCACGGACGACGGTGGGAAGAAGCGCTATCAGTTGCTCGAGTCTGGCAAGTTCAAAAAACTTTTTTGAGGATCAAATGTTGAAGTCAGAAACGGCAAACTTCTTGTTGCAGCAATGAATCGGCGCCATCTTCTCAGGGCGATCGGCTTCCTGCCTGTTGCACATGTTTGTGAGGCGAAATCAATGAAAGTCGTATTGGATGTTGTGCTGTTCAATTATCTTGACCGGCCCATCTTCGATGTCTACATCGACGGTAAGGTCGGCGAAACCAGCGAGGCGTATCCGGCTACCGGTGGAGGGATCTTCACCGGCGTCTCTTTCGCGTTAGGACAGAAAACTGTCACCTGGCGGCTTGATGGTCCCAAGGGCACACCACGCAATGGCGAAACAGTCGCAAATCGAAATCCGCTGCGCCTTGACACCGTCGTGCAGGGGGCAAAATTTCTCGGTGTGCATATCTATCCAGATGACAGCGTCGAGTTGACAACCTCGAAGGGGGTACCTGACCGGACGCAGCGCGGTATTGCCATGGCGCGCGATGGCGCGGGTCGTCAATGATCGCCGCGGCCAACATCCCTATAAATCCAGCCAGTACCGGCAACCACGACGTGCCCCCGCAGCGGCTTACGAATTGAGCACGTTGACGAAGCCCCCCAGCGGCATCGGCCGGTGAAACAAAAAGCCCTGCATCGTCGAGCATCCGTGTGCGCGCAGATAGCGCGCCTGCACTTCGGTCTCCACGCCTTCGGCCACCAGGTCCAGATTCAGGCCACGTGAAATCGAGATGATCGCCAGCACGACCGGATAATGCCCGTCCTCGTCGCTGATCTGCTGCACGAAGGACTGGTCGATCTTGATGGTGTGGATCGGAAAGCGGTGCAGATACGCGAGCGACGAATACCCGGTGCCAAAATCGTCAATGGCCACCGACACACCCAACTGCCCGAGCTTTTTCAGCTGCTCGATCGCATATTGCGGATTGCGGATGCAGATGTTTTCGG
>Ga0265780_10005667_pt1 | contig 15741 bp, 11 predicted proteins | sample P1T30metagenome_FD_192432 | JGI IMG/M metagenome (GOLD analysis project Ga0265780, IMG submission 192432) | Plant litter microbial communities from East Loma Ridge, Irvine, California - P1 T30 | ecosystem: Environmental > Terrestrial > Plant litter > Unclassified | place: USA: California... | reverse complement strand
AAACTCTGAAGTCCCCAGAACGACCCGTTCAACCCCACTACCCGAATCCCTAGCCTCTCCAGCAGATCTAAGGACTCTCCAACCAGCTTCGGACCCCGACAATTGGTGGACGGCCCGCCAAGCTGGTTCACTCGCTTCTACATCATCGAAATTACCCGGGAACCAATTTTCAGGTCGATCAATTCCTGTTAAAGGAGGAAGAGGATTTACCCAGGCGTATAGGCAATTGATGGGTGTATTGAGTAGGACTGGAGTTAGGAATGATGTGAGAAACAGTGAATTTTACGAGAAACCACATGTCATGAGGAATAGGCAAAAGAGTGAGAGGCATAGAAGGAGGTTTCAAGAGATGGTACGTTTTCAAAGTTGGGCCGGTCTGGAAGGCGTGACGCGACGCCTGGAGTCGGACTTCATTGTCAGCGAATATGATCGAGAGCTCGAGCTGGAGGCTGGGTTTGGGGCTGGGGCTGAGGCTGAGGGCTGAACCGACCGCTGGTCAAGAGTCTGGAGCTGACGATCTAGATTAGGAGTAAAGTCCAGATGGTCCAGGCTGTTAGGAATAGGCGTTAAACGCCATCTGTGGACAGGAGGATCGTTCTGTCTCTTGAGCTGCAAGTCGGTCCACTTTGGATGATAGGGGATAGATATCACAATCATGCATGACGACCCATTTCATATATTCGGATGCGGAGGGATACTGTGTCTTTTGGTCATTGAGCCTTCTGGCATGCAGGTTGATTCTTGTGCGCCTCATATGGCATGGCCCAAGGTTTCGCCGCTCGCTTGCCTTTGATAGCACTGTGTCACGATCTCATGGTATACACATATGCAGTAGACATTAAGAAGTGACCGGGATCAAAGTCGACAACAATGTCAAGTTGATGATTCAGACAGACAATTCAACTTGGCAACCATAAATCGCCCTCTCCATCATTACACCAAGATGGACGGCTCAACAGCTCTAACAAAGGCGAAAGCGCTAGCGAGCCGTTCATTCAACTCAGCAGATGTGTGTATCTCTATCAGCCCCTCACCCCACCACCACCGCCAGGAGACCAGCATGAGACTTACCGCTCTATCAATGGAACTGATAAATAGCGTCGTCGATATATGGAACATCTCCTCACTCTACCTTCGCATCATTCACAGACCCTGATTGAGTACTATGCCCAGGCTATAACGAGGGATTTCACAGAATTTGAGGAATTTCAAGATCAGGCTGTTGATGCGATATTGGATTTATGCGAGGATGAGAATGAGCAGGTGAGTGTTTCCTTTTCTTCCGACCCTGTTGTGCATGTCCACTGCCTTAGTTGCGGGCTCTCAACTCTTTAGGGCTCAATGGATCAGCACAGCGGTGGATGTGCAAACAAATTCAGTATGGAGCTGATATCAGACACGTATAAGTGGTATCAAGGCTCTGGCAGAGATTGGAAGAGTCGAGCCGAAATGGGTTAGAGGAAATACTGGAGTTCTAGTTCAGCTCCTTGAATGCCGTACGTCCCCAAAGCCATTCCCTTCGCGCAGTTCCCACCTCTCCGTCAGTGGTGAGCACAAGTACTATTTCTAACGAACAGCCCCTTCGGAGCTTGTCCACGTCAAGAAAGCCCTATTCGCCCTCTTAGACGTCTCTCCCTCGGACGTATTCTCAACAATGGCAGAAGACATCAAAGCCTCAGAAGAAGAATCAGGTCGTCATATCCTCAATTTCCTCTTAAAAGACGCAACGACCCAACGAAAAGAGATTCTAGAAAGTGGTAACTACGTGGATGCAGAAAAGGTATTTGCAGATGGGTTCTACGATATCTTGCCGACTTCACAAACCAAGAGCTTGATGATATTGGAATTACTGGGCACTTTGTCGACTATATCAGGCAGGAACGCGGATAGGGCAAGTATGGGAAGGTACGCAAAGGCTTTGACTAGATCTATACGACCTACCGAAATTGGGGCTATCAAGTTATGGGATGATTTCACGGGGAAAGCGAACTTGGATCCTAGATGGACGATCTACTTCCTAGCGGAACATGGAGGAAATGTAGTAAAAGCAGCAATCGGCGACGACAAGATTGCGAGGAGTATATTGGAATTCTACAACACTCAATCCCAATCCCGATGGAGGAGGATCATGGATGATAGGGATGAAAAGGATTTAGAAATACGATCCTTACTTCCTAAATTCGCTCAAACAATGATTGAAGCCATAGTAGTACGTTCCCACCTTCTACACTTTCCGAAACAGAAACTGATGAATGAACAGACACATCAGACCACCTCAAATCACCATATCCTGGAATTATCAATTCACGCTACATATTTCATCCTGACGATATCGAGGGATACAAGAGAAACCATTCCTAAATCGCTTACTCGGAAATTGATGGATTTCGGTGATTTCGCAAATGGAAGGAAAAAGGCTAGTCAGAATAAGAGTAAAAAAGAGGAAGAAGGATGGAGAGGGATCAGGGATATGGCTGATATTCTGGGTGATCCAAAGATGAGGGTTGAAGATATACCTCTGACCTGGGCCAAAGAGAGGGAGAGGGAGAGGAGTAGGTCTCCAGTGAAGCAGGTTCTGCCTTCGAAAGTGGTTACTTCGAGTTCTGTGGAGAGGACGGCTTTGCCAGCTCGACAAGCGGAACTTACTGGACCTCATGGGAGGTTCGCTCCGACGTCTCAGTCCCGACCTGTGTCAGTGTCGACAGCACCAGCACCACCAGCACCGCGACAGATGCAACCCGCAAGACCCGCTGTTCCACCAACAACCTCAGCACCACCTATCATCAAAGCAGAGCCTTTGGCGTCACCCGAGCCTCGAACTCAAGCACAGGCTCAGGCTCAGGCTCAGGGACTGAGTATCAAGGCGAGAGCTACACCACCTCCGAGCAAACAGTCGACTCCAGTAGCGTCCGCCTCGGCTACAATTACCTCATTGCCCCAAGCATCGACTTCAAGCTTGAGCATACGAGCCAGGGCCACCCTTCCTGCTATTCCTCTGAAAGTCGGAGAATCAGCTATCGTATCTTCTCCCGTCACGACTACTCAAGGCTTATCCATTCGATCAGCCTCCACGGTATCGGCTACACCTCAGATCCAGACCCAGCCTCCCAGACCCATGTCTCTGTTATCACGTCTCGCCCCATCTACCTCTACGCCATCAAATACACCGACAAACAAACGTTCACGCGCCGAAGACTTTGCTTCGATTACTCCTACTACAGAAGAACCGATACGTAGGTCCCTGGCGGATCGACTCGGCGGGTCTGACAAGAGACAAAGGGTCACATCGTGTTTAGAGATCCCCACAGCCTCGGGTACGCCAAGTCTATTATCGAGGATGGGTCAAAATCAAATATCCACCGCACCCGACACGCAATCCCATGGACGATCTAATACAGCTACCGGTACTGTCAGTACAGGATTCACGATCAACCGCACAGCTCAAGCCCGACTCAATCCTCAAATTTCAGCTGGGCCTGGATTAACGATAAAACGTTCTATTTCACCTGTAGCCCCGGCGTCAGTTGAAAGCCCAGGTGGATTCAGTATCAAGAACCGATCAATCTCTTCTACGCCCATCCCAGATAATCAGGCGACAGGTTTCAAGATCAAACGAGAGTCGAATGAAGTAATCATCCCTAATTACCCACCGAAAGTGGAGATTGAGGATGAGGATGATACGCCGATCGTGAGGAAAGGAAGGGGATTTGCGGCTAGGCAAATGGTAGATGGGGAGTTGTTGGTCACTCCCCCGAACCCTCCTAGCGGTGTAAGGTTACAAGATAGATTTAATTACATGGGAGGACGATGAGACATTACCTGACAAGGTTTAAGTTGTATAGTACGCAAAGGTAGCTTGACGATATCATCGATTCCATACATATTGGGGAGGAAACGCTATCTACATATCATCGTAATGGCATATAATATGGGCATATAATATCGATACACAGCCTCGTCTCGTCTGTCAACACTCTTAACGGGCTTATCTGGGCAATCAGCTATGTGCTTGTCAAAGAGGCGAAATCACAACGCACCATATGTCACTTTTACACTTTCCCAACCATCCTCCTGTTCCTTACCCTCCTCCGTATCGCCCAGATAAGCAAAACGATACAGAGTATGATCGCAGCTGCTCCAACACATGATCCTTTCCCGTCAGCGATTCCTGATAAGTGGGACATACCGATAATTGCCCCTAGGTGATTACTAACTGTATCCGCCTCCCTCTTAATCATGGTCGTCGCTGGATCTGACATCTCTACTGTGTTTTTTCTTGGCCTTGTGGTATGTTTTGGCGGTGAATGCTATGGAGTATAGAACAGCTTCATTTCAGTTCTGATCTCTTATATTGTCTGATTGCAGATAACGAATCTGACAACGGGATCTCCGACGGTTTACCGCCGGCACGACGGGAGCCTCGTTTGGCTATGCAATCGCCTAATCAGTCGGTGACTTACGGTGTCTTGGTTCACCGGTGCAGAGCTTCGTAGCGTGAGATCAGTCATGCATGGCCTACCACTTGAGGTCATAATCCGAGGTGAATCGTCGGATCGTTGGGCCAGAAATTAGGTCAGGCGCTTTATCGCTCAGGTAATGGCTGATGGCCATCCAGGGGCAGCGAGTCGTATGGAGAATATGCATGAGAACCAGCAATGAACATGAAATTGAATGAAATTGAATGAGATGAAACGAAAGTCCACGAAAATCCAGGCTAAGCCTTTTGCAATCCCTCCCTTGCAACCCTTGCTTTCTCGATTCTCGATTGATTGACTTTCGCAATGGCATATACTACACCTGCGACTCCGCCTACTGCTATAGCAGAGACGTTACCGAGGTTCGCTGGATCTCCAAAGAATAGAATACCGGAGGCCGCTACTGGGAGTCTGGTCGTCAGCTCTCTTGCTTCTTCATCTTATACTTGCGCGCGATCTCAGCGGATCGCGGATCACAGACTTGACTCACTTGTTCAGAGCCCCGACCATTGAGTATGTAGTCGATCCACAGATCCTAACACACCATGCGGTGGAATAGGAGATGAATACAGCAGCTGCTCCGGAGAATGCGATGGCCGAAAGGAGGAAAGTCCGGTTCTCGGCAGGGCTGGGAGTCAGCATTGATTCCGTAGGAAACGAGGTGCTTCAACCAGGGGAAAAAAGATGGAAGGAGTGACTCACAAATTCCTGGAGAAACTAGCCAGGGACCAGTCCTCGACTAGAAGGGAGAAAGTGATTAGGACGGGAATCGAAAGGAGGTTATTGTAAAACATGGAATCCCAATCTTTGAATCCGGTGACCTTGATTCGTTTTCGCATAAATAGGACCTATTCGTCAGCAAGATTCTTAAAGCAGAAATGTCAGAGAAGGAAGACGTACATAAGCAGCGGAAGCAAGACAGTTGACTGCCATCCAGAGATATCCGGCATTAAGCGACCCGATAACTCCACTTGGAAGCGGTACTTCCGCGCCAGAAGTAGGATCGACGACAGCAATATCAGCAGCGAGTGTCGAGAGGGTATTGGAGATATCGGCCCAGGCTGCAATTACAGATGATCCCACCATTAAAGCGAATGAAGCGAGTGTGAGGCCAGTTACGTTTCCGCCGAACCAGAGGACTTCTCCATATGCTATTAGGATGATTGTCAGATTCTTGAAGATTCTGCAAATCATCAGCTGATGGTCAATTGATAGCGGATAGGGGCGTACGTGTATACAGGGATAGAGAGGAATTGCTATTTGGTCAATCACGGGATACACACATGAATTCTGATGGGCTTACTAGTGACTTGGATCCAGTGTAGATGACGGCGACAAGAAGGAATGAAACGGGGAACCAGACTTTCGCATCGGCGACATCGAAGTCTCGGACTGCATGTAATCAGTCAAAGCTCAATATCCGATCGAGGGTGAAACATGGTGACATACAGGTGATAACCCCTGTCTTTTTCACTGACCAGACACAAGCTACACATACTGCCGATTGAATCGTGAGTACTACATATCAGCGGTTGTCATTGACCATGAGTATCGACCTACGCAGGAAGGTCATGGTGAATTGTGATCCTGATACCACGAATTTGTTGACTACGGTCATCATGATCGATGCAAGGCAGTAGCTGATGATTGGAGGCACTGACATGAGCTTCGAACCATTCACTACACCATCGTAGTGTGAGGGGCAAGCAACATACCAGGCGAAGAGACGACAGCAGTAATCTCCTCCTTCTTCTTATCATCATCCTTCTCTCTCAGAAGACTCGCATTGACCTCTGCCTCGGCCCTCAATCTCTCCTTTTCGATCTTACTAGGTGAAAACATTGCTTGTTCTTCACGTTTCTCGGACAGATTGACGTATGATCCCCGAGGAGAGATCCCCATTGGTGTTTGTGGTCTCGACATGACAAGAATTATGTATAAGTGAGTGACCGGATTACCACTTGACACGAAGATATCTATAACAAAAAACCCAAACGCCAGACGCGCCATGACAGGGGATCCAGGGTCGGAGAAACATCACACGTAAGCCACAGTTTGTGGGAATAGACAGGCACTCGGATTAGAATAGCAGGAACGTGGCGTTAGTGTACATCCTGACCTGACGCATGTAGCTGAATGGCTGGAATCATGGATCGACGTGGGCGAGAATAGGAGTGGGCGTAGGTCGCATATGATCAAGTGCCGCAGCGCCAGTCATAGGTGGCGGCCACAATCCTCCATCGCGTGTGCCCGATGACGGTTCACTTCCATTCGAACAATCAGTCGCAGCAGGAACAGCTAATTTCATGAACACCCGTAACTCGTAACTGGACGTTCCTTTTCTAATTAAATTACCCTTATCTCATATGGACCGATAAAGCGTGATAGCGCGTATATAGCTTGCCCTTGTTGACTTCTGCCATATATGCTTGTGCTTGACATTAGCTGAGGACCAGGAACAGATTTACATTCAGAAAGGGACTTACATAGTACATCTACTTCTGCATCGGTGTATTCGCCGTATTCTATCATTACGTGTCGTGCGGCTTCCAAGAAGGCTTTGGTGTTGATATAGTGTATTTTGCCTAGTTGGCCCATTCGACCTAAGATCAGGATCCAGGTGCTGAAGGCAATTGGGGAACTGGAGGAATTGTAGGATAATATCTAATCTCGATCTGGGGAGGGAGGAGGGAGGATGAATCGACAGAAGGAAGGACGAAACGGGAGGACGCACCGTCTCCATGACCGATAGGAACTCTCATATCCTTACCCTCGACCTCTCTTCCATGAAAACACGGTAACACTTTATCCAGCCCGAACAATGGCATACCAGCTTTCTTCATGCTTTTGGAGAAAGCATCATGCCATGCTTGAGCAGTCAAGGGGGTAGTCTCATCAGCCAAGATTGGCAGGAGATCGTAGTCGAATAGTAAGAGAAGACCGCCCGGTCGTAGCAGGGAGAAGGATTGGGCGAGGAGGGCTGGGAATGATCGGACCTAGGCGCATCAGTGCGGTGATCCTGACGACAGGTGGTAGTTGAGAGGACAGACCCGGGAATGAGCGAATCGGATATGGATCAGGTCAAAAGTTGATGGATTATATAGACGATCGAGCTCGTCAAGATCGATTCTGTTGATTAGGTCGTCGATTCAACGAGGTACTGGTGAGTGAACATACAATTCGAATCTAGAGTCAGCTTGGAATTTGTCAAGACTCACTCGCAATTGGGAGGAACATATCTGTCATCAGCTATGCCAACGGCAACCAACTGAGAATTGCGAAGAGCCCACTTTGGTTGGGTGGGAACAGTATCGACACCTAGAATATCCGCTCTATCATCAGCCTCGCTAAGGGATGGACGTACTGAGGGAACATATCTGCCATCTCGATCGCCCAGCTACTATAAGTGAAGCTGTATGACGGTCCACTGCACTGTGAGGAACGTACATCCCTGTGCCCTGTCATCAGCGAGATTTAAGCAGGACGTACTGTAGCTACATCCAAAACTCTCGCATTGGATATCGTGAGGACCTGTTCTACCGGACCTAGATATGGGACTCTCGTCAGCGCAAGGTCGAGCCAAGACCTACAGCCTAGTACTACCATTAGTCGTCTTGTCTATTGGGGACTCACGTATCCGCAGCAGCCAGTGCTATTATCAGCCACCATCCAAACTGCTAGGCATACCTGCGCTTCCTGTCTCTACCCATTAGCGTCCTCTTTCACTCGACACGAAATGTGAATGGTAGTAGACACACCTCAAGCTCGATCGTATCACAAGGCCAACTCCCGACATCCCTCCTAATCCGCCTCCCCCGCCATACTGAGAATCCACCTTCATCAACGGCAGAAGCAGTTGAGTGTGATCGCTCGTGCGATTCATGTAGATTCAGAGGCGCTTGCTGGGGATGATGTTGATACTGATGATCATCTTGTGTCGGGCACATGTTGATACGTTAGTGAAAGATGCATGTTGCATGTTTGTTCACGCTCCTTACCGTTGACAATGGCAGTGTGTAGTGAAGGACAAAATGGTACACACATTGTCGTTCTGGTATATATCCTTTGGCGGTTGCCGAACGCCTTTGCGGCCAGCGCCTGTGGATCTCTTTGCTCAATTAGAGGATTCAGCATGATACTTGCATATATCAAGCTAGTGCACTAGTTGTCTATTGCCCAGGCAAGTGATAGATGTTAGCGGCCTTGCACAACGCCTCTCCCTATCGACTTCTGGTTATCCGGTCTATCCTCGGGATAACTCGATTGATGACGAACGCCTGACGTTTCATCCCTTGCTTATAACCTGTATCTTGTATCACACTTCAAAGACAACATCAACAGCAGAAGCAACAGCGTCCTCGAACTCGAGTGGATCAGATACCCATAGGATCCAAGAATACGTCCCTTCGATCGATATTTGGCGAGAGAAATCTCCCTCTAGCCGCCTTGATCGGGGCGGTGTCAACGATCAATCATGGGTTCCTCCCAATCTCGCCCTTCCTCCTCCGCCGCCCAGCCACCTCGTACAGGTCTTCAACGTCGCTTATCACCTCTTAGACGACTATCCACTCTAGGAAGACGCCAGAAGGAGCGATCGCGGCGAGATGTCATCAAACCAGATGAAATTCAGGATGAATCAGTGAATCCCACCCTGGTCTCAGAGTCGACTCCCAAAGAGACGCCGTTGGACCCCGATCAGTCCCCTTCAGTCGCCATATCGAATGAGGATAGACTGCCGACCGCCCCCGTTCCGTTGATTTCCTATCCGGTCCGAAGAAGTGTCGATCGACCTATCAGACCTGGATCACTTGTTGATCGATGCCAGAGTACTATCTGCCCTCGTCACGGGATTAGGCATGAGAGGAGAAGATCGGTCAGGATCCCAGACTGGCGCCCTGCTGCCGCTGTAAGGAGACGGAGGAGTTTTGGGGCGGCATCTGATGCCATCGAGATCAACGAGGTTGCTATCGAGCAGGTCGCTTCTACTCCCGGTGCCAGTACTTCGCATTCGGATATCCCAACTAGCTCGGAGGCTGGACCGTCAACAGCGACTACCCCTATTATATCTGATACAGCACCGTCGTGCACGAATATCGTATCTGCACCAGTCACTACACCCATCACTGCACCCGACACTACACCAACATCTCCCCAATCGACCTCTTCAATACCCATCACCGAGTGCTCGATACCGACAACGGAAGCCAATACTCTCACATCTACCAACGCCTTACGTCCAGGATCAATGGTAGCATCCATCCATTCATCAACGACCTTGCAAATTCACCGAACCCGATCTGAACCAGCTCTAGGAACACCTTTAATCCCCCTCGACACCATACCAACACCTCAGCGCCAACTCGGTCGATTAAGGGTCGAACAAGGTCTGCTAGCCGAAGAAGTAGCTCTACTACGACGTCAGTTGGATTTATCGAGACGGGAACTAGAAAGAGCGGTAGTCGAAGCTGCTGCTGCCGAGAATGATCTGAGGAACATGGAGGAAGAAGCGGATACGATGCCTGGAGCTGTCTTGATGATTCAGGGGATTGCTCAGACTCATTTACCTGTTTCAAGCGGGAATAGGTTGATGCGGAGGTGGAGGGGAAGAGATAGAGATCGGGAGAGGGTTCGAATACCATTTGAAGAACAGGCTAGTACCATTACCGGGTTGATACTGTGAGTTTCTCGCATTCATGACCTCGAAAGCGTAAGACAGAAGGCTTATATCAGGGTTGCATCGCTCGCCACGGCCAACACCCTCTTATCGACCGAAAGACCAAGACCACGCCCCAATACAATGCTAGAAACCCTAATGCGTCGTATACATCCCTCTCGCGCTTTCGCAGTTGAAAGCTTATTAGCAAACCCCGCCATCTCCGCGATTGGATCCAGGAGGCGAAGGGAATCTACAGACAGTGAAACACGAGCTCAAGCTGATGAGATTGGGGATTTGAATATGCCAGTTGAATTTACTGGTTGGTTGGCATCACTTCAGATTAGTATTCGAGAAGCCATGAGGGAGTTTGTCGAGGGTACTACCCTTCCGCTATCACGGACAACTTCAGCTCAGGCTATACCTCCGGCTGTCGAAAGGCCTGGGACCGATAGGCGGATATCTGCACCGGTACTGCCTACGCCTACTTTGAACGAATTGATACTGGATTCATCGATTGGGGATCAAGTACCGCAAGGATCCCAATATCGACGGAACGACACGAACAGGGGAACAGTTGAACGACTCTCCCCCGACGCGATCTCGCCGGAAGTACCACAATTTCACCATCAAGCGGGTCAAACCCAAAGTTCACAAAATCGAAGAGGCGTAACCAGCGACGCGAATGGTATACGACGCCTCAATTTCTTTCGAGCACATGTATTCGCTGCACCTGAGGGAAGTGCCGAGGACGCTATTGTCCCATGCTTGTTTGTTGGAGTCCGATCGACAGCTCAAGATCCAGCTACATTTGGTCAAACGGGAGGACACCCCTTCAGTGATCCACCTATGCCTATGCCGTCTTCACCTAATGGTGGTCCGGAGCGGGAAGTGCCAGAACCGATCTCCCGGACTACTACACCACATTCACCAATATCAGATACCGATGTATCTCCTCCGACTGTGATCTCACCCGACGAGACCAGTGAAGCAGACGAATTATTACCGACTATATATCGAAGTCGACCAGGCCGAGTCCCAATGTCGTCGCCCAATGGCGGTCCTGAAGACCAAAGACAGACACGACCGACAATGTCGCGTACTCAAGCACTTCGATCTCGTCTACTCGCTTTATCACCTTTCTCCAATCAACATCGAGCCTCAACACCAAACCAGACTCGACCGCAATCGACCACAGATACTAGTCTTGGAGCTGAGAATCAAGACTCGCCAACGGAACGACAAGCTACTTTCGTCATGTATGTAATCGGGGGAAATTTCCCCAGAAATCACCCAGTATTGAGGATACCCGGTTTACTTACTGGTGAACCATTGAGTGATGAAGATATGGTCTTAATGGGAGAACTGTTGGGAGAGGCGAAACCACCCACTGCCACTGCTGAGGAAGTTGAGAAAAGTGGATTGAAGGTCGTCAGGGGACTTGAGATCAGGGAATTGGTCGAGAAGAAGGAAGTGCTAGAGGGGAGCGCTGATAGGTGCCTGGTGAGTCTTTCCGTCCTCGGCCATGTCTGATTGTGCTCTGAGTGGATGGAGCTGATGTCAGGTATGCTTATCCGATTTCGAAGAGGATGAGGAATGTAGGATTCTAAGCTGTCGGCATGTCTTCCATAGGGAATGTGTAGATCAGTGGATCAAAGTCGGCAGGAATGCTTGTCCTGCTTGCCGAACTGAGGGTATGTCTTGTCAAATCAACATGATTAAATCGAGTATGAGTACTGATAAACAGCTGTCGAACGAAAGCCCAAGACCGAGACGACGGATTCAACCGATACAGCTACAGGTGGACCAGCTGGTTCGACGAGCGCTGATCAGGTTCGAGCAGCAGATATTCCGATCTAAAGTGTTTCATCATCTAAGTGTATAATATTCATCCTGTCGTATATGTAGAATACATCCACGAACTCATGGTTTCATCTCGCCATCATCGCATGCACATAATGAATGACTTTCGTTTCGCCTTCGTTGTTGTCAATATCAACCAAGTAGGAAGTTTTCAACGAATCTTGTAGTATTGTCGAGGTATGGGGACACTCCTGAGTCTTTCGATGTGCTCCGGGTTGTCCCAGAGTACATATACCGCGTGACAGGCAGGCATGAAGGACATCAAGAGGAGTGCAGCGACATGTGATCGAGTACTGACAGGGTGCCACAACCACGTTTTAACCGTCTAAATACCGATTCCCCGTCCACTCCTCCTCCGTCTACCTATCAACTGTACCAGATTACCTATACATACCCCCTATCTGCATCATGCCTTTACTACAAACACATAGAGACTTCCCACTCATCGACTCGGATCCACATTTCTCAAGGGTCGTTCGATATTTCCGTCCGAGCGATTATGCAACTTGGGCTATCGCTACGGCTGCTGGACCTACCGCTTTGTACCTATTTGGTATGTCACCCATGCCCGTCAGGGCATGTTCGACCAGCAGTGAGAGGAGGAAGCTCACCAAACAGAAAAGGTCGACCCTACGAAATACAAATATGGAATCAAACCCGCATTAAGATTAACTGGTTTCTTGGGATGTTGTGCTGGATTCATGCTAGCATACCAGCAATCTTCATGTACGTTCTTCACGCCCTGTGACCCTGTCTACCAACGGATAGCGGCGAGAATGGGCGAGCTGACGTCGTAGTCCGATTCTGGGGAACGAGGGAAAATGCACGTGAAGTTGAGAAGGATCAGAGGGAATTATCAGAACTCGCAAAATCTGGGAAATCAGTATATGGAACTACGGATATGAGCGAGTACCTACAAGGAATGGCTAGTAGGAATTCTACGTGGAGTCAACTGAAACTACATGCTATGCCATGGTGAGTCTGTCGTTGCGCTTGACTGCCGAGTCTGTGTGAGGTTAGAGCACGACGCTGATGATTTCAGGTTCAACTTGGTAAACCACAACAACCATGGTGTTGATGTTTCCAAGTACGAGAAGTAGAATATAGGATATAGGACAGTAGCGGCATATGTAACAACATGATCATTCCCACTTTCCCCCCGAAATGATGTTTGACTTGCTGACATGGGCGTCCGGGTAGGCTGATTATCAGTCGCAGGTATCCTCGACAGTCGTCACTACTGTCTGGGTCAACTGCCGTTGCATGCTGGGAATCAACCGGTCGCGACGCCGGATATCAAAACGAATCAGCGCCGACCTACTCGTCTACACGGCCTAACTCGCGACGCCTGCGCATGTCACACCAGCCTCGGATCTAGCTCGCCACATCTTACGTACAGCCCGGCTTTACAAAGTGTTCCTTGATATCGCTTCCTTTCACTTGGAGCTCGGGTCGAGAGAGTGACTCAAGACCTGGACCTACGGCCTTCTTGATGCCGCCACTGATCTTCGCGAATCCCTATTTGTCGAATACGTTCGACTTATACAACCCCAGGCCGACCAATTGCGCAGCATCAACATACCGTTTGTATCGCTACATACATCACTCGGATCCAATATGAGCAATCAATCAACGGCATACTATCATCCATCTGGCATTCCGACGGAGGCCAATGTCAGTCGCGAGGGTGTCAAATTCGCCGATGCCGCCTCGTATCTTCAGTTACTCGAACTCGACTTCAAAGAGCCTCCGAGTACCCCAGGATTGACAGGTATTGGGTCCGTCTCGAGGTTGGAATACCGTATGCCTGCTGCTGATGGTGGCGATTTGCAATTTTGCGATTGGCGACAACAGACTAAAGACGGATACACTTACGGCGGGCGATTCCAGACCCAGCAATTTCCAGGGCGATTCGGGAATGAGCCCACAACCCACACGTATCAGTATTCGATCAACGAACAAGGACGTGGTGCCGTCATCAAGGATACAAGTATTCTCAGCAACGCGGGACGTGTCCTGATCAAGGCGAGCGTCACCAGGCTTCTCGAGATGCAGCAACCGGAACAGTCTGCGGCTAGTGCTGCCGAATCTTTCCTTGTGGCACCCCAGTGCACAGCCATACCTATCGAATTTGCACCGCAAGACTGCTATACTTGGGCGGTCATGAACGACGCCCCCAGCAATGTAACGATTCAGCACATGAAAGCAGGCAATCGGGAAGGTACACGCTGGCGGCACGAGACTGGACATGAGGGCGGATTCGTCCACCTCGGTGATTTCCAAAACACAAGATGGGAGTTCTACAGGGAAAATGGGTCCAATGGTCAACCGCTCACGCACTTTACCGGATGCGGTCGTGATTTGGTGGTCCCCTCTGCAGCCGCTGGACCTAGGAGCGTGTCGAATACTACCGGTTTCGTCAACATTTCTCTTGGCCAAAGAGGGCTCTCCACTCTCCAATGACCTGCTTCACTTGTAAGTCTGTCTTGGTGTGGCCTCGTTGCTGATAACAACCCAACTTGCATATACTCAACACACTTTTTTCACTTACCATCTCATCGTTCTCTCAATCATCCCTACTACCACTTGTAATCATTTGCATCATCTTGACTTTATCTCTGCTCCACTAAATTTCCTCTTTATGTATCTGCATCAGTACTGCGGCTTTACACCGATCATGTTTTCACAATTCTCACACTACACGCTCCTGCTCTGGGCCGATGAGGTCTGATCTTAATACATCTAGGGCGAATGATTGCTTGCCGTTCTTGTCATTGGCACCGGATTCCCACGATGGTTCCTGCTTGACCTTGATCCCGTGTCGCCCTTAGGTTCGTGGTGGGGGCTTATCCTATGGAGAAGCGAGAGTTTCCAGCAGTGTAATCAACCTTGAGTTTCATGAGTGATTCATTGATGATCTCAACCATCTTCGCCCCGAATCGTCATCGAAGACCTCGCCCGAGCGAGTGCTGGAACAAATCACAAGGCAGCGAAACCTAATCGTTTCGACCGATCATCGATCGATCGATCTCTGGCGATTCCGGCCAAAGCCATGACCGACCTCGGGCAGCATACATGAAAGAGATTGTCAAGCCTCATCGCCGGGATGAGCTCTCCTCGTACCTTTGCTCGCTCATCCCGGCGATCCGGACACCTCTTTTCAATCGCTGGTCGGAGCTCTAACAGTTTTCGGGCTCACGGTGAGATGTGTCCCTTCCTTTGACTCGCAAGGCAGAGAGCGCCGTCAGAGACTGACTGTCAAACTAACGTCTCCTTTAAGCTCTGACGCTCGGACGCTTCTCGCATGACCGTGTCACCGATCTCCCGAGCTATTGCGTGCAGGCTATAGACGGCAGGTCCAGGCTAGCCATGCATCTCACCGGTCTGTGCGCTCGGAGGCCTCTCGGTATGCCCGGACTATCCCTTGTTTATCGCGAAGACCCCCTTTCATGAGCCTCGGCGACACCGTCATCTCCTTTCAAGTCAGTCCTGTGCATAATCCGCCGCCCGGCTTGATCAGTCATGAAGAAGGCTGGTTCTCCGTTACGCCGAGCTCTTCAAGGGTGTATATAGCCCTGGAAATTGCCCGATTTCTTGGAAAGATATAAATCTTTCCACGCCATTAACACTGCATTTCACACTTGATTTGCCACAACACTTCACCACCAAGTACACCCCTTGTCTGTGAGCCACGCGCGTCTACACTCATACTTCCATGGCTTCCCAAGACCCTGTCGAGTCTGTAACGAC
>Ga0265780_10005666_pt1 | contig 15744 bp, 15 predicted proteins | sample P1T30metagenome_FD_192432 | JGI IMG/M metagenome (GOLD analysis project Ga0265780, IMG submission 192432) | Plant litter microbial communities from East Loma Ridge, Irvine, California - P1 T30 | ecosystem: Environmental > Terrestrial > Plant litter > Unclassified | place: USA: California... | reverse complement strand
CCTCGCCATATATGGCAATTTCGCCGCCTTTTCGCAAATGCTGGGCTTTCGCAATAACGACGGCATCATGCACCTGCTGCTGGTGGAAACCATCAGCCGCCTGATCGACGAACGGCAGGTGCACTACGTCATGTACGACACCTTCTTCGGCGCCCAGCCCGGCCTCAAGACCTTCAAGACCATCCTGGGTTTCCAGCCCTACCGCGCGCAGTATTCACTGCAATGAAGACTTTCCTCAACCGGGTGTATGCCGACTACCTGATGCCCAGCCGCCTCGGCGAGTATGCATCCCTGCTGCAGGCGGCGAACGACGCCGGTTACGCACAGGTATCGGTGCGCAGCTTCTTCCGCAACCTGAACCGCCAGGACACGCCGCGCAAGACGCTGGTGCACCGTCACGACATCGACAGCGACCTGCGCACGGCAAAGAAGATGTTCGCGCTCGAGGCCCGGCACGGCGTCCGGGCCAGCTATTATTTTCGCCTGTGCACCCTCGACTACGGCTTCATGCGCGAGATCGAAGCGGCCGGCAGCGAAGCCAGCTACCACTACGAAGAGGTCGCCGATTTCGCCAAGCGCCACCGCATCCGCAAGGGCGACGAGCTGCGCCTGCGCTTTCCCGAAATCCGCGAACTGTTCGCACGCAATATCGGTCAGATCGCGTCGCGCCTGGGCGCGCCGCTGGCTACCGTGGCCAGCCATGGCGACTTCGCCAACCGCCGCCTGAAGGTGATCAACCACGAGCTGCTGCGCGACCGCGCGCTGCGCACGCGCTGCGGCATCGAATGCGAATCCTACGACGCCGAATTGCTGCGCGGCTTCGACCTGTACATCAGCGACCGCAAGCACCCCGTCTACTACGCGCCGATGTCGCCCTTCGCCGCCCTCGGCCAGTACGAACGCATCTGCATGCTCACCCATCCGGTGCAGTGGGAAACCAACTGGATCGAGAACACCCGCTGCAACTGGCGGCGCCTGGTCGAGGAAATGGCGTGGCGCATATGAAGCATCCGATATGAACATCCTTCTCATCAACCACTACGCCGGCTCGGTTCACCACGGCATGGAGTACCGCCCCTATTACCTGGCGCGCGAATGGGTACGCGCCGGGCACCGGGTGCACATCGTGGCCGCCTCGCAGTCGCACCTGCGCCGCCAGGGTCCCACCATGACCGGCCGCGACCGCCTTGCCGAGGACATCGACGGCATCCACTACACCTGGCTGCGCACCCCCGCCTACGCCGGCAATGGCGCCGGCCGCGTGCGCAATATGCTGGCCTTCGTGGCGCGCCTGTGGCGCGAGGCCCCGCGCCTGGCGCAGACCTTCGCGCCGCAAGCCGTGATCGCCTCCAGCACCTATCCGCTCGACATCTGGCCGGCTCACCGGATCGCCCGCCTGGCGGGAGCGCGCCTGCTGCACGAGGTGCACGACCTGTGGCCGCTGTCGCCGATGGAACTGGGCGGCCATTCGCGCCACCACCCTTTCATCATGCTGCTGCAGGCGGCCGAGAACCACGCCTGCCGCCACGCCGACGCCATCGTCTCGATCCTGCCCCAGGTACGCGAACACCTAGAGGCGCGCGGCATGGCGCCGCACAAGCTGCACCTGATCCCGAACGGCGTCGACCCGGACGAATGGCCGGCCGCCGGCACGCCGCCACCCTACGCGGATGGGTCAGGCAGCAGGCCCGAGACATTGCCGTCCGCCGCCGCCCCCCCCCTTGCCCGCCTCGACAGGCTGCACGCCGAAGGCCGGACGATCGTCGGCTATGCCGGCAGCCACGGCCTGGCCAATGCGCTCGACACCCTGCTCGACGCCGCCCACCTGCTGCGCCAGCGGCCGTTCGCCTTCGTACTGGTCGGCGCCGGCCCCGAAAAGGACCGGCTGCGGCGCCAGGCGCGCTCGCTCGGGCTCGACCACGTCCACTTCGCCGATCCGGTCCCGAAGCGCGCCATCCCGGCCCTGCTGGCGCGCTTCGACATCGCCTTCCTCGGGTGGCGGCGCCAGCCGCTGTACCGCTTCGGCATCGCGCCCAACAAGCTGCTCGACTACATGATGGCGGGTTGTCCGGTCCTGCATGCGGTCGAGGCCGGCAACGATCCGGTGGCGGAAACCGGCTGCGGCGTCAGCGTGGCGCCCGACGATCCATCCGCCCTGGCCGAGGGACTGGCGCGCCTGATGGCGCTCGATCCACGCACGCGCCGGGCGCTGGGCGAGCGCGGCCGCCGCCACGTGCTCGACCACCTGAGCTATCCAGTCCTGGCCCGACGCTTCCTTGCCGTACTCGCACAGGAGACCCACCATGCCTGACCAGATGCTGTCCGCAGACACCTTTTTGCCCTTCGCCCTGCCCGACATCGGCGAAGAAGAGATCCGCGCGGTCGAAGCCTGCCTGCGCTCCGGCTGGGTCACCACCGGCCCCGTCACGCGGCGTTTCGAAACCGCCTTTCGCGACTACCTCGGCGGCGAAGTCGAGGCAATCGCCGTCAACTCCGCCACCGCCGGCCTGCACCTGGCGCTGGAAGCGGCCGGCATCGGGCCGGACGACGAAGTCATCGTGCCGACCCTGACCTTCACCGCCAGCGCCGAAGTCGTGCGCTACCTCGGCGCCCGGCCGGTGTTCGTCGATGCCGACCCGCACACCCTCAACCTGGACCCGGCCGCGGTGGCCGCCGCGATCACGCCGCGCACGCGCGCCATCATCCCCGTGCACTTCGCCGGGATGGCCGCCGACATGGACGCCATCGGCGGTCTCGCGCGCCGCCACGGCCTGCGCGTGATCGAGGACGCCGCCCATGCCTTCCCCACGCGCCACCATGGCCGGCTGGTGGGCACGCTCGACAGCGACGTGACGGTGTTCAGCTTCTATGCCAACAAGACCATGACCACCGGCGAGGGCGGCATGGTCGTCACGCGCGACCCGCGGCTGGCCGAACGGATCCGCTGCATGCGCCTGCATGGCATCAGCCGCGACGCCTTCGACCGCTACACCGCGCGCACGCCCTCCTGGTATTACGAGGTGGTTGCCGCCGGCTTCAAGTACAACCTGACCGATATCGCGTCCGCGATCGGCATCGAGCAGCTACGCAAGATCGACCGCTTCCAGGGGCGCCGCAGCGAACTGGCCGCACGCTACGATGCAGCGTTGGCCGGCCTGCCCCTGATCCTGCCGGCGCGCCCGGCGCCGGGTTCCGGCTCGACCCACGCCTGGCACCTGTACGTGGTGCGCCTGGAGCGCGCGGCGCCTGGCGTGGACAGCGCTGACAGCGCAGGCATCGCGCACGGTGGCCGCGACGCGCTGATCGCGAGGCTGGCCGAGCGCGGCATCGGCACCAGCGTGCACTTCATCCCGCTGCACCGCCAGCCCTACTGGCGCGACAGCTACAGCCTGCGCGCCGCCGACTTCCCGGTCGCCGAGGCTGCCTTCGGGGCGATGCTGACCCTGCCGCTCTACACCCGCATGCGCGACGCCGACCAGGAACGGGTGATCGCGGCGCTGCACGACCTGCTGTCATGAGCAAGCGCCTGTTCGACCTGGCGGCGTCGCTGGCGGGATTGCTGCTGCTGTCGCCCTTGCTGCTCGCGATCGCCTTGTGGATCAAATGGGATTCGCCGGGGCCCGTGCTGTACCGCCAGCGGCGCGTCGGGCGCGATGCGACCTTGTTTACGATCTATAAATTCCGCACCATGCACCAGAGACCCGACGGCGGCCCTGAACTCACGGTCGGCGCCGACCCGCGCATCACCCACGCCGGCGCCGTGCTGCGCCGCTACAAGCTGGACGAGCTGCCGCAGCTGTTCAACGTCGTCAATGGAAGCATGAGCCTGGTCGGACCTCGGCCCGAAGTGCCGCGCTACGTGGCCCACTATCCCGAGCCGCTGCGCCGCATCGTGCTGTCGGTCGCGCCCGGCATCACCGACTGGGCCTCGATCCTCTACAAGGACGAAAACGCGGTGCTGGCGCGCGCGGGCGACCCGGAACGCGCCTACATCGACACCGTGCTGCCGGCCAAGCTGCACTACTACGTGCGCTACGTGCGCGAACGGACCTTCTGGATCGACGTGAAGATCATCCTGCGCACGCTGGCAGCGATCGTTCGCTAAGTACTCACGTGGAAGATCGGGCGATGCTGCGCGTGCTGCACCTGGGCGACCTCGATGTCGCGCTGCCGCTGGGAGCGACGCTGGCGGCCTGGTTGCTGGCCGCCGGGGCCTGGCGCACGGCGCTGCGCTGGGGCGCGTGTTTCGGCGCGGCAGTGGTGCTGGTCGGCGGCAGCAAGATCGCGCACCTGGGCTGGGGCACCGATTTCTCCATGCTCGAGTTCAAGGCGATCAGCGGCAACGCGACGCTGGTCAGCGCGCTGTATCCGTTCGCGGCCTGGGTACTGCTCTTGCGCCAGGGCCAGGTCGCGGCGCGGGTGGGCCTGGCGCTCGGCCTGCTGCTGGGCCTGGCCGTCGCGGCGCTGCTGGTCGCGACGGGCGAACACACGGCCGCCGAGGCGTTCAGCGGCTGGCTGCTGGGCGCCGCCGCCAGCCTGCTCGGCGCAGCCTGGTCGGGAGACCTGGAGCGGGCCCGGCTGCTGCCGGCGATCTGGTGGTCGCTGCCGGTACTCGCGGTCGGCGCCTGGCTGATGGAATTCGCGCACGTCGGCTACTGGATGATCCTGGTGGCCCTCGCGCTGTCGGGCAATAGTCATCCCTATCCCTGGGATGCCTGCTAACGCTGCAGAAAGGAGCTTCACCATGCCTTCCCTCTCGCTTCCCACGATCCGCTGTCGGTCCCAGTCGAACCTGCACGACCATCCGCTGCAGTCGCTGGCGCTCTCGCTGCTGCGCGGCGTCGCCGCGCTCGAGGTTGCCGCCGGCCACTTGCGCTCCGAAATCTATCCCGGCCTGCGCTCGCTGCAGGATCCGACGCTGGCTTACCAGGCATTCGCCTTCGTGACCGGTTTCGCCCACCAGGCGGTGGTGGTGTTCTTCCTGATCAGCGGCTGGCTCGTCGGCGGCAGCCTGCTGAACCGCCTGCACCAGCCGCGCGCCCTGGCCAACTACGCGATCGACCGCGTCACCCGGCTGTGGACCGTCCTGCTGCCGACCCTGGTGCTGATCCTCCTGGTCGGCCTGGTCATCGGCGTGGCCCAGCCCGGGGCGATCGATGTATCGCCGTCGAATAACTACTCGGCCGCTAGCTTCGTCGGCAACCTGCTCGGCCTGCAGACTTTCCTGGTCCCTAATTTTGGCGGCAACTACGCCTTGTGGAGCCTGACCTACGAGACCTGGTATTACGTGCAGTTCCCGCTGCTGGCCCTGGTGCTGTTCGGTCATGGCCGCCTCAAGCGCCTCGCCTGCGCGGCCGCCTTCGTGGTGCTGGTGATCGTGCTGCCGAAGATGATCTCGATGTACTTCATCCTGTGGCTGCTCGGGGCGGCATTCTCGCGCATCGAGCTGCATTGCGGAAACGGCCTGCGCCTGGTGCTGGGCCTGCTGACGATGGGCCTGTTCAGCTATTACCGGCTGACCGGCAGCAATAACGAACTGGTACCGGAATCCTTCGTGCAAGACATGATCTGCAGCGTTCCCCTGCTGCTGCTGCTGGCCTCGCTACACCAGCCGGTCGATCCTTCCGCGCCGCGCTTCCTGCGCATCAACCGCATCTCCACCTTCTTCTCGGAGTTCTCGTTCACCCTGTACGTCACCCACCTGCCACTGATCTTCCTGGCGATCCACATCGGCGGCAAGGCATTCGGACGCGAACAGCTCGATCCCTTCGTGACGCCCGACTACCTCTGGTACGGCGCGCTGTTGCTGGGCCTGGTCGGCATCGCCTATGTGTTCTACCTGGCGTTCGAGCGCAATACCTTCCGCATCCGCCGGGCCGTGAAGGACTGGCTGCTCGCGCCACGCAGCAACCGGCCCACCGTGTCGGTCCTGTCGCCGGATTGAGTGGGCCGATGCCGGTCGGTGAGTGTGCTGGCCGGTGCGCTCGCTGGCCGGCGCAGTCGCAAGTCGGACTACGCGCTGGCCGGGGGCGCCATATGGTGGATTGGATGCTGTGCTTTTGATGCAGTGCGCAAGGTGCAGTGTGCCCGGACGTGCGGCGAAGTCGCAGGCAGATACAGGCACAAGAAACGGCGCAAGTACATCAGGGCGGCCAGGACGCCGGCCGCCCTTCCCTCAGGCCCCGTACCCCAGTTGCGCCGTCCCGTACTGCGAGCGGTGTTCGCCAAGACGCAGCGCCATGTCGTTGAACAGCACCCCGCGCGGCGAAATGCCGGCGTGATTGAGGCGCTTGATCGACTCGTTGATATGGTTCTCGGTCGTCACGCCCGAGCGGGCCACGATGAATACGGCGCCGGCATGGGCGCCGATGATGAGCGCATCGGCCACCGCCAGCAATGGCGGCGGGTCGAGCAGCACCAGGTCGTAGCACCCACTGACCAGCTCGAGCAGATTACCAAGGTTCAGTTGCAGCAGGAATTCTGAACGGTTGTTCGGCAACTCTCCAGTTGGAATGAAATCCAGGTTATCCAGCACGCTCCGGTGGATGACCTCGTCGACCGGCATGGCGCCCGCGATTGCCCGCGACAGGCCGCGCGAGCGATCGACGCCGAAATAGCGGTGCAGGTGCCCGTTGCGCAGGTCGGCGTCGATCAGCAGCACCCGCATGCCGCTGGCCGCCATCACCGCCGCGAAATTGGCGGTCACGAAGGATTTGCCCAGGCCACGCGTGGGTCCGGCGATCATGACTACATTGTTCTTGAAGTGCGGCATGGAGAAGCGCAAGGCGGCGCGGAAGCTGCGCAGGCTCTCGACGGCAGGGTCCTCGGGCAGGATCTGGGCCAGCAGCGGCAATCCGCCGTCCGGCTTGACCTTGCGCATGAGCTTGTCCTCGTTGCCGCTGTGCGGAATGGTGGCATACACCACCCGCGCCCGCAACAGCCGCTCGATCTTGGCCGGATCGTCGATCCCGCCGCGCATGGTCTTGCGGGTGAAGGCGAGCAAGGTGCCGAGAAATAGCCCGGTGACCACCGCCAGCGCCACGATCAACGGCCGGTTCGGCTTGATTGGCCGCTCGGGCTCGATCGGCGCATCGACCAGGCGCACATTGCTGACCCGGCCGACCGAGATCAGGCGCAGCTGCTGGGCCGTGTTCGACAGGGCCGTGTAGAGGTCGGTATTGACCTTGATGTCGCGCGTCAGGCGCGCCTCGTCCTGCTCCATCACCGGCAAGGTGCGGATACGGGCCGCGATCGCCTCGATTTCGGCATCGACCTCGCGCCGCTGGCGGTTGACGGCGGCAACCACCGGATGGTCTTCGGTGAAGCGGGCCAGCAATTCGGTCTTCTTCTGCATCAGCTCCATGCGGCGCGCCCGCGCGGACGCCGCCTGAGCCAGGCTCATGCGCGCTTCTTCGCGCAGGTCGACCGTGCCATGGGCATTGCGGAACTGGTTATAGCGGTCTTCGGACTGCTCGAGCTGCCGCTTCAGGATCGGCAATTGCTGGTTCAGGAAAGCCAGCGACTTCTCGGCTTCCTCGGTCTTGCGCGCCAGGTTCTGGCGCATGTATTCACGGCCGATCTCGCTCAGCAGGCTGTTGATGCGGTCGGCGTCCTGGCCCTGCATCTTGACCTCGATCACACCCGACTGCTTGCCCTGCTCGGTGATGACCATCGAACGCTGGATGCCCTGGATCGTGCCCAGGCGCGACTTGCGCTTGATCTTGAAGCGCGCGCCGGGATTGGCGACCAAGCGGTCGACCTTGATCTCGACCAGCCCGTCCGGCGTCTGCACCCGGTAGCGCTGGCCCACGCTGGCATCGAAGGCGATGCGCTGGCCGCCTCCGGAAAAGCGATAGCGGTTGTTGGCGCGCGCGGTGATCACGAACTCACGATTGAGCCAGCTGTCGGGGACCTCGAACACCGATACCGCCGCGCGCTCGCCACCCCATACGAAGCCGCCATAGCCGAACAGCCCGGGCTTCGACAGCGCGCCGCCGTTCTGGTTGGCGAACCACGAGCCAAGCACCGGGAAGTACTTCGGCTGCACCTCGACGTACAGCTGCAGGTTGTCGACCGCGCGCGAGACCACCATGCGCGAGCGCAACAACTCCATCTCGGCGATCGCCGCCTTCTTGGTCTCGAACAGCGACGAGGCCTCGCTCAGGATGTTCTTCGAGGCGTTTGGACTTTCTTCCTCGACGTGGATCATCAGGTTCGCTTCGTAGACCGGATTGGCCACGAGCGCATACAGGACGGCGACGATCGTGATGATCGCCGTGATGCTGCCGATCAGCCAGCGGCTGTCGTACAGGGTGTTGAGATAGCCTTTCAGGTCGACCGTGGATTCTTCGGGCAAGGGTTCGGGCGGGCGTGGGTCGAACGGCACCGACAGCACCGGCGGGCTGTGCGAGACCTGTTTGAGCGAATGCGCCTCGTGCGGGCTGGTCATGGCGAGACTCCTCGGGACAGCTCAGGCAGCGGTGCTGCTCAGGGACGGTTCGTGACGCCGACGGCATTCGTCAGCGCGCCCGGGAACAGCAGGCTCAGGTGGCGGTTCCAGTTCGCCAGCGGCGAGGCCGCCACGTACACGACGTCCTTGGGCCGCAACTCGAAGGTCTCGGCCATCGCCAGCGCGCCGGAGTCGCGCGCGTCGAGCCGGAACACGCGGGTGCGGTCCGGCGCCTTGCGCACCACGTACACCTGGCGCGCGTCGCCGCTCAGGGGACTGATGCCGCCCGTCTCGCCCAATGCCTCGTTGAGCGTGAGCCGGCCGTTGTGCATGGTGAGCGCCTTGGGCGAGATCACCTCGCCCGAGACGAACACCTTGCTCTCGTCGCGCGAATGCACGCGCACGACGTCACCGTGCGCCAGCAGGATGGTGCCGGGATTGACGCCCTTCTGCACCAGCTCGCGCAGATTGACCTGGTAGCGCTCGTCGCCACGCTCGATCACGATGCGGCTCTGGTCGGCGCCCGGCTGCATGCCGCCGGCCCGGTTAAGGGCCTCGACCAGCGTCATCGGGATGTCGTCGATCGCCTGCAGGCCGGGCGTGCGCACCTCGCCATCGACATAGACGCGGCGGCTGCGGTAGGCCTGCACGCGCAAGGTGACGTTCGGATTGGCGATATAGCGCGCGAGCTTGCCGGTGAGCAGAGCGCGCGCTTCTTCCTCGGTCTTGCCGTCAAGGCTGAGCAGACCGATCAGGGGGAACTGGATGCGGCCCTGGTGATCGACCGCGAAGCCGGGCGGCGTCGCGTTCGGCTGGACGACGCCGCTGTCGGCGGCCGAGGTGGCCATGGTCATGCCGCCGCCGGCCAGCTCCGGATGGTCCCAGACCACGATCGACAGGATGTCGCCGCGCCCGATGGTGTAGGGCGGCGGAGGAGACACGAACAGCGGTGTGAGGTCTTGCCGGGCCACGCTGGCCTGCGCCGCGCGCTCTGTCTCGATCAGGGTTTCGGTAATCAGCTCGGTGGTGGGCGCCGACGCAGCGCCGGGACCGCCCGAGCGCCCCGCCTCACGGAAGCCAATGCCGGTCGCGCAGGCCGACAGGGCGAGACACAGGGCAATACACAGGGCAAACATCAGGCCGACGGTGAATGCCGACACCGGCGCGCGAAGCGACCGTGGTGCGCACCTTGAAGCCCACGGCAAAACGCTTATTGCAACTGAACGAAGCCAAGCCATGATTGTTGCCTATCAAAAATAGTCGCAGTAGGTGAACGATTCAGTCCAGAGTACGGCGTCCATCGGGCTTGGCTTTGCAGCGCATCAAAGGGGAACGGCGGCGTCAGGTCGAGGGCGACGGGCAACGGCGTGGCGGGCTTCGCAAAGGATAGCTCAGCGCATCTCTTCGATCAGCTTGAGTCCATCGGCGAAGCGCCAGATGCGGCGGATCTCGATGATGTCGAATCGTGCGGCGACATTCGGCGGAAACGCGGAATAGCGGGCATTCAGGCGCACGAAGCGGCGCACCGCGTCGTCCATGTCGGCCCGCCCGCTCGAGCGGATGATGGTGACGTCATCGATGCTGCCGTCGCTGCGCAGCGACACGCTGACCAACGGATCGATGCGCACGTCCTGCAGCGACAGGCGCGCGCCTCCCAGCACCGCGTTGCGCTCCAGTTTCTGGCGCACACTGTCGACATAGAGGCGCAGCGGCGCATCGCGCTCGCCGCCGTCGGCCAGCACCCGGCGCCCGCCCATGGCCCGCTCGGCCGGCGTGGCGGGCGCATTCACATTGGGGATGGTCACGCCGCGCAGTAGCTCACGGGCGCGGCTGCCGGGCAAGCCGGCCAGCGCTCCGGCGCCGGGCTGGCTTGCGCCACCGCTGCCGGCGCCCCGCCCCGCGCCCTGGCCCGGGCCGACGGGCATGGACTCCATCGCCGCCGCACCCGCGCCGGGGCCCGGCGCCTGTGCCTGCATCCGCTGCTCCGCGGCCTGGCGCGCGGCTTCTTGCGCCTGTTGTTCCGCTTGTTGTTGCGCCTGTCGTTGCGCCTGCTCGTCCGCCTGCTGTTGCGCCAGTTGTTGTCGCGCGAGTTCCTCGATGCGCTGGCGCTCGGCCGCCTCCTGCGCGAGACGCTGCGCTTCCAGACGTTGCCGTTCGGCGCGTTCTTGTTCCCGCATCTGTTCCTGCATCTGCGCCTGGTGCAGCGCTCGTTCGGCGGCCTGCTGCTCGCGCGCGGCCTGTTCCTGCGCTTGCAGGCGCTCGGCGTCGCGCAGTTGCGCGATCCGCGCCTCGTCCTCGGCCGCACGGCGCTCCTGCTCACGCCGTTGCTGCTCCAGCCGGTCCTGTTCGATCCGTTCCTGCGCAACTCGCTCGGCGGCATCACGCTGCGCCTGGGCCAGCCGCTCCAGCTCCTGTTCCGCCGCCAACAGGCGCTGGCGTTCTTCCTCGGCCTCCTGGGCAACGAGGTCCGGGCCGGTGTCCGCAAGTTCGGCCGGTTCCGCCGGCGATTCTTCCGCGATTGCGTCGGCCAGTGCCGGCGCCGGGGCCTCTTGCACCGGTTCAGGGACGACGTCCGGCAAGGGCACGGGGATGGTGAATTCCGATTCGGGATCCGGCGCGGCGACGATGACCGGTGGGGGCACCTCGCGCAGCCTGCGCTTCGGCGCGGGCGGCTTGGGGCGCTTTGGGCGCCGGGCCTCGGCCGGTGGACGCGCCTGGGCCTGGACGACCGGGGGCGCTGGCGGCGGGTCGACCAGGCGCAGGCCGCGCGCCGGCGCGGGGGCCGGCGGCGCAGGCGTTGCGGGCGGCGCAAGCGGCGCCGGCGTGGCAGGCAATGGGGGAGTCGGGGCGGCTGCCGGCGGCGCCTCCACAGAGGGCGCCAGGGTGACGTGGATCGGTCCGCCACCACCGAGGTCGAGGCCGGGCACACCGAATTGCAACGACAACAACAGCCCGTGCAACAAGACCGAAATGGCAATGCCCACGCCCAGGCGACGATCGCTGCGTGCCTGGTCGTATGCGCCCCTGCCAGCGGTCGCTTTGCTCATGTCATCGCTTGCGGAATATTGTCAAGCTGGCATCTTAGCGTTTACTCAGCGGTAAGGCGAGACGCGCACGATTCAAATCCACCCGCTGGCGCAAAAGCTCGTGCCCGACGCATTGCCGTGGTGGCGGCGTTTACTTGCTCGAGGTGCCCGGCATGGCGCCGACCACTGCCCTCAACCCGGCCTGGGCGTCGGCCCAGGCCGTGCCGGCCAGCTGCTCGGTGCAGGTCGGGCAGGCCTGCATCGGATTGCAGTCGTGCGTCAGTTCGATGTAGTGCAGGCCGACCACGGTCTTGCCCTGGTAGCTGTCGACCCGGCCCGGCTTCGCAGACGGGGCCGGGGCGCCGGGCCCACCGTCAATCCACTTGGCGAACGGTTCAGTGGCGACGCCATCCGGCACGTACCAGCGTTTTCGGGTCGGGTTCCAGCGGGCGCCGAGCGCCTTGGCGGCGTCCTTCTCGGCGTAAGGGACGGTGAGGAAAACCATGGACGTACATGCTCCGGTATCGATATCAATGCAGCCCGCTATTCTACAGGGGCCGGCCCCCGTTCATTCCTCGTTCTTGCGCCTGGCCCACGCGGCATCGCTCTCGCGCTGCTCGCGGCGGTCCTTGCGCCAGGTGTATACCAGGTTGACGAGCGCTCCCAGCAGGCCGGTGAGGATGCCGACCAGGATGCCGAGGTCGGACAGCGTAACCGAGGTCGCCAGGTCGACGCCGACAAGGCGCAGGTATGTATCAATGATCATTGTGTCTCCCCTGCTTCGCCCTGAGTCGGCACAAGGACGGCCGTGCTGCCTCGTGACCCAGCTCAATGCGGTGAATAAAAAGTATAGGAAAACTATACCACATCAGTAAATAAAAACTATACTCTTGTGTATAGTTTTCCTATACCATGCCAACATGGATCTTCAAACGATGATTGCAGGCTGGGTCAGGGAAGCGCGCACCGCAGCCGGACTATCCGGCACGGCGCTCGGCGCGCGGCTGGCGCTCGAGCTCGGCACCGAACGCGGCAATACCAAGGCCAATATCTCGCACTGGGAAAACGAAAAGCACAGCCCGAACCTGAAGCAGCTGCTCGCCATTTCCCGGGTCACGGGCCGCAGCCTGCCGCCGGACATCCTGGCGTCGATGTCGGGCGCGCCGGCGCACGACGCGCCGCCTCCGGGCGGGGTAAGCAATGCCCTGCGGGTGGTGGCGGCCGACGGCGACGACGACGGCTTCGTGCAGATCCCGATGGTCAAGCTGCGGCTGTCGGCCGGCATCACCGGCTACCAGACCGAGCCGGAAAGGCGCGACGGCGGCACACTCGGCATGCGCCGCACCTGGCTCGAACGCAACCAGTACCACCCGTCGCACCTGATCGCCATCTACGTCAAGGGCGAGAGCATGGAGCCCTCGCTGTACGCGGGCGACATCGTGGTCATCAACACGCTCGAGACCAAGCTGGTCGACGGCGCCGTGTACGCCTTCAACTACGAAGGCGAAGCGGTGGTCAAGCGCCTGGCGCGCGACGCCGGCCAGTGGTGGCTGACCTCGGACAACCTCGACCAGCGCAAATACCACCGCAAGCTGTGCCAGGGCGGAGAATGCATCGTCATCGGGCGCGTGGTGCGCAAGGAAAGCGACCGCATTTGAGACTGGCTGGCGGCACCGTCACCGTGCGCGGCATCCGGATGGCGCTCGTCTTCGCCGATCCGGCCTCGCTACGGGCCGGCGTCGGCGACGCCCTGCTGGCGCGGCTCGGCCCCTGGTTCCCGCGCCTGCCGATCATGCTGGTGGCGCCGCGCGAACAGCCGTCGCAGGCGTATGCGGCATTCGACACGCGCGCACTGCTGCCGCAACTCGACCTGGCCGGCATGGTCGAACTCGAGATCGACCTGAGCGGGTCGCCACCCGATGCCACCGCCCCGCCGTTCTAGGACGGCGCCTGCCCGAAGGCGCTCGCGGCCCGCTCCAGGATGCGCCGCAAGGCCGGGTGGTGCACGCGCCGCTCGACCGTCACCGCATAGATCTGCTCGACAATCGCATCGATCACGCCCACCTGTTCCAGCCCGTACTGCGCGCACAATGCGTCGGCCAGCACGGTCGGCGCCGCCATGAAGCCGGCGCCCGCGCCGGCGAAGGAACCGAGCAAGGCGGCGTCGTCGAATTCGCCCACCACGATCGGGCGCAAGCCGTGCGCCTCGAGCCAGGCCTTGAGCTGGCTGTGCAGGGCCGCATCCTCGCCCGGCATCAGGAACGGCGCCCCTTTCAAGCATTGCGGGAAGGGACCGGCCCAGCGCCGGCAGACCTCGGCATGGGCGACCACGGTCACCGTGCTCGACCCCAGCAGGTGGCTGTGGCCGCGCACCGCGCCGCCGGGCGGCAGGCCCTGGTCCGAGATCAGCAAATCGAGCCGGTGCGCGCTCAGGTCGTCCATCAGGTCGGCGAAGCGCCCTTCCCTGCACACCAGGTGCATGGCCAGGCCGGCGTCGCGCGCCGGTTGCAGCAGGCGAAACGCCATCGTCTTGGCGATCACGTCGCACAGGCCGACGCGCAGCGTTTCCGTCTCGGTGAACACGCCGCGCCGCACCGCCTGCTCCAGCTCATTGCCAAGGCTGAAGATCTGGTCGGCATAGCGCAGCACCGTCTTGCCGGCTTCGGTCAGCGCGAGCCCGCGGCCCTTCTTGCGCAGCAATTCCTCGCCAAGCTGGTCTTCCAGCACCTGCAACTGGGTACTGATCGCCTGCGGCGATACATGCAACTGCTCTGCGGCGCGCGCGACGCTGCCCACCGTCGCGACGGCATGAAAATACTGCAGGTGCTTGTAATTGATCATGCAACACCACCAAAAAATGGGATGATTTTGAAAGATTATTCGATTTTACTTTCGATTTGCTGCGCCGTATATTGGTCACTCCCAGTTCTTTTGAAGCGAGGAATGCAATGAGAAGTTATCCCACCAACAGCCCGAAAGCCATGTGCCGCCTGCTGGCGCTGGCCATGATCGTCGATGGCCGCATCGCGCCGCAGGAACTCAAGGGCCTGCACCGCAGCGGCGTACTAGGGGCGCTGCGGGTGAGCGAAGACACCTTCGACGACACGGCGGGCGAGCTGACCCAGGACTTGCTGGCGACCAGCGCCGACCGCGAAGCCGGCATGGTCGAGATCGCGCCCGAGACGGTCGACCGCCTGCTGGGCGAGGTGCAGGACGAGGCGCTCCGCGCGATGGTCCTCAAGGGCATGCTCGAGATCGTGCGTGCCGACAACGTGATCGACCACCGCGAACGCAGGCTGCTGCGGCGCGCAATGCACGCCTGGGCCGGTTCGGGCGTCGAGGCCGGCAGCATGGGTTGACGATGCGGGGCGGCGGCAAGCCGCTCCGCCCTGCCCAAGGCGGCGCCCTGGCATGCATCCATTGAAAGACATGCTTGCAATTCAGGCGCCGCCGTTACAAAGCGACACCATTTCAACATATTGCTGGAATAGCCCAGCCATACAATGAAGACCTCACATCGCGCGAGGTCCATCATGTCGAACTATTCCCAGGAGTACCGGTATAACCTGACGCCGTCCGAGATGGACTGGGCCTGGCGGCTCGACCTGCGGCCGGTCCACGACCCGGATCTCGGCCAGTATTACGGCCGCACCGCCCACTTCGGCACCCATGACCCGTATGCCAGCCAGGACGACATCTTCGTCTTCCACGCCACCCGGGGCATGGCCTACACGGTCCAGAGCGGCAGTTACTTCGATCCCATCGACCTGCGCATCTACGACGACGATGGCCGGGAAATTGCCAGCGACGACGGCAGCGGCGCCTATGGCTACGATTACGCCGCCTTCGTCGCCCCCTATACGGGCTGGTACTACATCGACGCGTCGTGGAGCCAGGGCTACTACGACACCGATGCCAGCCTGAACGTCTACGAAGACCGGGTGCCGGTCTACCTGCCGACCAACACCATCGTCGGCACCGGCGGCCACGACATGCTGTATGGCACGCGCTCGGACGACTTCGTGGATGGCGGCGCCGGCATCGACACCTTCGTGCTGGAAGGCTATCGCGACGAATATGCAGTCAGCGTGAAAAATGGCACGATCACGGTCACCGACCTGCTGGGCCTGGACGGCGTCGACACCTTGCGCAACGTCGAGCGGCTGTCCTTCGAGGGCGGCGATGTCATTTCCTACGAAACGACGGGCTTTCCGGCCGAGGCCTATCGCCTGTACCAGGCGGCGTTCGACCGCACGCCGGACAAGGTTG
>Ga0265780_10005665_pt1 | contig 15746 bp, 14 predicted proteins | sample P1T30metagenome_FD_192432 | JGI IMG/M metagenome (GOLD analysis project Ga0265780, IMG submission 192432) | Plant litter microbial communities from East Loma Ridge, Irvine, California - P1 T30 | ecosystem: Environmental > Terrestrial > Plant litter > Unclassified | place: USA: California... | reverse complement strand
CAGCAAAGCGGCGTATTGGACCTGAAACTTGCCGATCTTGCACAAGATCAAGTGATCCTCACAGAAGCAAGAAATACCATCATCGCCCTTTTTGATGAAGATCCGATGTTGGAGCTTCCAAAGAACAGTCTTTTAAAGTCTTACCTGAACAAAAAAAATCAGGGCATCACCTTCGATAAGATTTCCTAATAGCCCGAAAAGTTGGTTAATTAATCCTCATCACTACCCGGAAGGGAGCCATTGCCTGCATATGCCCCTTTACGGATGATCGGCATCTTTAAGTATTTGTACAATTCGTCCAGCTGCAGCAAACTGCCATTGGTCAGGTTGCCTAAAAATACAACCACAATTTTCTTGTCTAAATCACGGACATAAATATGTCTGAAACCATGCCACCATCCAGTATGATACACCACACGACGGTCTTTGTCGCCTTCAAACACTCTCCAGCCGTATCCATAGTTGAAGTGGCCATTTACCGCCTTGCTTCTGCCTTTGTATGCAGAGTCCAGGCTTACCTTCTTCAATAGTCTGCCATTACGCAATGCATTATCATACAGCAGCAGATCATGTATGGTGCTGTAAATGCCTTTATCCCCAACAGGCCCATCCAAGAAGTTTTGAACCACCGAATATCTCCAGGTGCGGTCGTGACCAACCACGTCAACTGGAGGTTTTTTATAAACGGTAGTCGAGTAAACGTGTGTGTTTTTCATACCTGCCGGCTTAAAAACGTTTTCCATCATGTAGTCGGCATACGGCTTTCCTGTAACCTTCTCGATGATGGATGCAAGTACCATGTAGTTGGAGTTGTTATAGTGAAAGCGGGTGTCTGGAGCAGCATAACGTGCAGGTTTATGTTCTGCAATCAGGCGCATCACATCCATGTTGCTCATCGGCTTCATTTTTTCTTTCCAAATATTATCTGTGAAATATACGTAGTTCATCATACCGCTGCGATGCGTTAGAAGCAAACGCACGGTGATGCCCTCATACGGAAAATCCGGAAAGAACTTTTTTACATTGTCATCAAGGCCCAGTTTACCATTTTCAATCAATTGCATGATGGCAACTCCTGTAAAGGTCTTGGTAACCGACGCAAGTTCAAATTCCGATTTGATGTTTAAACTGTCGCGGTGCAGGTAATCTGCCCAGCCAATTGCTTTCTGATAGATGATCTTGCCCTCCTTTGCTACCAAAACATTACCATTAAATCCTGCCCTTTTATGCAGCCGCTGAACAAAATCGGCAATAAACTTGTCCTCTTTAGCGGGATTATATACAAGCAGCAGGCTATCTTTTTTGTCGTCACTTAGTGTACGAACCGTGGGGTCATTATTAGCACTATTGGTATTGGAGCAAGCGGCAAACATCAAGGTAATCATGGCAATTACCAGAAAGGAATAACGATAGATCATGGATAGGTAGAACTCGGGTTATAAAAAGTCGGAAATTTAGAGATTTATATGGTTCTAAACGCAAAAGAGTTTTAAACATTATCAGTTACTTTACAATCATTCTAAGGAGAGAAAGACTATTTTTGTTGAAAATTGGAAATTATATGAATTTTAGAACAGAACACGATACCATGGGTGAAGTGCAGGTTCCTGCAGACAAGTACTGGGGTGCACAAACTGAACGTTCAAGAAATAATTTTAAAATAGGTCCTGAAGCTTCTATGCCGAAGGAAATTATCCATGCATTTGGCTATTTGAAGAAAGCTGCAGCATTGGCAAATACGGAGCTTGGTGTACTTGCACAAGATAAGGCGGACATGATTGCAAAGGTGTGTGATGAAGTTATCGCCGGCCAGTTGGATGATCAGTTTCCATTAGTGATCTGGCAGACCGGATCTGGGACTCAAAGTAACATGAATGCCAATGAGGTGATCGCCTATCGTGCTCACGTAATCAATGGCGGTTCATTGGAAGATGCCCAGAAAGTCCTGCATCCAAATGATGATGTAAACAAATCACAATCATCAAACGATACTTACCCAACTGCAATGCATATCGCTGCTTATAAACAAGCGGTAGAGATTACCATTCCAGGTGTGAAGCAACTTAGAGATGCGCTTGCAGCGAAAGCACAGGAATTTAATGAAATTGTGAAAACTGGTCGTACGCACTTCATGGATGCTACACCATTGACCCTTGGTCAGGAGTTCTCCGGATACGTACAGCAGCTGGACAATGGTTTAAGGGCCATCAATAATGCATTACAAATGATCTCTGAACTTGCCTTAGGTGGTACTGCCGTAGGAACTGGCTTGAATACCCCTAAAGGATATGATGTATTGGTAGCACAGAAAATCGCTGAGCTTACTGGTCTGCCTTTTGAAACTGCACCAAACAAATTCGAAGCCTTGGCTGCACACGATGCTATGGTAGAACTTTCTGGCGCTTACCGTCGCGTAGCGGTATCGTTGATGAAGATCGCCAACGACATTCGTATGTTAAGCTCAGGTCCACGTTCAGGTATTGGTGAAATCATCATCCCAGATAACGAACCAGGATCATCCATCATGCCTGGAAAGGTAAACCCAACACAACCAGAAGCATTAACCATGGTTTGTGCACAGGTAATGGGTAATGACGTAACCGTTGGTATCGGTGGCAGCAATGGCCATTTTGAGTTAAACGTGTTCAAACCTGTAATTGCCGCCAATGTATTGCAGTCTGGAAGATTGCTAGGTGATGCCTGTGTTTCCTTCACCGAAAAATGTGCTGTGGGCATCCTTCCGAACCTTCCGGAGATTAAAAAGCACCTTGAAAACTCTCTGATGTTGGTTACCGCTCTAAATCCACATATTGGTTATGAGAATGCTGCTAAGATCGCGAAGAAAGCACACAAGGAAAACAAAACCTTAAGAGGTGCTGCAGTGGAACTAGGTTTATTAACCAGCGAGCAGTTTGACGAGTGGGTTAAACCTGAAGACATGGTTGGAAGCCTTAAATAATAAAATTCAATTGAAAAGATTATATCAGCTCTGCTTTCCGGTGCTTTTACTGGCGTTGCTTGCAACCGCTTGTCAACGTCTGCCCGATGTACAGGGAAGAGGAGAGGTCTTTATGCAAGGTGTTTGGACACAGGATAGCATTCCTTATGCCAGCACCTTGTTAAATTACACCGAACACAAGTTTAAGTTCACCTGCGACTCGTTTTATGTAGACCTGACCACACATTCCAAGGTTAATTACTATGAAGATTCCTGCTTTAATAATGGAGTCTGGAAAGAATATGCCAAAGGAATTTATGTGGTAAGGAACGATAGCTTGTTTCTTCAGGGCACTTATACCAAATCAAATTACAAGCAAAAAGTATCTGGCTGCTATCAAACCGGTCAGTACCTGAGGTCATTTTCCATTACCTCAGTAAAACCGAATCAGCTAATTATTCAAAGCGTAAACGACCAGCGCGAAGCGGTGCTGACGTTAAAAGAAAAGATCGTGTGCGATCCAAAACCTTTATAATTCATAGGCGGTCATAATCAAGCGTTTTTTCAATCTTGACGATGACCGCTTTATTCATTTCAAAACACATTCAAATAATGAAATTTAGTAAAAGCTTAAAAGTAGGCCTGATCATGGCAATCTGCGCCTATATTCCTGTAAATGCATCCGCATGGGGTATGGTTGGACACCGCATTGTCGGACAGGTGGCAGAATCCTACCTGAGCTCAAAATCACGTAAAGCGATCAAGAATATCCTTGGCGAGGAAACCCTAGCGATGAGCGCGAACTGGGCCGACTTTATAAAATCCGACAGCAGCTACAACTACCTAAGCACATGGCACTACGTAAATCTGCCAGCAAATCTGGACCGTCAGGGCGTGGTTAGTTTCCTTGAGAAAGAAAAGCAGCCAAATGTTTACAACAAAATTCAGGACATGATCAGCATCCTGAAAAAGAAAGAAAGCAGTGCGGATGAAAAGAAGATGGCTTTGCGCATGTTGGTACACATGGTAGGTGACCTGCACCAACCCATGCATACGGCAAGAAAAGAAGATCTTGGTGGGAACAAAGTTTATGTATCCTGGTTTGGCGGCCGTTCAAACCTGCACAAAGTATGGGATGAAGGACTGGTAGATTACCAGCAGCTGAGTTATACTGAATATGCAACTGCAATTAATCACCCAACCAAAACGCAGTTAAAAGCATGGAGAAGTATTTCCCTGGCAGAAAACGTCTTTGAATCTTACCAGCTGGTTGATAAAATCTACGCAAAGACACATGCGGATGATAAATTGAGCTATCGCTATAATTTTGATTTTGTAGACCATTTAAACGAACAATTGCTTAAAGGAGGTGTTCGTCTTGCAAAGATCATCAACGAAATTTACGGCTAATGGAACCTGTAGCAAAGCAACCAACCCTATTCATGATCATGCTGGGCTGTAAACCGCCAGGCCGTCATACCGAGCAGCATGATATCTTTTTCACCATTGCTGATTCGATCGCAGACACTAAGGCTGAGGTAATAAACTTCTGGCCGGAGGCGAATGGCCGTGTACACATGGATGCCTGGCGCGCGGTCACTGCGTTAAACGGCTACCAGATTAAGGTGGTGCCGAAAAGCAGCAGCAGCGAATCCAATGGGTTGAAGTTATTTTTCATTAACCTAGGAGGGTACCGGGAAGGAGAATTTGATGAGCCGCATTACAAGTTGCTAATTGTTGCGAAAGACAAGGCAGAGGCTTCAAAGCATGCAAAACAAACGGCATTCTACAAGCATACTGGCTTCGCGGGTGCACCCTCACATATTGATGATAAATATGGTGTAGATGTGGATGATGCCTTTGAGATCAGCGATGTTCTTGCGGCGGATTTGAAAGCGGCGTACAAACTGGATATCACGCCTGCAAGCGACCTTGAAGCAGATCCTTTAACCCTTGGTTATATGCCTTTGTATAAGGCTTAAAACTTTTGTGGCTCCTTGCTGTTGTTTTAGTACATCAAAAAAATCTACAACTATGAGTAATCAAACAGCAAACTACGAAACTTTAAACGATCTTGTTGAAATCAATAATGACCGTATCGTAGGTTACGAAAAAGCAATTGAAGAACTACACCCAGAAGACAGCGATCTGAAATCATTATTCGCACAGATGATCGTAGAAAGCCAGAAACTTAAAATGGAACTTGCTACAGAAGTTCAGCGTTACGGTTCTGATATTGAAACAGGAACCACGAACTCTGGTAAAATCTACCGTGCTTGGATGGATGTGAAAGCAATCTTTACAGGCCACGATCGTAAAACCGTATTAAACAACTGTGAATTCGGTGAAGATGCAGCGCAAAAAGCATACAAAACTGCTTTGGACATGGATAACCTTTCTGAGGATGTAAGAGCTTTAATCACCCAACAAAAAGCACAACTTAGAGTATCACATGATGAGATTAAAGCATTAAGAGACTCGGTGGCCTAATAAACTGTCACATAAAAGCTTCTATGCGTTGAGATCTAAATATAGTTGCTCAACAATTAAGAATAATAAAATGAGCCCGGTAACTACCGGGCTCATTTTTTTTAGCCCCTAAATTCTTAAATTAGGATAATGAAGTCATCTTGTCTCCATTAAAATGAAACCATTGCAGACATTGCGTTTGTTTTCACAATGAACGGTGTTGAAGGTAGGTTTAAACCAAGTAGAACATTATGAAACACCTTAGATACTTCTTGATCCTAAACCTAATCTTCCTCGCTTTCCTTTCCTGTAAAGCTGGCAGCAAAAATGGAAGCGGAGTAGAGCTGCCAGTAAGGCCTACAGTTGTCGGGGTGCCAAAAACTGGCTTTAAAACACTAGATTATTTATACAGCATTGCTGGTAAAAAGACGCTGACAGGCATCCATAATAGAGAGCCGAATGCAACTCCCGCCAGGTGGACCAATGAAGTATATGCGACGACGGGTAAGTACCCCGCCCTATGGAGCGGTGACTTCCTGTTTCAGGGCGACAACATCAATAATCGTCAGGTTATGATTGATGAAGCGAAAGCGCAATGGAATAAAGGTGCTGTAGTTAACATCATGTGGCATGCTTGTAATCCGGCCTTATCTGAGCCATGTAATTGGGATGATGGCAAAGGTGTACTAAGTGCCATGTCAGATCAGCAGTTTAAAGACCTATTAACTGATGGCACGGAGATCAACAAGAGGTGGAAAAAAATGATGGATGACATTTCTGTCTATTTGCAACAGCTGGAAGATGCCGGTGTAGAAGTTCTTTTCCGTCCTTTGCACGAAATGAATCAAGCCAAGTTTTGGTGGGGCGGACGTCCTGGTGTTAATGGTACCGCCAAGCTTTACAGGTTGACACATGATTATATTAAAAATACCAAGGGTTTGAGCAACCTGATCTGGGTATGGGATATGCAAGACTTTGGAACTCTGGAAAGTGACCTTACCAGATATAATCCAGGAAAGGCATACTGGGATGTGGCTGCACTTGATGTATACGACGGCAGTGGTTTCAGCCCTGCAAAATACAAGGCAATGGTGAACATAGCCGATGGAAAGCCTATTGGAATTGGTGAATGCGAGAAGTTACCCACACCCCAGGAGCTTTCGGAACAACCGAAATGGAGCTTTTTCATGGGTTGGTCTGAGTTAACATTCTCCAAGAATACCGAGGCTGAGATTAAGGCGCTGCATACTGCACCGAATGTGATTACTTTAGATCAAATGCCAGGCTGGTCATTAGAGTAATTAAAAATGCCCCCTTATGGTACTGCCATTTGGGGGCATCTCTTATTTATACACCTGATTCTTTGTCGCGATATTCTACCACTTTTGTAATCGCATCATCTATCGTATTACTAAGTATGGTAATAAAGGTGCCAGGCTGGGCAGTCGTTACCAGATAGCGCAAACAATCATCACCACTATTATTGATGATCACCTTCATATCTGGCTTAACTTCTCTAATCCCTTGTAATAGCAAATCAATAAGCTCCTGCTGCGTTCTGCCACGGAGGTATTTTTCCTGGCAAATGATGATCTTGTCAAACATCTCGGCAGATATCCGGGCAGTCTCCAATATATCTTCATCACGGCGATCGCCGGTACCTGAAATCACACCAATATGCTCCGTAGCCTCAATGGTGCTCAAATAGCCTTTGATGCCATTGAAACCATCTGGATTGTGTGCAAAGTCAATCAGGATTTTAAATTCTTTGAAGTTGAAGATGTTCATCCGGCCCGGGGTCTGTGCGGCCGAGGGAATGAAAGTTTCTAGCGAAACTCGGATGTCTTCAATTTTGTAGCCATAAAGGAAAGTTGCCAATGTCGCTGCAAGCACGTTTTCGATCATGAATTCCAAACTGCCACCGAAGGTTAAAGGCACATGTGTTACCTTAATGACCCTGATTTTCCAATCGCCTTTTTTAATCGTGATGTATCCGTTCTCGTAGATGGCTGCGGTGCCGCCTTTTTTGCAATGCTCCTTAATTACCGGGTTGTCTTCATTCATGGAGAAGTAAGCAACCTTGCAATCGGCTTTATTCGCAATTCTGATACAGTACTTGTTATCTGCATTCAAAACGCCCCAACCATTTCTTTTCACTGCACCGATTACAACCGACTTAACGCGGGTAAGGTCGTCCAGGTTATGGATATCTGCAATGCCTAAGTGATCTTCCTGAATATTGGTGATGATACCAATATCACAGCTGTTAAAACCAAGCCCAGAGCGTAAAATTCCACCTCTGGCGGTTTCTAAGACCGCAAATTCTACCGTTGGATCGCGTAGGATGAATTCGGCGCTGATCGGCCCGGTTGTATCACCCTCCATCAACAGATTGTTCTGTACATATACCCCATCTGAGGTCGTAAAGCCCACCCTGGTACCATTGCTTTTTACAATATGTGCAATTAAACGGGTTGTTGTAGTTTTACCATTCGTCCCAGTTATTGCGATAATCGGTATGCGGGCAGATTTTCCTGGTGGATAAAGCATATCGATCACCGGAGCGGCAACGTTGCGCGGTAGACCTTCACTTGGCGCAAGGTGCATCCGGAAACCCGGTGCTGCATTAACTTCAAGCACCACCCCGCCATTTTCTGAAAAGGGATGGGTAAGGTTCGGAGCCATAATGTCGATCCCGCAAATATCAAGGCCGATGACTCTGGAGATTCGCTCACAGGTAAAGACGTTCTCCGGGTGTACCAGGTCCGTAACATCAATGGAGGTTCCACCGGTGCTTAAATTCGCAGTTGACTTCAGGTAAACGATCTCGCAGTCTGGAACCACCGTATCCAGTGTATAGTTCTTTTTAGCCAGAAGGTCCAGTGTATCACGATCTACTGTGATTTCGGTGAGTACATTTTCATGGCCATAGCCTCTTTTTGGATCCTGGTTCTCGATATCAATCAACTCTTGAAGCGTATTGGTCCCATTGCCGGTAATATGGGCAGGTACACGTAGTGCTGCAGCCACCATCTTGTGGTCTATGACCAGGATACGAAAGTCATAGCCTGTAATAAAGCGCTCAATAATTACCCTCCGGGAGTACTTCTGTGCATATTCAAATGCAGCGACAGCTTCTTCAATGGTCTGCACATTGATCGTGGCACCTTTACCGTGATTACCGTCAAGAGGTTTAAACACGAGTGGGAAACCGACATGGCGTACCGCATCTCTTACCCCATCAGGATCTGAAATCGTTACACCCTTAGCTACAGGAATGGCAGCATCCTGTAATAAACGCTTGGTTTCTTCCTTGTTGCAGGCAATATCAACGGCAATGCTGTTGGTCCTTTCGGTCATGGTTGCGCGGAAGCGCACCTGATTTTTGCCGTAACCCAGCTGCACCAGTGAACTTTTGTTCAGTCTTATCCAGGGTATTTTTCGGGAGATGGCTTCATCAACAATAGATCCGGTACTTGGCCCTAGGCGCTCCTGTTCCCGCAATTCCCGCAGACGCTGAATATCTTTGTCAAGATCATAGGGCTCGCCACTAATAAGCGCCTCGGCAATCTTTACAGATGCTTCAGCAGCGTAAACACCGGCTTTCTCTTCAAGGTAACTGAATACCACATTGTAGATGCCGTCAGTTTTTGTCTGGCGGGTTCTTCCAAATCCCGTGTCCATGCCGGCCAGCGTTTGTATCTCCAGTGCAATGTGTTCAATGACATGGCCCATCCAGGTACCGTCTTCAATACGCTTAAATAAACCACCAGGTTCACCAATGGAGCAACGATGGGTGTACAAGCTTGGCAGAAGCGCTTCAATGCGTTCCGCAAAGCCAGGAATAAGGTTAGTGGGCTGTTGTTCCAGTTCTTCCAGGTCCAGACGCATCTGGATAAGTTTCTTCCGGGTAATGGACCATAGGTTTGGTCCTCGCAGCACTTGGATGCCTAATATTTTCATTTTGAAATTGTTGTTAAGGTTTGGTCGCTTTTAAGCTGCGCTGCAGGCAGTAAAAATAGCATAATAACAGAAATGTTTGATTAAATATAAACTATATAGATGCTGCTTTGGTTTTTGTATACTTATGTAAAGTGGCTTATACATTTTCTAAAATTTTTATCGTTTAGCATCATGTAATGTGGTTTTTACCTGAAAGTTTTGTATAAAAACCTGATTTTTAGCTGGGTTAGCCATATATTTGGACTTTGTTCTAATAAAAAAGTATCTAAATGGCTCCAAAGGGTAAATTAATAATAATTGGCGGCGCAATTAATACAGGAAGTTTTACCGAAACAACGTTTGGTCAGGCCGATAACATGAACTTCTTCGAGCGGGGCATCTTAAAGCGAATTACGACCGAATCTATCAAAGATAATTTATCAAGATTTGAGATTATTACGACGGCTTCATTGATTCCTGAGCGGGTGGGTGAAGAGTATGTAAAAGCATTCGCACATCTTGATGTTTTCAATGTTGGTGTACTGAATATCTCTAGTCGCGAGCAGGCTAATGATCGGGAATATACGGATCGTTTGCGGGCAGCAGAAGTAATCATCTTTACCGGTGGCGATCAGCTTCGTTTATCGTCTATTTTTGGCGGCACAGCATTTCATGAAGTCTTGTTGGAAAAGTATCAGCAGGAGCAAATCGTTATTGCAGGTACTTCAGCTGGGGCGGCGGCGAGTTCAAAAAACATGATCTATCAAGGCAGCAGTAAAGACGCACTGTTGAAAGGTGAAGTGAAAATTACTGGCGGACTCGGATTTATTGACGGTGTGATCGTAGATACCCACTTTGTGCAACGTGGGCGGATAGGACGCCTACTCTATGCTGCAGCAAGTAATCCAGGTATTTTGGGTATCGGACTAGGGGAAGATACTGGATTATTCATTAGTAAGGGTACACGCATGGAAGCGATCGGCTCTGGCATGGTTATTCTGGTGGATGGCCGTAAAATGTCTGACACGAATTTAACGGATGTACAGATGGGGCAACCAGTTTCAATTAACAACATGATCGTGCACGTGATGTGCGATGGTGATGTTTATGATCTGAAAACGCACCAGCTGAAAATCCATCATCTTAAAGCAATACCAGAATCCTGATATGAAACTGATTATCCATGGCGGCTTCTTTAGTGAGTCGAGTTCCAGCGAAGAAACCAAAATTGCCAAGCAAAAAGCGCTTTCAGAAATCGTAACCTCCGGTTATGAGCACCTGCAAAACCATACGGCGCTGGAAACCGTAACCTATGTAGTAGGTTTGCTTGAAGATCATGAACTGTTTAATGCCGGCACCGGTGGACAAATCCAGAGTGATGGCAAATTGCGGATGAGTGCTTCCGTTATGGACGGGAGATCACTGCGTTTCAGCGGGGTAATCAATATAGAAGACGTTAAAAATCCTGTACAGGTTGCGCTCAAACTGATGGAGAAGGAAGACCGGGTATTAAGTGGCCCTGGAGCGTTAGCCTTTGCCCGTCAGCAAGGCTTTGAGCATTATAATCCCATCACGCCGCAAAGACAGCAGGAGTTTGATGAGAAACGTAACCAGCAGAATAACAAAGGGACTGTCGGCTGTGTGGCCATGGATGCCCAGGGGAACATTGCTGCGGCGACTTCCACCGGTGGTAAAGGCTTTGAACTTCCGGGTAGGGTCAGTGACTCTGCCACTGTAGCCGGTAATTATGCGAATCAGTTTGCCGGGGTATCCTGTACCGGAGTTGGAGAGGATATCGTGAACGTTGGACTTGCAATGAAGATCGTTACACGCGTTGCCGATGGCATGTCACTACAACAAGCAACCGATAGATCCTTCGAAGAGCTTAAGCAGATTGATGGTTTTGCAGGCGTGATCGCAATCAGCAGCAATGGGGACATGTACCACACAGACTCCCACCCGTATATGGTATGGGCGGCTTTTGATGGTCGTTTACAGGTGTTTAACTAAATTGTTGCTATCTTTGTGATATGCAAAAACTTTTCCTGATAATTCTGCTGTTCCTTGCTGTAAATGTTAAGGCACAGATACCTGATATTACCGTTTCCCGTCCAGTACCCGGCGGTCCCATAAACATCACCTATTACAACCCCGCAACGCTCAATGCAGATGATTACTTTTATGAAGCCAATCAGAATGAACAGAAAGGGGATCTTAAAGTTGCACTTGCTTTGTACGATAAAGCAGCGACAGGCTTCAGCATGTCTAGAAGGATGCCCCAATATTGCCTTACCTTATTGAGGTTGAGCAATGTGCACATGCTGATGAATAACTACTCGAAAGCAGAGAAGTTGGTGCTTGAAGGTGCCTTGATGAACTATTCCAAGCTGGGCAGCATCTCTGGGGAAATGGATGCTTATCAGCAGCTTGCCAAGATTTACCTGGCGGCTGACAAACTAACAGAAGCATTGTGGTTCTCTACTCAGCAGGGTATTCTGGCACAGCGCCTTAGCAATCAGAATGCTTACATTTCCTCCTTACTCGGCCTTGCACAGGTAAAGATAAAAAAGCAGGAATTTAACCTTGCTAATTATGATATAAACCGGGCTGAAACCCTCGCCAGGTCAAATAACTATACAGATTTCAGCGGCCAGATCAGCGACGCTAGAAAGGCCATTGCTGATGGTCAGAATCCTAAAAAATAAAGTTGAATTTTACCTAAAGAACTTTTACAGAAAAGAGACGTATTATTACTGTCTCTTTTTTGTTTATTAAAGAATTTGGTATCATATTGGATACCTATTAACCCAAATGGAATTTAAAATATTTAAACAGATGCTTAGAAGAATCTTACTGGTCACTTTTACCGCTGCAGTGCTGGCCTGTAGTGCCGCTCCCAAGCCGCAACCGGTGGTAGATGGGATCGCAAATATTAAGCCTGATGAGCAGCAAAGCCTCGTTGCGAGAGAGGTAGTGACGCTTATCGAGAATTACAACTATAAGAAGATTAAGCTCAACGATTCCATTTCATCGCTGATCTTAGATCGGTACGTCAAAGCCTTAGACCCTTCCAAATACTATTTCCTTGCTTCTGACATCAAGGAGTTTGAACAATTCAGAAACAGCTTAGATGATGATTTGAGAAATGGCGACCTGAGTGCGCCTTTTTACATCTTCAACGTATACTTGAAGCGATATAATGAATGGGTGGCCTTCTCCCTTCAAAACGTAAAGAACAAATTTGATTTCAATGGAAACGATAAGTACGTTTATGACCGCGAGAAGCTGCCATGGGTAACGACTCGTGCAGCATTGAACGAAGTGTGGCAAAAGCGACTGAAATATGAATTGATCAACCTGCAGATTGCAGGTACAGAGGAAGCTAAAAACGTTGAAACACTTACCAAAAGGTATCAGAACCTGAAATCTCAGGTTGCTAAAGTGAACAACCAGGATGTTTTTCAAACCTTGATGGATGCCTTCACCGAAAGTATAGATCCACACACAAATTACTTCAATCCTACGAACGCCACTGCTTTTAATGAAGATATGGCTCGTTCATTTGACGGTATTGGTGCAAGGTTGTCTTTGGAAAATGAAGTGGTTAAAATATCAGAGATCATCCCCGGCGGACCTGCTTTCAAGAGCAAGCAACTGAATAGTGGTGACCGTATTGTTGCGGTTGCACAAGGCAATGCTGAGTTTGAAGACATTATCGGCTGGAGAATAGATAACTCTGTTTCCAAAATCAAAGGCCCAAAAGGAACAACTGTTCGCTTAAAGGTTATTCCAGCCGGCCAGGACCTTTCTTCGAAACCGGTGATCATTTCGCTGGTAAGGGAGAAAATCATTTTGGAGGACCAATCGGCTAAGAAGTCGGTGAAAACCATACAGCAGAATGGAAAAGCTTATAAGATAGGTTTAATCACCGTACCTGCTTTCTATGCGGATTTTAAAGCAGCTAGCGCTGGTGATCCGAACTATAAAAGTACGACGCGGGATGTACGTTTACTGATTGATACCTTGAAGAACCGCGACAAGGTAGATGCCATTATGATGGACCTTCGTGCAAATGGTGGTGGTTCATTGGTGGAAGCGATAGACCTCACTGGTCTGTTCATCAACCGCGGACCAGTAGTACAGGTTAAAGACCTTAAGGGACGTATTGATGTGTCTGAAGACACTAACCCAGGTGTAGCATGGGATGGACCTTTTGCTGTGATGGTAGACCGTCTGAGTGCTTCTGCATCAGAGATCTTTGCCGGTGCCATCCAGGATTATGGACGTGGTATCGTGATCGGAACACAAACTTATGGTAAAGGGACCGTTCAATCGTCCATAGACCTGAATAAACTTTTAAATCCTTCCATGTTGCAGCGTCTTGCCAGTCTGATTAACAAGACTGCAGTGGTTAAAGGCGAGACCGCTAAAGAAGCACCACAACTTGGGCAGATTAACCTGACAATGGCGAAGTTCTACCGGGTAAATGGTAGCAGTACCCAGCATAAAGGGGTAATGCCGGATGTTGTGTTCCCGTCTATTTATCCACTGGACAAAATTGGTGAGGATACCGAGGCATCAGCATTGCCATGGGATGTAATACCAAAATCTAATTATTCACCAGTGTCGGACCTAGCAGCTGTTAAAACCCAATTGGTAAATCGTCATAAAGAGCGCATGGAAAAATCAACAGACTACAAGCTGTTGGTGCAGGATATCGCAGATATGCAGAAGCGTGATAAAGAGACTGCAGTAACGCTGAACCAGGGAAAGTTGAAAGCAGAACGTGATAGCCTTGAAGCGAAATCAATGGAGCGCACCAACCTGATCCGTACTTCAAGAGGTTTACCAGCACTTAAAAAAGGCGAGAAGGTGAAGAAAGAAGAGACCTACGACTTCATTGAAGATGAGAGCATGAAAGTTATTGTTGACCTGATTGAAATGAAGAAAGCATAAGTAAGCAGGAAGCTTGAGTTTAAAGCGGCCTTACCTTAACTGGTAAGGCCGCTTTTTTGTGCTTGGCTCAGCCTCGGATCAAACGCACATCAAACGCACATCAAACCCAGATGAAACCCACATCAACCGCACTTGCGCTGTGTGTTTGATGTGGGGCTGATCTGTTTCTGATCTTTGGTTTATTTCTGTTCGTTACAAATCGCCCTCTACCGTGGGTACATCATGAGCATTTGTAAGTTAATGGTTGCTACGTGACTTTTTCCGGCCGGAATTGATGAGTATATATACGGCATAGATATTGCATATTCCTGGAAAATATAAGTTATGAACGTAAAGCGCACATTTGGAACGATCCTTACCATCCTTGGAATTATAGGTTTAATTTATGCGGGATATGGCTATACGCAGAAAGATCCTGCTACCCGTCAGCTAATTGTTTACGGAATAATTGGTATCATCTTCTTTTTCTCCGGTATCGGATTGGTAAAGAATACTAAAGACGAGGCTTAGGCACATAAAAAAAGCCGGCTGTATGAACAACCGGCTTTTAAAATATCTATCGTGCTTACTCTTCGATCAATTCATCCTTTACAGAGTCAAGAATTCTGCCGCCCTTATAAAAGTAGCGTGAGTAATAAGGTTCATTCAAATTACTGATTACCACACCTCTTGATGAAGAAGCATGTGCAAAGCGATTATCACCAAGGTAGATCCCAATGTGGGTAATGCTTCTGCTTTTGATTTTGAAGAATACCAGGTCTCCTTCTTTAAGTTCGTCTTTAGGCAACGGGTTAACCATGCTGAAGATGTCTCTGGAATTGCGGAGGATGGTGGTGTTGAATACTTTGTCGTATATGGCTTTGGTGAATGCGGAGCAGTCTATACCTTTCTCGGTGTTACCGCCAAAACGGTAAGGCGTGCCAATCCATTCATATATGAACTTGTAAAGCTTTAAGTTTGATGTTGCATCTACGGCAACGCCCATTACTTGGGAGAAATATTGAGAGGCCAGGTTGTCCGGGTCTTCTAGTTTGTTCGTTTCTTTTGCTTTTGATTGGGCGTTTACTGCGGATAGGCTGCACAGCGCAATCAGGGTAGAAAACAAAAACTTTTTAATCATGTTATACTATAAGTTTGGGTAAAAGGTACTTACACTTAAACGTACACCAGTTATATGGCTTATTGTTTGAGTTCCAAAACTATGGATTAAACTTAGTTTATCCAAATGTGAATAAATAATTCTGCATTGTGGATATCGTGTCTTGTAACCTTAGTGTGTAATTTACAGCAATTCTTTCGATATATTATAATAAAAAAGTAGATTTGCTCTCGTAAAAAACAATCAAGACCCCAAAAATGAGTGCAGTAGAAATTAATAAAGATACCTATCTGAAGTGGTTTGAGTCGATGTTGCTGATGCGCAAATTCGAAGAAAAAACAG